>Ga0181577_10003525_pt1 | contig 12134 bp, 8 predicted proteins | sample 101ome_21_FD_132468 | JGI IMG/M metagenome (GOLD analysis project Ga0181577, IMG submission 132468) | Coastal salt marsh microbial communities from the Groves Creek Marsh, Skidaway Island, Georgia - 101413BT metaG (megahit assembly) | ecosystem: Environmental > Aquatic > Marine > Intertidal zone...
AGTACGCCAAGGACCACACCTCATCGATTCGCCGCGAACCCATCGGCGTGATTGGGCAGGTGACGCCATGGAACTACCCGCTAAACATGGCGGTTTGGAAGTTTGCGCCGGCCATCGCGGCTGGGAACACGATTGTGCTGAAGCCATCGGACACCACACCTGCTTCAACATTATTCCTGGCTGAAATTGCCAACCGACACCTGCCGCCAGGGGTCTTCAATGTCATCACTGGTGACCGCGACACTGGTCGAATGATGATCGAGAACCGAATTCCACAGATGGTTTCGATTACTGGTTCGGTGCGAGCAGGTATGGAGGTCGCCAAGACCGCAGCGATTGATCTCAAGCGAGTTCACCTTGAACTTGGTGGCAAGGCTCCGGTTATCGTTTTCGATGATGCCGACATGGAGAAGGCTGCCGAGGGAATTGTCGCTGCTGGCTTCTTCAATGCAGGCCAGGACTGCACCGCGGCAACCAGGTTGCTGGTTCATGAGAAAGCCTATGACCGGTTCATGGCAGCCCTGCTGGCAGAGGTGAAGAATTCGGCCAAGGTTGGAAGCCCAGCGGATCCAGACATCTTGTTCGGTCCAGTGAATAACTCCAGCCAGCTGGCACGCGTCCAGGGATTCATAGATCGCGTCCCATCGCACGCCAAGATTGAAACCGGTGGAAACCGAATTGGTAACTCCGGTTACTTCTTGGAGCCAACCGTAATCTCGGGCCTTGAGCAGACCGATGAGCACATCCAAGAGGAAATCTTCGGGCCTGTAATCACGGTTCAGCGCTTCTCAACCGACGAGCAGGCGCTGCAGTGGGCCAACGACGTTAAGTACGGTTTGGCCTCGTCGGTATGGACCAGCAACCACACCCGGGCTATGCGTTTTGCTAAGTTCCTGGACTTTGGAGCGGTGTGGGTGAACACCCACATCCCGCTGGCCGCGGAGATGCCGCATGGCGGCTTCAAGCACTCCGGCTACGGAAAAGACCTCTCTCACTACGGGTTTGAGGACTACACCCGCATCAAGCACGTGATGCACTACATCGGAGACTGAAAGTAAAAATTAGATTTCATGGGATGGCAGGGAAGATTTATGTGCAAAACTTTCCCTATTCTTCGGTAACACGAAGGCCCTTGATCCATGGAGACAGTGCACCATCGCGGTGCAATTTAGGAGATAACTAATGAAGCGAGAGATGCCTCAAGACCCAATGATGCGCGAGCTAATCGACATGGCTCGCAAACACCAGATGTCGCGCCGTGTTGCCCTAGCTGGAATGGGTGGCACCGCTGCCGCTCTTTCGTTGGCCTCCTGTGCGCCAGCCGAAGAGGGCCTAGCCCCTGCCACCGACGTGTCGGACCCTGAGCCGGTACTGGTTTGGCACAACTGGCCTGCCTACATGGACGAGGACGACGACGGCAACTACCCAACTTTGGACCGATTCCAGGAGCAGACCGGAATTTCGGTTGATTACCGTCTAGAGATCGATGACAACGACACCTGGTATGCAAAGGTGAAAGACCAGCTCGAGCTGGGTGCCGACATCGGAGCTGACATTGCCTGCCCGACCGGCTGGATGGCATCTCGCCTGCAGAACTTGGGCTACCTTCAGACCTTTGACAACGCAAACATGCCAAACAAGGTTGCCAACCTGGCACCAAGCTACCTCGGCAGCGCTGAGGACCCAGACAGGATCTACTCGATTCCTTGGCAGGCAGGTTTTGCGGGAATTGGCTACAACAAGCAGGCATACCGCGACGCCACTGGCAAAGATGCACCAGGTTCGATGGCAGACCTTTGGGCAGCTGAGCTCAAGGGCCGCGTAGGTCTGTTGTCTGAAATGCGCGACACCATTGGCCTAGTACTGATGGCTCAGGGTATCGACATCACCAGTGCAGACTCGCTCACTGAGGATGCCTTCATGGCAGCCCTGGATGTAATTAAGCAGCAAATCGATGCTGGTCAGATTTACAACGTTCGTGGTAACAGCTACCTAGATGACCTTTCAACCGGAAACATCATCGCTTCGACCGCGTGGTCTGGTGATATCACCGTGATCAACTACGAGGCCGGTACCGACGACGAGCCAGAGCCATTCGGCTTTATCTTCCCTGATTCAGGCGCAACCCTGTGGGCCGATGTGTTTGTCACCCCGATGGGAGCCACTCACAAGAAGAATGCCGAAACTCTAATCAACTACTACTACGACCCAGTGAATGCCGCAGAGCTTGCTCTGTGGGTGAACTACATCACTCCAGTAGTTGGTGCCCAGGCGGCTGCTGCCGAAATGGACCCAGAGCTCGCCGAGAACCAGCTGATCTTCCCGAACGCTGACACTCTGGCGCAGTCAAAGGCATTCCGTTCGCTGACCGGCCAGGAGGAGCAGCGCTTCGCCTCTGCTTGGCAGAACCTACTGCTAGGCGCTTAGTGACAACTGACTTCGCAGCTCAAGGCGCAGACCTTGAACTAGTTGGTATTCGCAAGGAATTCCCCGGCTTCGTTGCGGTCGAAAATCTCGACCTCAAGATCCCGGCCGGGGAGTTCTTTGCCCTGCTTGGGCCATCGGGTTGCGGTAAGACAACTACGCTCCGCATGATTGCGGGTCTTGAGTCGCCCACCCAGGGCCAGATCCTGATCGGTGGCAAGAACGTCACGGACCAAAAGCCGCACCAGCGCACAGTAAACACTGTGTTCCAAAACTACGCCCTGTTCCCACACATGTCGGTTTTGGAGAATGTCGCATTTGGACTGCGTCAGCGCAAGGTAAGCGATCCGGTAGCCAAGGCTCAGGCTGCGCTGGACATGGTGGAACTAAATCACCTGGCTCAGCGAAGGCCACAGCAGCTTTCTGGCGGTCAACAGCAGCGTGTCGCGCTGGCCCGCGCCTTGGTCAACCGTCCGGCCTTGCTGCTATTGGACGAACCCCTGGGTGCTCTGGATCTCAAGCTGCGACGTCAGATGCAGATTGAGCTAAAGGCCATTCAGATTGAAGTTGGCCTTACCTTCATGCACGTCACTCACGACCAAGAGGAGGCCATGGATATGGCCGACACCGTCGCCGTGATGAACCAGGGTCGCATCGAGCAAATGGGTGCACCGGAGAAGCTCTACGATCGACCAAAGACTGCTTTCGTGGCTAAGTTTCTGGGGCAATCAAACATCTTTGTTGGCGAGGTCGCAGAGGCCGATTCCACAAAGGTCTCGATCTCTTTCAAGGGTCATAAACTCACCGCCCCGGCCGAACGAGTTGAAAAGAGCCAGGGCAAAGTTGCTTTTGGCGTCAGGCCAGAGAAGACCATGTTCCATGAGAGCCAGCCACAGGCTAGCTCTGATGTGAACATTTTGGGTCCTGGCACAATCACCGACATACGCTTTACCGGCGTATCTAACCAGTACCAGATTGACATTCCAGAAATTGGGGAGCTAACGGTGTTCGCTCAGAATGTTGGAAAGTCTCCGGTGGTCGAGCTTGGCGCAGAGGTTTGGGTGAGCTGGCGCGTGGAGCATGGGTTTGGACTGGCAGATTTGCCATCGGGCGAGGAAGACACCGAATAATGGCATTTGTTGCTCTGGGTGGATCGGCTCCGGAGGCAGTTCAGCAGGCGCCCAGGAAGACTGGAAGAGTAGCCCTACTCCTTCTTCTTCCGGGCATGTCCTATCTGGCGCTGTTCTTCCTTACTCCGTTTGTATCGCTCGTCTTGACTTCGCTCAAGCAGCCAGATCCATCCGGCGTGATTGGTCGCTATGACTTTGGGTTTGAGCTAGGAAATTATGCCTATGCGGTGACTCAATACCTACCGCAAATTCTTCGGTCCTTCAGCTTTGCTTTGGTGGCAACCGTCATTGCCTTAGCGGTGAGCTATCCAATTGCCTATTTCATTGCGGTCAAGGCACGCAATAAGCCGCTTCTGAAGGGCTTGCTGCTTACTCTGGTGGTAGCGCCGTTCTTCATTTCGATGCTGCTGAGAACCTTTGCCTGGAAGCAAATCTTCTCGAATGATTCTTGGATCGTAAATACCCTCAAAGACCTAGGGGTCTTTGGAGCTGACAGCTACATAATCGGAACTAATTTCGCGGTGATCTTCGGTCTGGTTTACAACTTCATACCGTTTATGACACTGCCGATCTTCTCGTCGTTGGATCGATTGGATCTGCGTCTGGTTGAAGCCGGTGCGGATTTGTATGCAAACCCGGCAACCACTTTCCGCAAAATCACCTTCCCGCTCTCGTTGCCCGGAGTCATCTCGGGCACCTTGCTGACGTTCATTCCGATCAGCGGCGACTACGTTGTAGCAAGTCGAGACTTCCTGGGTGGCCCGGAGACGGCCATGATGGGTAACGTCGTGGAGGCAAACTTCCTCCGGATTCAGGACTACCCAACAGCATCAGCGCTATCGGTGATGCTGATGGCTGCGATCGTGCTGCTGGTTTCAGCCTATGTCCGCAAGAGTGGAACCGAGGATTTGCTATGAAGTTTTCCCTCGGTAAGTTTCTGTTGCCTACCTATGTGGCGCTCACATTCCTTTTCTTGGCAATTCCAATCGGCTACACCTTTGTCTTTTCCTTCAACGATTCGATCAAGTCGAACATCATTTGGCGCGGCTTCACCTGGGATAACTGGCTTAATGTTTGCGGCCAACAGGAGGTATGCGATGCCTTCGGTAACTCACTGATTGTTGCCGTGAGTGCGACCCTGGTGTCAACAGTCTTGGGAACAATGATTGCCATTGCCTTGGTGCGATACCGGTTCAAGTTCCGCAATGCAACCAACTTGATTTTGTTCCTCCCTCTTGCCACCCCAGAGGTTGTTATGGGTGCTGGCCTAGCGGCTCAGTTCTTGGACTTCGGCTGGCAGAAGGGGCTGGGAACCGTGATCATTGCCCACACCATGTTTACACTCAGCTTTGTTGTAGTGACGGTGAAGGCCAGGGTGGCCACACTTGACCCGGCTCTGGAAGAGGCGGGCCGCGATCTCTACGCCAACCCAGTCCAGGTTTTCTGGAAGATTACCTTCCCGCTGCTACTTCCGGGAATTTTGGCCGCTGCGATGCTTGCCTTTGCACTCAGTTTCGATGATTTCATCATCACGCAGTTCAACTCAGGCGCGCTGGACACCTTCCCTAAGTTCGTCTACACCGCTGCCGCCAGAGGAATCCCGGCTGAGGCTAACGTGATTGGATCGTTCGTGTTCATCGTGGCAATCGCAATCGTACTCGCCGTGCAAATTCGCTCATCAATTAAGCAGCGCAAGCTAGCTAAATAGCGATTGCACCGCTTCGCGGAAGTGTGCGTGGTGTTTTTCCACGTCACTCTCTTGGGTTGCTGGAGACATCAGCACCATGTTGTGGAAAGGCGTCATCAAGATGCCACGATTTATGGCGTGAAGCTGCAGGTATTGCTGCAGTTCAAAATCATCGGCGTCCGCAGCTTCACGTCCGTTTTGCGGGGCAGTTACGCGGAAGCTGTACTCACCGCGGCAGCCGATCCTGGAAACCTGCCACGGTAGGTCGAACTCGTCAATGACGGCCTGAACATTCTGCGTCCACAGCTTTGCCAACTGCTCCATTTTGGTGAACGCCTCCGGAGTAAGCACTTGCTCGAGAGTTGCCCGCACACCGGCCATTGAAAGGGCGTTCCCCGCGAGGGTGCCACCAACGCCTCCCACGTCGATTGACTCGAGATTCATCGAGGAGGCGATTCGCTGGGCAAAGTTTTCACTCATACCGTATGCGCCGACCGGTATTCCGCCACCGATTGTTTTTCCGAGAACAACGACATCTGGGTGAAGGTCAAGACTCCGAGTCATGCCACCTGGCCCAGCAGAAATTGTGTGGGTTTCATCGATTATCCAAAGCACCCCGTATTTCTTACACAGCTCTTGCATGCCCTCGAGGTAACCTGGCTCTGGAAGCACAATGCCGATGTTTGTCAAGGCGGGCTCCATCAGCATCGCTGCCACCTCGCCGGTGGCGAATGCCTTCTCCGCGGCCACTAGATCATTGAAGGGAATCACAACGGTGGTCTCGGCCACATCGACCGGCTTTCCAATGTTGTCCTTCCTAGATACGGTGCGACCCGCATCGTCCATGACGGCAAAGGTTTCATCCACCGTGCCGTGATAGCAGAAGTCGTGAACTGCAACCTTTGCCCTACCGGTGACGTGCCTGGCAAATCTCAGTACGTGGCGGTTCGCGTCAGTTGCGGTGAGGGAGAACTGCCACTTGGGCATCCCAAAACGTTCGGCCAGCAGCCTCGCCGCCGCGATAGCGTCTTCCGTTGGCAACATGAAGGTGGATCCCTTTGCAATTTGCGCCTGGATTGCCTTGACCGTTGGCTCTGGGGCATGGCCACACATAGCCCCGGTGTCTCCTAAGCAGAGGTCTGTGTAGTCGTTGCCGTCAACATCTGTGAAGTGAGCCCCTTTGGCACTGTCTACATAGATTGGGAATGGGCCCGGCCACTTCGACATCCAGATCATCGGCACACCCGAGAGCAATGGGCCGATTGCGCTGTCGTGTCGATTTTTCGAAGCGGAGTGGGTTAGTACGTAGCGATTTAGCTCCTCCTGGAAAAGCTTTCCCAGGCGCTCCCTATCTGAGTAGGTCTGCAATTTGAATCACCTTCGATTCCTCTAAAACCAGATAAAGCTCGCAGTGCGAGCCTTGAACTCACCTTAGAGGGTTCAGGACAGCTTTGCCAAACCGGCGGCAAGAACGTCGAGCGCATCGTGCAGCAGTTCGTCGGTAATGGCCAGCGGAGGCAAAAAGCGAATCACGTTGTTGTAGGTGCCCGCATTCAAGATGACTACTCCATTTGCGTGGCAGTGCTTGATCAGTGCATCTGTCGCGGCAGCATTTGGGTTCTTGGTGCCCGGTTCAACCAGCTCGATTGCCTGCATCGCACCGCGACCACGCACCTCACCAATTACCGGGTAGTTGTTTTGCATCGCAGTCAGGCGGCCAGACAGCAGCTCACCTATCTGTATGGCACGATTGAACCATTCGCCAGTTGCGAACTGCTCCATGACCGCTACACCGGCTGCAACTGCAGTTGGAGAACCTCCGAAGGTTCCTCCCAGGCCACCAGCGTGAGCGGCATCCATAATCTCAGCTCGGCCGACAACTCCAGAGAGTGGCATGCCGCCGGCGATGCCCTTGGCCACTGTCAGCAGGTCAGGCTCAAATCCCTCTTCCCACTCGCTTGCGAACCACTTCCCGGTTCTTGCCATACCACTTTGGACCTCGTCCGCCACCAAAACGATTCCATTGGCGCGGGTCCATTGCTGCAAAGTTGCGAGGAATCCCGGTGCTGGAACAATGAATCCACCCTCGCCTTGAATCGGCTCGATAAACACCGCAGCCAACTGGGAGGCTCCGGCACGCTTTTCTAGGTAGTTGATTGCCCGGGTCGCCGCCTCTGGTCCAGTCATACCATCGGCATCACGGTAGGGGTAGCTCATTGGTGCGTGGTGCACGCTGCCAGCGAGCGGGCCAAATCCAGTGCCATAGGGGTGGACCTTGAAGTTCATGGACATGGTCAGGTTCGTCCGACCGTGGTAGGCGTGGTCGAACACGGCTATTTCGGTTCTACCGGTGGCCTTGCGAGCAATCTTCACGGCGTTCTCCACGGCCTCTGCTCCAGAGTTGAAGAAAGCAGCCTTCTTCTTGTGCGTACCGGGCGCAGCTGCAGTTAGCAGCTCACCAGCTCGGACGTAAGCCTCGTATGGGGTAACGGTAAAGAGCGTGTGGGTGAGCTTTGAAACCTGCTCACTAACCGCCTGCACCACGCCCTCGTTTGTGTGGCCGATGGTTACGACGCCGATGCCGGCACCCAGGTCGATCAACTGATTGCCGTCAACGTCTTTCAGAATTGCGCCGTGCGCCTGTTCGATGAAGGTTGGCAACATGGTGCCGACGCCGGATGAGATAACTTCACTGCGCCGCTGTTGCAACTCAACAGACTTGGGTCCAGGAATCGCAGTGCTGATAATTCTTTTTTGCTCAAGGCTCATGGTCAAATTCTAGGTTCTTCTACCCGTGGTGCCGGCAAGAATCTCCATAAGTCAAGGCCGAAACTCAGGTTTATCTGGGAGTTGCGTCTGAACAGCTTTTAGCCTCTGGCTCGACCAGGCCTCAGCGACTAGCCTTGAGGAAATGGACACCATCCTTTACCTGCTCGGGATCCTCTTCGTGATCCTTGGCATAGCAGCCTCGATCGGGCTGCATGAGCTCGGCCACTACCTGCCGGCTCGCCTCTTTGGTGTTCGAGTTCGCCAATTCATGATCGGCTTTGGCCCAACCATTTTCTCGCGCAAGCGAGGGGAGACGGAGTTTGGTTTCAAGGCTTTGCCCCTGGGTGGCTACATCTTGATGGCGGGCATGTATCCACCCGAGGCCAAGGAATACCGCGGCCCCTTTGCGGCCTGGATCAAAGACGCTCGCCAGGAGCTGAAGTCCCAGGTGGAGCCGGGGGACGAGGGTCGACAGTTCTTTGCTCTCAAGCCTTGGAAAAAGTCCATCATCATGCTCGGCGGCCCAGTGATGAATTTTCTCTTGGGAATATTGCTGATTCTGGTTTCGCTGAGCGGAATCGGCACCTTGCAGAATTCTTTGACTGTGCAGCAGGTGTTTAGCTGTGTTGACACGCTCAGTGACGGAAGTTGTCCAGAATCGGCGCCCCAGGGTCCAGCTCTGACCGCCGGAATGCTCCCGGGAGATCAAATCGCCTCTGTTAACGGCACGGCTGTCGATAGCTGGAACCAGGCAGCAGATCTGCTGGCCCAGCGGGGGCAAGCAGTGAGCAGTGTGGTGGTGCTGCGCGATGGCCAAGAGAGCCAACTCTCAGTGACTCCGCTCTACCGCGAACGCGCGATCTTTGATGAGCAGGGCAACTTGGTTTATGACGCAGCCGGAGTTCCAGTCACTGAGCTTCGTCCGATTATCGGGGTTCGGCTGGCGCCGCAATCTGTGCCGATTCCGGCTAGCCAGGCGCTGGGCTACGGAGTTCAAGCAACCGGGGCAATGTTCGCCTTCATAGTCGATTTGCCACAGCAGATCTATCAGGTCTTCCTGAGCACAATCGGCGTGCAGGAGCGAGACCCATTTGGAGCCGTCTCGATCGTGGGTGTCGGACAGCTGGCCGGGGAGGTTGGCTCTGCCGACATTGGTGCTGACGCCAAGTTGGCTTTATTGCTTCTATTGCTGGGGTCGCTCAATATCGCCCTCTTTGCCTTCAACCTCATTCCGCTGCTGCCGCTGGATGGCGGGCATGTTTTGGGGGCAGCCTATGAGGGGGTCAAGCGCGGGGCTAGCAGGTTGCTCGGTCGCAAGGATCCCGGCCCAATCGATACTGCCCGGGCACTTCCTGTTGCCTATGGCGTCTGGGTATTACTTATTTTTACCGGCCTCCTATTGGTCCTTGCCGATTTGATAAACCCAATTGGGCTTGCCTAGGAAGCTAAGCTTCACTGTGGCTGTTGTAAAACGGTGAATAACTGAAGGGAAGCTAGTGCCAGCTGTCAATCTAGGCCTACCCAAGTCGCCACCCCCAACTCTCGCACCACGCCGCAAGTCCCGGCAGATTATGGTGGGGAAAGTTGCCGTTGGAGGTGACGCCCCGATCTCGGTCCAGTCGATGACCACAACCCCGACGACCGACATCAATGCCACTCTGCAGCAGATTGCTGAGTTGACTGCTTCCGGTTGCGACATCGTGCGCGTCGCGGTGCCTTCGCAGGACGACGCCGATGTGTTGCGAATTATCGCTAAGCGCAGCCAAATTCCTGTCATCGCAGATATTCACTTCCAACCTCGCTATGTCTTCCAGGCAATTGACGCTGGCTGCGGTGCGGTTCGCGTCAATCCGGGAAACATCAGAAAGTTCGATGATCAGGTTGGTGAAATTGCCAAGGCTGCTAAGGACGCTGGGGTTTCGATTCGCATCGGAGTCAATGCAGGCTCGCTCGATCCAAGACTGTTGCAGAAGTACGGAAAGCCAACCGCTGAGGCGTTGGTTGAATCAGCCGTCTGGGAAGCATCGCTGTTTGAAGAGCACGACTTCCATGACTTCAAGATTTCGGTAAAGCACAATGACCCAGTGGTTATGGTGCGAGCCTATGAGCTGCTGGCCGAGCGGGGGGATTGGCCGCTGCACCTAGGGGTAACCGAGGCAGGACCGGCATTCCAGGGAACCATCAAGTCTTCGGTGGCCTTCGGCGCCCTGCTGAGCAAAGGTATTGGTGACACGATCCGAGTATCGCTCTCGGCACCGCCGGTGGAGGAGATAAAAGTTGGCTCCCAGATTCTTGAGAGCCTAAATCTCCGGCCGCGCAAGCTTGAAATTGTCTCCTGCCCATCTTGCGGTCGGGCGCAGGTGGATGTCTACACCCTCGCCGAAGACGTGACCAAGGGCCTTGAGCATCTGACTGTTCCAATTCGCGTTGCTGTCATGGGTTGCGTGGTCAACGGACCGGGGGAGGCTCGAGAGGCTGACCTGGGTGTTGCCTCCGGCAATGGCAAGGGCCAAATCTTCGTGAAGGGCGAGGTTATCAAGACCGTCCCGGAAAGCGAGATTGTGGCCACCTTGATTGAGGAAGCCAATCGAATTGCTGCGGAAATGGACCCGTCCGAGCTCGGAACGGCCCAGATCAGCGTCTCCGAGTAGCTAACATTGGCTCATGCCAATTCGTCTTAGCAATTTATTTCTACGAACTCTGCGCGAGGATCCCGCCGATGCAGAGGTAGACAGCCACAAGCTGTTAGTTCGGGCTGGCTACATACGTCGCAACGGCCCTGGCATTTTTGCCTGGTTGCCGCTTGGCCTGATGGTAAAGAACCGAATCGAGCAGATTGTCCGCGAGGAAATGGCGGCAGCCGGATCCCAGGAGGTTCACTTTCCGGGACTATTGCCCAAGGAGCCATACGAGGCTACCGGCCGCTGGGAAGAGTATGGCGACAACATTTTCCGGCTGAAGGACCGCAAGGACGCTGATTACTTGTTGGCTCCGACACACGAAGAGGTGTTCACCTTGCTCGTGAAGGATCTCTACAGCTCTTATAAAGATTTGCCCTTGAGCATTTATCAGATTCAAATCAAATACCGCGATGAGGCAAGACCAAGAGCCGGACTGCTGCGTGGACGCGAGTTTGTGATGAAGGATGCCTACAGCTTCGACGTCAGCGACGAGGGCTTGGCTGCTAGTTATCAGGCGCAGCGTGATGCGTATGAGCGCATTTTCCAGCGCCTCGGGCTTGAGTATGTGATTGTGAAGGCTGACGCCGGAGCCATGGGCGGATCCAAATCGGAAGAATTTCTGTGCCCCGCCGAGATTGGTGAGGACACGTTTGTGCGCAGCAGCGGAGGGTTTGCGGCCAACGTCGAGGCGGTGCGATTTGCACCTGCTGCGGATCTTGACTTTGCCGACGTCCCGGCCGCCATGGTGAACCCATCACCGAACACTCCCACAATTGCCACCCTCGTGGATTACTCAAATGCCGAGCATCCCAAGGCAGCTGGAACGTGGAATGCGGGCGACACTTTGAAGAACGTCGTGTTGGCGCTGGTTGACCCAGAGGGCAAGCGTCGACTCGTAATTGTCGGGGTTCCCGGCGACCGCGAGGTCGAGCAAAAGCGCGCCGAAGCATGGTTCGCTCCCTTCGATGTGGAGCCCGCCACCGAGGCGGATTTCGCCGCTCACCCGGCCCTCGTCAAGGGGTATATCGGACCCGCCAAGAATGGTGTTCAATTCCTGGGCGAAGAGGCTGAAGCGAAGATTCCTTATTTTGTTGATCCTCGAGTTGCCAAGGGCTCGGCATGGATCACAGGTGCCAATGAGGATCAGCACCACGTCTGGAATCTTGTATACGGCCGCGACTTTGAAGCTGATGGCATTGCCGACATTGCCGAAATCAAGGCCGGCGACCCAGCTCCGGATGGATCCGGTGAGCTTGAGTTGGCTCGTGGAATTGAGATTGGTCACGTCTTCCAACTTGGCCGGAAGTATGCCGAAGCGCTAGATCTAAAGGTGCTGGATGAGAATGGCAAGCTGGTCACGGTCACCATGGGCAGCTACGGCATTGGTGTTACGAGACTGGTTGCGGTTATTGCCGAGACGTCTCACGACGAAAAGGGCTTGAT
>Ga0181577_10003528_pt1 | contig 12131 bp, 12 predicted proteins | sample 101ome_21_FD_132468 | JGI IMG/M metagenome (GOLD analysis project Ga0181577, IMG submission 132468) | Coastal salt marsh microbial communities from the Groves Creek Marsh, Skidaway Island, Georgia - 101413BT metaG (megahit assembly) | ecosystem: Environmental > Aquatic > Marine > Intertidal...
CAATCAGCTCAAGCTGTCTAGCAATATGCGTGAGGTTGTCAAACAAGCTGACTTTCTGATTTTGGCCATTCCTTCGCCATTTCTTCATCAAAGTTTACAGGAAGTTAATGACCTTCTCCCTTCAAAAATTGTGTTTTCAGCAGTGAAGGGAATCGTGCCCGAAAGCAAAGATGTGGTTGGCAAACACCTACATCATGCCTTTGGAGTACCCTGGGATCAAATCGGGGTCATCATGGGTCCTTGTCATGCCGAAGAAGTGGCATTGGAAAAACTATCTTACCTAACATTGGCCAGTCACAATCAAGACACCGCAAATTTTCTTGCACAGCAAATGGCGTGCAGCTATATCCGCACCAAAGTCTCCGACGACATCATCGGAGCAGAGTATGCAGGTACTCTCAAAAACATCTATGCCATTGCCGTGGGTATCGCACATGGCTTGGGCTATGGCGATAACTTTCAAAGTGTACTGATGAGCAACTCCATACGAGAACTCAAACGCTTTCTCAAACAAATTCACAAGACCAAACGAGATATGTCGCACTCTGCCTATTTGGGGGATTTGCTCGTGACTGGATATTCCCTCTTTAGTCGCAATCGGATGCTGGGAACCATGATCGGCAAGGGCTATACGGTCGATTCGGCACTGAGCGAAATGACCATGATTTCGGAAGGTTATTACGCCTCACATACGGCACACCTCTTGACTCAGGAAATCGATAAGTCCTTTCCAATTATGGAGGCGGTATACCAAATTCTATACGAGAAAAAATCTGCCAAAAAAGTCATGGCCAAAGTGGCCGAAGGGCTGCACTAGCCAATCGATGAAAATTGCTGTAAAAAGCGGATATCATTTTCATAAAACATCCGGATGTCCTCGATCCCATAAAGCAGCATCGCCATGCGCTCTAGACCCATCCCAAAAGCATAACCAGAATAGATTGCTGGATCGATCTTACAATTGGTCAGTACATTGGGGTCAACCATTCCACATCCCATGATTTCCAACCAGCCCGTTCCTTTGGTGATGCGATAGTCTGCCTCGGTCTCTAAGCCCCAATAAATATCGACCTCCGCACTGGGTTCTGTAAACGGAAAATAAGAGGGTCGTAAACGAATTTTAGACTTGCCAAACAAGCTTTTTGTAAAGTACAAAAGTGTTTGCTTAAGATCGGCAAAAGAAACGTTTTTGTCGATGTATAAACCCTCTACTTGGTGAAACACACAGTGTGATCGGGCAGAGATGTCTTCATTGCGAAACACCCGTCCCGGAGAGAGGGTGCGGATCGGAGGGCTGTTGGCCTCCATATGTCGTACCTGTACCGATGAGGTGTGCGTACGCAACAGCATATCGGGATTGGTTTGCACAAAAAAGGTGTCTTGCATATCCCGAGCAGGATGGTGTTCGGGTAGGTTGAGGGCCGTAAAGTTGTGCCAGTCGTCTTCAATTTCTGGTCCAGCAGACAAGGAAAAGCCAAGCTGTGAAAAAATATCGATGACCTGATTGCGCAAGATCGAAATTGGATGGAGTGAGCCTACGCCTATGGGCTGACCCGGACGTGAAAAATCGATTGTAGATGTAGAAATGCTCGACTTGATGCCAGACGACTTTTTACTCTCTTCCAGCTTATTGGTCGCTGCGATTTTAAGAGCATTTAGCTGTTGCCCAAAAGCCTTTTTTTGATCATTGGGAACCTCTTTAAAAGCAGCAAAAAGCCCTGTTAGGATTCCCTTTTTTCCCAAAAACTTAATCCGAAAATTTTCGATTTCGGTGGGGTCATTCGACTGAAAGGCCTCCACTTCGACGAGATGCGCTTGGATTTGATCGATCAATTGTTCCATAATCTGCCACAAAAATACAGCTTTCGATTCAGTCCGTCTAGACCCTGATAAAAAAAGGGCAAATATATTCTCAATCTTCGTTGTACATTTGTGTTGTGGAAGTCAATATTTTGGACTTGGTGTTTGGCGGGCTCATCGTTTATGGGGGCTTTAAGGGCTTTCGTAAAGGGGTCATTGTAGAGCTGACCTCTCTGCTTGCTTTGGTGCTGGGGATCTATGGTGCCATCCACTTCTCTGGCTATGTGGCAGACCAACTCGCCAACCATATCGATTGGGACAAACGCTATGTGGATTTGGCCGCTTTTGGGCTGACCTCGATCGGAATTGTTTTTGGGGTTTCCCTCCTCGGTAAAATGCTGACATCCCTTGCCAAGTTGGTTCTGCTCAATGTTGTCAATCGGATGTTGGGCTTGCTGTTTGGTGGGCTTAAACTCGCTGTCTTTTCGGGCGTGATTCTTATTTTTTTGATGAAAGCCAACGCCCTATTTGGATTTATCCCCAACGAAATCATGGAACAATCATTGCTTTGTGACTCCCTACTCGGTCTTGGGGAATGGATTTTTGATTATGTGCCTGAAGGCAAGGCGCAAATCGATGGGCTACTGGAAGGCTAGAATGCGATGCGCTGCACATCGTTTTGGGTAAGCCAACCAACTGTACCATTGGCCAATCGCACCTTTACCCATTGCTCGACTTGGTCTTCTACCCTGACCTTGGTGCCTTCATGCAGTTGCACCAAAATCTCCGAACGCAAGTTGGGTTCGGATCGGAAGTCGGTTGTTTGCGCAAAAATAATCGCCTCGGACTGCTGTGCGTCTCGAGCTTGCCTGTCCAACGCCAAACCAAAACTGCTCACACTCAACACTGCCAATAATAGCGAAAGAACAAAAAATTGGCGTTTCTGCCGAGACTGCCTGCTTTGCAAATAAACCGCAAATGCCAAACACGCCAATGACAATAACCCAATCACCAATCCACTCCACAATGGGAGAGAAAACATGCCCGAAAGACGATTGACAAACGCATCAAAGGCATTTGGTGGCAACTCTTCAATAACGTCTATGGACATGTTTTGGGCAAAGCGCAAGTTGTGCTGGATGTCCTCGTTTGTGGGATCGAGTAGGTGTGCCTTTTCATAGTTGAGAATGCTTGGGGCAATACGGTTGAGCTTATAGTGGGCGTTGCCCATATTAAAATACAATTCGGAAGAATGCAGTCCAAGCTGGACGATAGAATCATAGCCCGCCAGAGCTTGCTCATAACTGCCGAGGTTGTAGTTTTTGTTGGCCCGTGAAAATATAGAATCCGGGTTTTGTGCTTGCAATTGCACCGCCAGTAAGAACAAAAAAATCATGGGTATTCTCATCTTACAATTGTTTATCGATTTGTGTGATCATTTTGGCAGTATAGGCATAGTCTTGCTCCATCGCCTTGACAGAGGACGGGGTATAGCGCGCAAACTCACAGTTTTCGAACACCGATACAAAGTCATTTACCAAGGGTTCTTCCACCCCGATTTGAGAAAGAATATTTTTGATTTTTTCTTTACTAAAGTCCGCTGTTTCCATTTTGAGTTTGGCTTTGAGGTAATTGTGCAACGCACGTTCCAGAGCAACATAAAACTCTTCAGAATTGTTGAGGTTTCGTTTGGCTTCAGACAGGTATTTTCGAGCCATGCGATTGGCAGTTCGCATCCGTACCCCCTCTGTATCGCCCAACTGTTTACGTTGGCGACGGGCATAGATCGCAAAAAGCAGAAGCAGTCCTAACGGAGATATCCATAACCCATAAAACATTGCCGACCCAAAAAAGACTGAGGGATTGATCGCGACAAATGAGGTGTCGAGAGCAATGAACTTAAAGGGAGTGTCGATTGAAACTGCTGCTGATGGCGTGGCAGGATTTACCGCTCGATTCATCGATGGCCCTTCGGAGACATCCACGAGTTGTTCGGTAGACTTTACCGTTTCATAGCGTTTTGTTTTTGGGTTGAAGAAGGAGAATTCAACAGCTGGGATGGGGTATTTGCCTTGGTACTGTGGCACAAGCGTATAGCTCTGCGTTACCGAGCCGCTCATCCCACTGAGATTGCTGCGGATATTTTCTTTGGATTCGGGTTCATATTGCTCAATGGCGCTTGGCGTTTGCAAGCTTGGTAAACTAAACAATCGCAAATTCCCCCGTCCAGAGATTTTGACTTTTGCTTGTAGGGATTCGTTGGCCTTTAGCTGTTTTTTTGTGGTGGAAAGGTCGATGGAAAAATCCCCAACTGCTCCGCTGAAATTGTCGGGTTGCCCCTCGCTCGGTAAGGGTTTGACATTGATGTTGAGGTTCCCTGCCGAAACGAGCTTGGGTACTTGGGTATAGATTACCCGCTGGAAAAAATCTCGCTTACCAGTGGGTACATTGACCGTTACGTCTAAGCTCAACGGTTTGATTTCCAATTTGCCCGCACGCTGTGGGTACAAGACAACCTTTCGCCATTCGACATAGTTGTAGCGTTCGCCTTTATAAATTGAAGTTGCGACATCGCGATTGGGTATATCCACGCTGTAAGACCAAAAGTCATTGTATTTGGGCATATCTACTACGTCCACGTCGGTGGGGTTTACATTCTGGGCAAAATACAGTTTGTACACAATCGTAATCGGCTCATTGACATAGGGGCTTCGTTTGGAAACCTCGGCCACCAAATGCAGCTTTTCATCCACGATGTTTTTGGGGTCATTGGGGTCTCTCGGAATGGCAACCGCTTCGGTGACATTAATCGTTACTGGTGTGGTTTTATAGGTGTTTCCTTCATATTCAATCTGTGCTTGTTCGATGTCATACACCCCTTGTTGGAGAGGCGTTAGAAAATAGGTGTAGGTCATCGAATAGGTGCGTTTGCCATTGGTAAACACATTGCTCACCGATTGCATTGGCCCTGAAATCACCCGGAAAGAAGAAAATTTAGGCGGTCTAAAATTATCTCCGGGCTTATCGATCTTAAAGTCAACACGCAAGCGCTCGTTCAGTCCGAGTTGCTTTTTGCTGACAAACACCTCAAAGTTGATCTGCCCCCAGCCAATAACCGAAAACAACAACAGTCCAAAAAGCAAGTGCTTGCTGTTCATCTTACCAATCTTTTTTGGATTTTGGTGTAACGGGTTTGGCTTTTTTAGCATTCACCTTGTATTGTACTTTTTTCTCCTCGTTGTTCATCGCCTCAAGCAGATTTTTAAGCTGTTGTGGGGAGAGTTTTGTGGGTTGGGTTTTGGGGTCTTGTTGTTGGTTTTTGGAGTCTTTTTCTTTATCGGACTGATCTTGTTGGTCTTTGTTTTCCCCCTCTTGATCTTGGTCTTTGTTGTCTTTGCTGTCGTCTTTTGGAGACTGCTCGTCACTGTCTTTATTGTCCTGGTTTTGCTGGTCTTGATTTTGTTGGTCTTTGTTGTCTTTGTTCTCTTGATCTTGGTTTTGATCTTGGTTCTGGTTTTCGTTTTCCAACAACTCCTTCGCCAGGGCATAATTGTACCGTGTTTGGTCGTCATTGGGGTTGTTTCGCAAAGCCTCTTTATAGGTTTCAACCGCTTTGGCATAGTCTTTTTGATTCATAAACACATTGCCCATATTATGCAAGGCACTGTGCTTTTCTTCCTTGCTTTGTGCGCTCATCGTGGCAGACTTATAGGCATTAAACGCCTCTCCATAATAGGATTCATCAAAAAGCGTATTCCCCAAATTGTGTTGGGCGATGGTGTTTTTGGGTGCGCGAGCTAAGGCGCTTCGGTATTTTTTCTCAGCTTGGGCATAGATCTCGGATTTATGGAGTTCGTTTCCATCATAAATCAAGTTGTCCTCCACTTTTGTTTCGCTAGTTTGGGCAAAACCCATAAGTGTGACAAGCAAGAAAGCGAGAATTAATATCTGTTGTTTCATTTGTCGTTGAATAAGTTTAGAGATTTGATCCATTTGGTTTTACGATTCAATAAAAATAAATCAAAGCAAATGAAAAACAAACCGATGGCAAGCAGCCATTGGAATTGATCCTTAAAGCGAACAAATTGTTTGGCTTCAAACTCTGCTTTGTCCATGGCGACCAAGCGATCGGTAATTGCGCTGACAACCTCACTGGTATTATCGCCTATCAAAAACAAGCCCCCTGTGTTGTTGGCTACGGTTTGTAAAATGTCTGTATTCATTCGGGTGATGACCACTTCACCGTCTGCATCTTTTTTAAATGAAGAGGTGACCCCATTTTGTTTGAGTGGAATCACATCGCCTTTTTCGGTTCCTAAAGCGACTGTAAAAATGGCAATGCCCTCTTCTGCTGCCGCGGTTGCTGCCATTTGTCCGCCTTCTTCATGATCCTCCCCATCGCTGAGAATCACCAACACCCGATTGGTTTGGTTCTCATCGTCAAAATAGGTTTTTGATAGATCGATGGCTTCGGCAATGGCAGTTCCTTGCGAAGACAACATGTCCGTATTGAGAGCTTGTAAAAAAAGTTTTGCAGACTCATAATCTGTTGTTATGGGCAATTGCGGTATGGCACTTGCTGCATAGGCAATAATCCCAACGCGATCTCCAGACAGCTTGTTGATGGTTTCTGAAACCAATCGTTTTGCTTTTTCAAGTCGATTGGGTGCTATATCTTCCGCCAACATGCTTTTGGAGACATCAACCGCAAAGACCAGGTCCACACCTTCCCGCTTGACCGTTTCGAGTTCTGTTCCCATTTTGGGATTGACCAATGCGAAAATCAAAGCCGTAAACCCAAGGAGTAAGACCACAAATTTGAGGTGGCTTTTAAAATAGGAGCTGTCTGGTGCGAGAGCTTCTAACAAGTCGGGTGAACCAAAACGGCTACGCGCACGATGCTTCCACAGTTGTAAAAGCCCATAGGCAAGCCCCATCATCGGAAAGAGGATGAAAAGGTAGAAGTAGTCTGGTGCGTCCCACTGAAACATTACAAAATACTTTTATAAATGGTGATTCGTAAAATCCATTCCAACAACAACAATGCCATTGCGAAAAGAATAAAAATACGGAAATGCTCCTCGAAAGTGGTATACGTAAATTCCTCTACCTCCGTTTTTTCCAGCTTGTTGATTTCGTCATAAATCGACGCCAAGCGTTGATTGTCTGTCGCCCGAAAATACACCCCGCCTGTTTGCTCGGCTATGCTTTTGAGGAGTTCTTCGTCAATTTCAACTCGGGTAAGTCCATAACGAAAGCTCCCATCTCGCTTCATGGCAATGGGTGCCATGGCATTGCCATTACTACCCAGTCCAATAGTGTAGGTTTTGATGCCGTAGGAGCTTGCCAGACCTGCTGCAGTCGTCGGGTCAACAAAGCCCGCATTATTCACCCCATCTGTCAATAAAATAATGACTTTACTTAGTGCTTTGGAATCTTTAAGTCGATTGACAGCCGTTGCCAACCCCATCCCAATCGCCGTTCCATCGTCAATCACGCCTCGTTCGTAATTTAAGTTTGACAAGGCATCGGTCACAACGGCCTTATCGCTTGTAATTGGGGTTTTAGTGTACGACTCCCCAGCATAGACTACCAGTCCAATTCTATCATTAATCCGATCGGAGACAAAGGTTTGCGCTACTTCTTTTAAAGCCGTGAGACGATTTGGTCTAAGGTCGCGAGACAACATACTCGACGAAATATCAATTGCCATCACAATATCGATCCCTTTTGTTGTTTTGGTTCGCGTCGATACATTGGCTGTTCGAGGTCGAGCAAGGGCGACAATCAACAGAGCGATAGCCAGTAATCGAAGCGCCCATAAAAAAGGATACATCCGTGTCCAGAACGTTGGGCTTTCCAAACCTTTCAGGGATGACATCCGCAAGACACTTTGTTTTTGCTGTGGACGCCAAAACAACCAAGCTGCCAAAAATGGAATGATGGTCAATGCCCATAGAAAAGATACATTCGCAAAGGAGTAGTCTTGAAGAATCATTGGACCTCGGTGTTAAAGGTAAACGAATTGACCACGCGGTCAATGATATCCTCTGCATAGCGATCATTACGATTGCTTACGATTTCGATTTGCTGTAAACCACTACTCTCAGCAAAGAAATAAACGGTATATTCTTTACGAACAGCATCACTTTCCGCGGGTGTCCAGTCAAAAGAGCCGGAAATGACAACTCCTTTGACACCTGTTGGACTTTCGTATTCATCCTGCTTTTGAAAAATGTTTGTTGCTCCTCTTGATTCTAAATCCTGTATAATCCCTTCGGCACGTGCAGCCAAATCGACCTCAACCTCTCCTTCCCCCAATACTTGCTCGACTCGCAGGGTCAACGAAAACGGGTCTTCTAGTGCTCCCAATCGGAAAGTTTGGGTGTTGGGTTTATCAGAAGGAATCCGCGTAAGTACTTCGGGGGTCGTCATTCGAATCGGAGTAGCACCATAAGTGCTCGTGATCCATTCTGATTCTAAGAATTGTAAGGTCGGGTTCCCCAGCAAGCGGTCTTTGACTTGATTGAATCCGTATACATAAGAAGATATTCCAAATGCCAATACAAGAGCTCCAAGTGCGGATAGTCCTGCAAGTTTAAACTGTTTGCGGCGACGTTGTTTTTGAAGTTCTTGTCGATAGGCCTCATCTTGTAGGCGTTCCTCTTCCGTGGGCTCTGGAATTGCCTCTTTGGTTTGGACAACGACAGACTCAATCGCTGATCGGTCTGCGTAGGCCAGACCAACGCCCGGAGCCGCTTTGGCGAATTTGACGAGATCTGCAGTCTCTAACACCTTTTTAAGGTTGGATATGGTTTGGGGTTGGAGAACCAAAGACCCTGCCGTTCGCAAGAGTTCAAGCTTTTGAATCAACTCTGTAGTTGTGCTTTCCAAGGCATTGACGTTTGCCTCTTCCTCCAAATAGCTTCGAACGATGGCTGTTAAAGATGAATAGTAATGTTTATACGCTTCCTGATCGTTTAGTTCAATTGATTCGAGGGCTTGGAGCTCTTGGATTGCACGATCGAAAGGGGGTAATCTTTTCCGACGTTCTTCGATTCTTTTTTTAGCGCGACCATAAACCACATAAAGAGTAATAAAGGTGATGAGTCCCAGTAGGCCCCAAAGGTAAGAGCGCCACCAACCCGCATTGTTTTTGTCAATCTCAATGATGGGTTTGATGGGATATAATGGCTGTTTGAGCGTATCAACTTCAACGTTAAATACTTCGATTTTGAGGGAATCTGTGAGGATTGGATTTCCATCCACAAAAATCCGCTGACGGGGAATGTGATAGCTTCCCGAATCAAATTGAATAAGGGTGTATGTGCGTTTCCAAAGTGCTTTGTCTGCCAATTGTTGGATATCGACTTTTGTGGTATCTATAATTTCGAAAGGCAAGAAGGTTTGCCCTTGTGGGAAAATCACTTGGGCTGTTGAATCGGTTTGAACTTCAATTTGATATTGGATATCCTCTCCTATGGTCATTGCAATCGTATCTAGACTCGCAGCAATGCGAGGCTGAGCAAGCACGAGAGCTGGCATAAAAAACAAAAAGGAAATACAAATTCTACCCACGATTTTTGAAATAGGATAATAGTTTTTTTACATAACTCTCATCGGTTCGACAAGAGATCGTTCCTGCTCCACTTTTACGAAAAGATTCGTCAAAATAGGATACGCGTTCACGAATGTGTTTTTGGTGATTGCTTTGAAGTTTCTTGGAGCCTGTGTGAACCAATTGGTACTTCCCCGTTTCCTGGTCGACCATAGGGACCAAGCCCAAATTGGGAAGCTCGACTTCGTGTTTGTCATAAATCCTTATTCCCGTGAGATCGTGTTTTTTTGCAGCGATTTTAAGATTGGTGGCATAGTCAATATCCATAAAGTCGGACAGTACAAAGGCAATCGCACGCTTTTTTTGCACGTTGGCCATAAACTTGAGCGCCTCCGAGATGTTGGTTTGGTCGCTTTGGGGTTTAAATTCAATCAGCTCACGAATAATTCGGAGGATATGTGATTTTCCTTTCTTGGGTGGGATATACAGCTCGATTTGATCTGTGAATAAAATCACACCGACTTTATCATTGTTTTGGAGAGCTGAAAAGGCGAGGGTTGCTGAAATTTCGGTTAGGATTTCTTTTTTAAACTGCTCATGTGACCCGTATAATGAAGATCGACTGACATCGACCAACAACATCAACGTCAGCTCACGTTCTTCCTCAAATACTTTGACAAATGGTTCGTTATAACGGGCGGTTACATTCCAGTCGATGGTACGAACATCATCCCCAAATTGGTATGGACGCACTTCGCTAAAGGTCATTCCACGACCTTTGAAGGTACTGTGATACTCCCCACCAAAAATATGATTGCTCAAGCGGCGAGTCTTGATTTCGATTTTACGAACCTTTTGTAAAAGGGCCTTCGTATCCATACCGTTTTATTCTATTATTTGTTGGGCTCGGCTAGGGAACCTCAACAACATTGACAATCCGATTGATGATGTCTTCCGAAGTGATGTTTTCTGCTTCTGCTTCGTAGGTAATTCCGATTCTGTGACGAAGAACGTCATGCACCACTGCACGTACATCTTCTGGAACAACATAACCTCGTCGTTTGATAAAGGCATAGCATTTGGCGGCAATTGTCAGATTGATACTACCTCGCGGAGATGCCCCAAAACTGATGAGTGGTTTGAGATCTTCTAGGCCGTATTGTTCGGGGTAACGAGTCGCAAAAATGAGGTCGATAATATACTTCTCGATTTTCTCATCCATATACACCTCTTGTGCCGCTTTTTGAGCTTTAATGACTTGTGCTGTGGTGACCACTGGCTTGATGGCATTCGTTGCACCACTGACTTGTGCGCGAACGATTTGTTGCTCGTCAGTTTTGTTCGGATAATCGATAATCACCTTTAACATAAACCGATCGACCTGCGCTTCGGGCAGTGGGTAAGTTCCTTCTTGCTCTACAGGGTTTTGGGTCGCCATAACCAAGAAAGGAGGTTTGAGGGCAAAACTCTCATCACCAATGGTTACTTGTCGTTCTTGCATCGCTTCAAGTAGGGCAGATTGTACTTTAGCGGGTGCACGGTTGATCTCATCAGCAAGTACAAAATTGGCAAATACCGGCCCTTTTTTGATACTGAAGTCGTTTTCTTTAATATTATAAATCATCGTTCCGATGACATCTGCAGGGAGCAAGTCGGGGGTAAATTGTACCCGACTAAACGAAGCTTTAATCGCTTTGCTCAAGGAGTTAATCGCAAGGGTTTTGGCTAATCCTGGAACCCCTTCCAAAAGAATATGACCTTGGCCCAAAAGTCCAATTAACAGGCGCTCGAGCATCTGATGTTGGCCCACTATGACCTTTCCGAGTTCAATTTGGAGTAAATCAACAAAGGCACTTTCTTTTTCAATCTTTTCATTTAGGGATTTAATATCCACTTGTTTATCGTCCATGTGGTAAAAATTTGATTCTAAAAATAATGCTTGTTTTTAAGGGCTGCAAGTTGATCAAAAAATGTTTTTAAATCTGTTAAGATTTGGTTAAAAAGCGCCCCCTTTTCGCTTTTTTATCTTGAGTCTGACAAAGTTGATGAACTGCACATTTGGTGTCGGGTCGTTTAAGCGGGGTATTCACATCAAATATTCTTATTACATTCACAACAAAGTTTTAATCATTTTGGAAGAAGATAAGCTTGATTTCCTAGTTTGGTACTCATTGGAGGAAACGCATGAGCCGTTCTGCTTTTCATACGAAGGTGCTAAATTTTATGATCCGTCCTATTGTCCATTTGGAAGCTTCATGTCCTACGAAAAGAGCGAGTTTGTGATTCATAAATACAGTGAACTTTGTCCAGACTTCTATGTCGTTGGTGATCGACCACATTGTTCTGATGGATTACGGATAAAAAATAATATTTGCAACCAAATGATCCTTAAACGCCCAGCAACAATCAAGGTTGCTGAGAGGATTGTCGAATTAAGTAACGCTGAGCAAAAACAAGAGTTAATCGATTTGGTGAACTTAGTTCAGCCAGGTTTTATCAAAGAAAAAACGTCCAGTTTAGGAACCTACTTTGGTGTCTATAAAAATAATTCTCTCGTTGCTAGTGCTAGGGAACGGATGAAAATGGATCATTTCACTGAAATCAGCGCAGTAGTTACCCCCCAAAATATGTGAGGAATGGATATGCCAAACAATTACTCAAGCATCTTATTGATAGAATCTTTATGCAGAATAAAACCCCCCTACCTACATGTTTCTGAAACGAATCTAAGTGGCATCAAACTTTATCGACAACTTGGGTTTACAATTCGGCG
>Ga0181577_10003529_pt1 | contig 12129 bp, 10 predicted proteins | sample 101ome_21_FD_132468 | JGI IMG/M metagenome (GOLD analysis project Ga0181577, IMG submission 132468) | Coastal salt marsh microbial communities from the Groves Creek Marsh, Skidaway Island, Georgia - 101413BT metaG (megahit assembly) | ecosystem: Environmental > Aquatic > Marine > Intertidal...
AACTTGGGGTACGACGCCAGTGAGGTCATGGAGCTACGAAACCCAGACAAAGTGGGGTTGCCCAAGCCGAACGTGTCGAGCTCGTACATTTTTGGGAAGGGCAAGGATTTTCTGGTGTACCCCAACAACGCTGCCAAATACACCAAGACGTTCCGCGACACGTTCCAGCACGGCGGCGTGAGCATGGAGGAGATGATTGTGCCGTTTGTGATTTTGGATCCCAAAGGGGTGTGACATGGCGACGTTGGTGGACATCTGCACGTGGAATCGCTTTGAATTGAGCGAGCTTGAAGAGGTGGCAGCACGCCTGTCCGAGTGCTTGCCCCATTCTGGAGTCGTGGCCGTGCACGGCCCGATGGGCGCGGGAAAGACCACCCTTGTGCGGGCCTTGCTGCAGGCGTGGGGCGTGGAGGAAGATGCCGCGAGTCCGACGTTTGGGCTCGTGCATCACCACACGGCGCATCGGAACGGTGAGGAGGTGAAGGTGCGGCACATGGATTTGTATCGCCTCGAAGACGAGGAAGAAGCGGAGCGGTCGGGCATTGCTGAAATGCTCGGCGATCCGGCATTGAATTTGGTGGAATGGCCGGAGCGCGTGCCAGGGTTGATGCCCGAGGATGCCTGGCTGTTGCGCATCGAGCCGTTGGAGGACGGTGCGCGTTCTTGCATTTTGTTGCAGTTGCAGGCGTGATTCGCGTAGGGTTGGCTATTTTGGGCCCGCATGGATTCTGGACGCAAAGCCATCAAAGCCCTCGCACGTGAGGCGGCCCTTCTTCCCCAGGAGGAGTTGCTGCATGCCAAACAGGGGCACGCCGAATTGACCATTGGCATTCCCGCCGAAACCAGCCTTCAGGAAAAGCGGGTTGCACTCGTGCCGGAGGCGGTTGCCTTGTTGGTCGCCCACGGACACCAGGTCCTTGTGGAAACCCAAGCAGGAGCGGAAGCCCAATTTTCTGACAACGACTACAGCGAGTCGGGGGCACGCATCGTGTACGACCGCCGACAAGTCTTTCAGGCGAACATCGTCCTGAAAGTCGAACCGCCTTCGCTCGAGGAGGTGGAGTTGATGGGCATGCGTCAAACCCTCATTTCCGCGCTTCAATTGAGCGTCCAAAACGAGGGTCTGCTCGAGGCGTTAAGCGCCAAGAAAACCACCGCCATTGCGTGGGACTTCGTCCAAAACGAAAACGGCATCCAACCGTTGGTGCGCGCCATGGGTGAGATCGCGGGGAACACCGCCGTGCTTCTTGCGGGCGAGTTGATGGCCAGCGTCAGCGGCCAGGGCACGATGCTCGGTGGCGTGAGCGGCGTGCGGCCCAGCGAGGTGGTCATCCTCGGTGCGGGCACGGTCGGCGAATACGCCACGCGTTCGGCGCTGGGTCTGGGTGCAAGCGTCAAGGTGTTTGACAACTCGGTTCACCGTCTCATCCGACTCCAAAACGCGGTAGGCCAGCGCCTGTGGACGTCAACCCTTCAGCCGTCCGTGCTGGAGGAGGCGTTGCGTACGGCGGACGTTGCCATTGGTGCCGTACGCGGCTCCGGATCGCGGGCCCCCATGTTGGTCAGTGAGCCCATGGTTGCAGGAATGCGCGACCGGTCCATTGTGGTGGACGTGAGCATCGACCGTGGAGGGGTCTTTGAAACCTCGCGACTCACCAGTCACGAACGCCCCACGTTCATCGAATGCGGTGTGATTCACTACTGCGTACCCAACATCCCGTCTCGTGTGTCGCGCACGGCGAGCAAGGCGTTGAGCAACATCTTTGCTCCGATGCTCCTTGGTGTGGCCGGTGAGGGAGGCGTGGTGCCGTCCATCAAGGACCACAACCTCATTCGCACAGGCGTCTACATGTTTAACGGCACCCTCACCAACGAGGAAATTGCCTTGCATCGGAACTTGCCTTGGAAGCCGCTCGATTTGTTGGCGGCCACCCTTTGATTCAAAACGTACGCTCAGGCGTTGAGAGCCTCTCCTGACTTTTTGCCTGTCAGGGTGGCTTTGATTTCATGCAGTTTCATCAGCGCCTGCACTGGGGTCAAATGGTCGATGTCGACCTCCATGATTTGGTCTCGAATGGACTCGAGCGCGGGATCGTCGAGCTGGAAGAAGCTCATTTGAATGCCTTCTTCTGGCGCCGCCAATCCAGTCAGGTTGACTTGAGATTTCTCGGGTTGTTCCGCTCGGGCCGATTCCAGCGTGGCCAACACTTCCTCCGCTCGTCGCACGAGGCTGCGCGGCATGCCCGCCAACTGCGCCACGTGAATCCCAAAGCTGTGGTTTGACCCTCCCGGCGCGAGTTTGCGCAGGAACACAATCTTGCCTCCCATCTCTTTCACGCTGACGTTGACGTTGACGATGCGGGGGAAGCGCTGGCTCATGTCGTTCAGCTCGTGGTAGTGGGTCGCGAACAGCGTCAACGGCCGCACCGAACCCGATTGGTGGAGGTGTTCGGCAATGGCCCAGGCGATGCTTACGCCGTCGTAGGTGCTCGTTCCGCGCCCGATTTCGTCGAGCAGGACCAGGCTGCGTTCCGTGAGGTTGTTCAGGATCGCCGCCGTCTCGTTCATTTCCACCATGAACGTGGACTCCCCGCTGCTGATGTTGTCGGACGCGCCAACGCGGGTGAAAATCCGGTCCAAAATCCCGAGGTCGGCATGCTTGGCCGGCACAAACGACCCGGCCTGCGCCATCAAAGAGATCAGCGCAGTCTGTCGAAGAAGCGCGCTCTTTCCCGACATGTTGGGGCCGGTGACCATCAAGATTTGCCGCGAATCCGGGTCGAGTTGAACGTCGTTGGCCACGTAGGTCTCTCCCGTAGGAAGTTGCCTTTCGATGACCGGATGACGCCCCTCCGTGATGGTCAAGCCTTGGGTCTCGGTCATGCGCGGGCGGGTGTACCCCAAGTCCGTCGCCGTCTCGGCATGGCTCGCCAACATGTCGAGGAGGCCCATGGCGCGAGCGTTTTGCATGAGTGGCGCGACTTCGGCCACGCATGCCGCCACCACCGCGGCAAACGCCGTGTGTTCGAGCGATTCGGCTTGTTCCTTGGCGGTGAGGATTTGGGATTCCAACTCCTTCAGCTCCTCGGTGATGTAGCGCTCCGCCTGCGTGAGGGTTTGCTTGCGAATCCACGCCTCAGGCACCTTGTCCTTGTGTGCATTCCGCACCTCGAGGTAATACCCAAAAACGTTGTTGAACGCAATCTTCAGCCCGCTGATGCCCGTGGCTTCCGCCTCTCGGTCTCGAATCGCATCCAGGGCCTCTTGGCTGTGAAAGGCCAAACGCCGCACCTCATCCAATTTTGGATTCACGCCTGAGGCGATGACCTCTCCCTTGCCGATGGCGGTTGCGGGTTCCTCCACCAATTCGCGGTCGAGTCGCTCCAGGAGCCCCGTGCACGGACTGAGTTTTTCGAGGTAGGGCAGGAGGGCATCTTCACCTGCCGTGGCGTCGGCCACCGCTTGAACGGCGTGCAAGCCGCGGCGAACGTGTCCCATTTCGCGGGGGTTGATGCGTCCCGAGCTCGCCTTCGACGTGAGCCGCTCCAGGTCTCCTACCGAGTTGAGAATGCCTCGCAAGTCGTGGCGCAGCGCCACTTCCTCGGCGAGGCGGTCGACGGCTTCATGACGTGCCGTGATGGCTTGAAGGTCCGTCAACGGGGCCACCAAACTGCGCCTCAGGGCACGCCCGCCCATCGGGGTGCACGTGCGGTCGAGCACATCCACAAGCGTCGTGCCGTCAGGATGGTTAGGGTGCAAAATTTCGAGGTTGCGCACCGTAAACCGGTCGAGCCACATGCCCTCGTCCGGGCGCAAGCGTCGGATGCCCTGAACGTGGTCCAATTGGCGGTGGTGGGTCGCGTCGAGGTAATGCAAAATGGCCCCAGCAGCCACGGTGGCCAAGGGTGCATCGTCAAGCCCAAACCCCTTCAGGGTCCCTGTGGTGAACTGACGTTCGATCTGGTCGTGCGCGTGCGCTTCGGTGAAGACCCAATCGTCCAGACGGGTGCGCGGAACGTCATCCCCAAACAGGGTTTGCACGTCCCGCTCGTGCAGCCGGTTGACCAACCATTCCTTGGGCTCCAAGCTGCGGAGGATGCGGTCCACCCAGCGGCTGTCGCCTTCGGCCGCCTGAAACTCCCCGGTGCTGAGGTCGAGCAGCGCGAGACCTACAGCTTTGGGAGTCCAATGCAGGGCGGCAATGAAGTGGTTGGCTTTGCTCTCGAGCACGTGGTCGTGCATGACCAACCCCGGCGTCACCAACTCGGTCACACCTCGCTTGACGAGGCCTTTGGCCTGTTTGGGGTCTTCGAGTTGGTCGCACACGGCTACTTTCAACCCGCTCTTAACGAGCTTCGGCAAATACGTATCCAAGCTGTGGTGTGGAAAGCCGGCGAGCTCGATTTCGGAGGCGCTTCCGTTTCCTCGCTTGGTCAGCACGATGTCGAGCACCTTGGCGGCTGCGATGGCGTCCTCCCCAAACGTTTCATAGAAGTCCCCCACGCGAAAGAGCAGCACGGTGTCCGGATGCTTGGCTTTGATCCGGTTGTATTGCTTCATCAAGGGGGTTTCCTTCCCAGCCACGGTCACGGGTTTTCGAGGTTCATCCCACCAAAAGGGTGGACTTCGAATGTACCGCGTTCGTTCCGGGACTCCCGGTTTTCAGGGAGTTCCGTTATTCACAAGGGGTTCACATTGCAGGGCTTTGACCCTGCCGGGAAATCAGAAATCGGAGGGAGGGCCTGTGACGACCGGGAGGCCGTCACGCTCCCACCCGGAAATGCCGTTCTCGAGGTTGTACACCTCCTTGTGGCCTGCGGCCACCAATTCTTTGGCGGTCAACCCGCTCCGTCCGCCACCGGCGCAGTACACCAGCACAGGACGGTCGCGTGGAATCGAATTCATGGCTTCTTCAAACGCTTTCTCATCCCCCCAATAGTCCGCATGTGCTGCGCCAGGAAGGTGCCCTTCGTTCCATTCGTCAGGCGTGCGAACGTCCAACAACAACGCGCCTTCCAAGGACGTCATCAGTTTTTGAAATTCCGCGTTGCTCACGTCTTTGAGGATGGGCCCTGCTTTCTTTTCAGTTTGCGCGTTGGAACATCCGGAAGAAAAGGCGACTGCCACCACCAACAAGGGGAGGGCGATTCGGGAAACGAGAGATGCAGTCATGGTCATGAAGCTTTGGCCCCTGATTTGGGTTGGGTGCGACTCGGCTTGGCGTCGACGGGTTTTTCATCGTCGAAGTGCTCGTGCTGAGCTTGGATTTGTTCCTGCGCGTATTTGGCAGTGACCTTGAGGGTTTTGGTGTCGCTTCCTGGCAGGTCAAACATGGCGTTGCGCAAGATGATTTCGCAGATGCCTCGGAGTCCGCGTGCGCCGAGTTTTCGCTCGACGGCGTGGTCCACGATCAAATCCAGCGCGTCGGCCTCAAACTTGAGCTCGATGTCGTCCATGGCGAACAGCTTGGTGTACTGCCGGATCAACGCGTTCTTGGGCTCAGTCAAGATCCGACGCAATGCGCTTCGTTTGAGGGGGCGCAACGCCGTCAACACCGGGAAGCGTCCAATCAATTCAGGGATCAACCCAAACGCCCGAAGGTCCGCCGGATCAACGTACGCCAACGCCTCGTCCTCTTCCACCACTTGGCCCGCGGAAGCGTAGCCGATGGTGCTTTTGCGGAGGCGACGGGCCACGATTTTCTCCATGCCCGCAAAGGCCCCTCCACAGATGAACAGGATGTTCGCCGTGTTGACGGTGATGAGTTTTTGCTCGGGGTGCTTCCGTCCGCCTTGTGGCGGGACTTGAACGTCCGTGCCTTCGAGGAGCTTCAGCAAGGCTTGTTGCACACCTTCGCCGCTCACGTCTCGCGTGATGGAAGGGTTGTCGCTCTTGCGGGCAATCTTGTCAATCTCGTCGATGAATACGATGCCACGCTCTGCAGCCTGCACGTCGAAATCTGCCGATTGAAGCAAGCGCGACAACACGCTTTCCACGTCTTCGCCGACGTACCCGGCTTCGGTCAACACCGTCGCGTCTGCGATGCAAAACGGCACGTCCAACATGCGGGCGATGGTTTTGGCCAGCAGCGTTTTTCCCGTTCCAGTTTCCCCGACGAGGATCACGTTGCTCTTGTCCAATTCCACGCCTCCGTCGTCGTCGGTGTTTTTGTGGGTCAACCGCTTGTAGTGGTTGTACACCGCCACACTCAGGGTGCGCTTGGCCGCTTCTTGTCCGATGACAAAATCATCGAGGTAGGCCTTGATTTCTGCAGGTCGGCGAAGCGTGAAGTCCAGGGCGGATTGCACGCCGCTTTTGGCGGATGCTTCCTCCAGCACAATGGCTTCCGCCTGCTCGACGCACCGGTCGCAGATGTGACCGGTCGCACCGGCGATGAGGATTTCCACCTCGTCTTTGCGTCGACCGCAAAACGAGCATTGAATGTCTTGTTCGGACATGGGCGTTCGTTCCGTTGTTTGCCCTTGAAGTTAGGAAGAATCAGCTCGGGCGAACCAAGACTTCGTCAATCATTCCGTACTCCTTGGCTTCTTCGGCAATCATCCAGTAATCGCGGTCGCTGTCTTCCCAAACCTTGTCGTACGTCTGACCACTGTGCGTCGCGATGATGTCGTAGAGCTCCTTCTTGAGCTTCTGGATTTCGCGTGCCGTGATTTCGATGTCCGACGCCTGGCCACGTGCACCGCCCAAAGGCTGGTGAATCATGACCCGGCTGTGCTTCAAGCCGGTGCGCTTGCCCGCGGCTCCACCGCAGAGCAACACCGCCCCCATGGAGGCGGCCATGCCCGTGCAGATTGTCGCCACGTCCGGACGGATGTATTGCATCGTGTCGTAGATGCCCAATCCGGCGTACACGCTTCCCCCTGGGGAGTTGATGTAGATCTGGATGTCTTTGCCTGGATCCGTCGATTCCAAGAAGAGGAGCTGAGCCTGAATGATGTTGGCGATGTAGTCGTCCACCCCGGTGCCGAGGAAGATGATGCGGTCGGCCATCAAGCGAGAGAACACGTCGACTTCCCGGAAGGGCATCGGACGTTCTTCAATTACTGTGCGCGTCATGCTGTCTGGACCCGACACAGGGCTGTGCGTGGCCGAGATGTAATCTTCGACGGTGTGGCTGCTCATGCCGTGGTGATGCACGGCGTACTTCAGGAATTCTTTGCGGTTGTTCATGGTGCGAATCTTGAGGCCAAATTACGCCCCACAACCCTCACCCCCGGCACGTCCGCACCGGGTTGTTCACAACTGTTGGGGTAGAATCAACGGACCTCCGCCGCGAGCTTTCCGAACTCGTCAAAGCTCACGAGCTTTTCGGAAATCGTCACGCGCGTCTTCAGGTCGTCGACCACCTTCCGCTCGACCAAGACGTCCGCGATGCGGCGGCGTTCCTTCTCGTCGTTCAGCACGTTCTTCGCCACGTTGGTGAGGGTTTCCTCGTCCATGGGCATGCCGTATTGGGCGTATTGGGCGCCGACCATGCGTTTGGCCTCGTCCTCCAGCTCGTCGGCCGTCACCTTCAAATCGATGGCCTCGGCCACAGTCTGCTGCAGGATCTGCCAGCGAAGCGACTCGGCGTACCCGGGGTACTCCTCCTCGACCTGCTCAGGCGTCAGCGGATTCTCGTTGGTCAACATGATCCAACGCTTGAGAAACGTGTCGGGCAGCTCGACCTTCATGTGGTCGATGAGGTCCACCACAAAGCGGCGTCGGAACACCCACTCTGCGTCGCGGTCGAAGTGGCCGTCGAGGTCTTGCGAAACGCGCTCGTGGAAGGCCTTCTCGTCTGTCACGATGCCTTCGCCGTAGACCTTGTCAAATAACGCTTGATTGATGTCGTGGGGCTCGAGGCGCTTGACCTCCTTCACCGTGAATTGGAAGTCGCCCTTGAGGTCGTGCACCTGCTCATGGCTGATGCCCAGCATGCGGCCCAAATCGTCGTGCCCACGGCTCACCTTGTGGGGATCCACCGTCACCGTGGCGCCAGGTTCGAGGCCCAACAACGCCTTTTTGGTCTTCTTGTCCTCCACGAATTCGACGCTGATTGTGCTGTCGCTTGCAATGCCGCCTTCCAAGACGTTGCCGTCGGAATCGAGCTGGGCAAACGCGCCCACCAACATGTCGTTTTCCGCGCTCTTGTCGGGGTCGGTCATCTTGCCGTGCCGGCGCTGCAAGTCGGTCACTTGACGCTGGATGGCGTCCTTGTCCACCTTGATCTTGTGGCGGGTGAATTTGGCCTTTTTGCCGAAGTCCAGACTCAACGCTGGGGCCAAACCCAATTCGTAGTGGAAGGTGAACGACTCAGGGTTGTTCCAATCGCCGGCATCTTCCTTGTTCTCGCTGGGGATGGGGTTGCCCAACACGTTCAATTTGTTTTCTTGAATGTGCGACTGAAGCTGCTCGCTAAGCAACGAGTTTAATTCTTCCGCCAACACCGACTGGCCGTATTGGCGCTTGATCAGCTGCATGGGAACCTTGCCCTTGCGGAAGCCGGGCATGGCTGCGTTTTGCTGGTGGCGCTTCAAAGTGCGCTCCACACGAGGGCTGTAATCTTCGGGGTTCAGGGTGACGGCCAATTCAATGCGGAGGTCGTCGAGGGAAGTCTGAGAGACGTTCATGGGCGAGGTTGATGTTGCCGGTTCAAGTTCCTCGAAGATGTGCGGGTGGAGGGACTCGAACCCCCACGCCGAAGCACCAGATCCTAAGTCTGGCGTGTCTACCAATTTCACCACACCCGCGCCCTTCGAGGGCCGCAAAGGTACAAGGTTTTTCTCGCCTGTCAACCTGTGTGTTGCGTTGATGAAATGGGGGATTTTAGGCGGCGTGGTCGGTGGAGTTTTGTCCTCATGAGGCGAGCAGTACAAATCGCGATGTTGGCATGGGTGCTGGCATGGGGAGGGGTGTGGGGGCAGGAGGCGAGGTCTGGGCGGTCCAACTTGGGCGGGGAAGTGCGTGGCACCCAGCACGTGGGGGTGCCTTGGAATGCGATTTCAGCTCGAATTTGGGGAAGGCGCGGTCCCGCTCCGTTTGAAGAGTGGACGCTGGGGATGTCCCACCAAGGCTGGTCCGCCTGGACGCAGTCCGAGGTCGTTGCTGGTGGACGCATTCCAACCGGCGATCAAGCGTGGTTCGAAGGCACGGTTTCTGCGGGGCTGGTGCGTTGGCCCGATGTCCGCGCGCGCTCGGGATTGTTGCGCGCCGAGGTGGCAGGAACGCATGAACGCCCTTGGGGACTCTTCCGATGCCATGCCTTCACAGAGGCAGGGCAGGGCCAAACGTGGTGGCGAGAAAATCCCAACCCAAACGTGGTTTTGGGCGGCAACCGCTGGGGATGGGAAATGATGTGGGCGCCTCAATTTGACGGAGTGCCATGGCCGCTCCCGGCTTTGAGTTGGGCTTCCGATGGTTCGTGGACGCTGGCTTGGAGCTCCTCGCACGATGCCTGGGCCAACCAGAGGTTGTGGCGCCCGCCACCGGGGAGCATTCAGCTTGCATGGACCTTCCCTGAGTCGCGGGTTGAACTCGCGTGGCGATGTTCGCTTCGTCCACGCGGCTCCGGCGTGGGTCGCGCATCGACGCAGGGCCCTGAAGATGAGGGCCCACGACGCGCGCATTTCATGCGAGTGGGCACGTCCGCCCAACGTGTTTCGAGCACGTGGCAATGGGCGTGGGAATGGTGTCCTTCTGAGAGCCAAGAGCAGTTTTGAAGCGGCACCTCATCTTCATCGGCCTTTCGGCGCTTTTGGCGACGCCGTGGGCCCAAAACGCGGATTCCGACTCCCGTGGTCTTTGGAACGTCAGGTGGTTTTTGGTTCGAGCGGTGGAAGACGGTAACCTGTCAAGCCCAAGTGCCGAAGTCGTGCTGTCCCACGTTTCACAATACGGTTCTCCACGAGCACCTGAAGAAGCTTGGAGAATCGAAGGGTTGAGTGTGAAAGAGCGCGCGTGGTTGGTGTCCGAAGAAGAGTGGCATGCGATGTGCCAACCTCTCAGCACGGCCGGTGCGCCTGCCGTCCGAGGGTCGTTCACGTCGCTGCAGCGTTGGGCTGATTCTCGGACCACACGGCGGGACTGGCGCATGCAAGTGGGTTCGGTGCGGGCCCGGGTGCGCACGGAAGCGGGCGTGGATGTATCAGGTTCTTGGGCAGGAGGTGCGTCGAACTGGTCGTGGGTCTTGGGGGACCACGCTTTGGGCTGGGGGCAGGGCCTCACCGTGCCGAGGTCGGACCCGTTTGGGTTGGCTTTTTTTCTTGGCTCATCAGAATTGCGGCTTCCCAATCGCCCCCTTCCCCTGTATCACAGTGAGTTTGCCGGGGGATTGCGGGGAGCGGCTTTGGAGCATGCCGGCATGCGCTGGTCCGCCGGAGTTGGCGCAGGGCGAGGACACGTCGCGGGAATGGTGCGGAGAAAGTGGTTGCATCACGAAGGCGGCTGGTCCTGCTATTACTCCGAAGGGCGGATGCGATGGGGGGTGGATTGGACAGGCCGACGCGGGTCCTGGGACGGTCAAGCAGCGTTTGCACGGAGTGAAGGGAACACGACACTTCGCTTGTCTTGCCGCGTTGCGCGGTCTTCGTTTTTTGCGCTGCAGGCGGGTGGAGACCTCGAGGTGAACGGCGGAACATGGACTGGAGAGGTCAGAGGCTACGCCACATGGGAAGATCCTGACGAAGAAGGAAATGTCCAATTGCGCGTTCGTAGACGGTCGGAGGATGACGGAGACGTGCGCCTCCAAGGAAGGATTCGCAAGGGCCATGCATTGAAATGGTCTTTTTTGGGAACACGAGACGAGCGCATCTTGGGGTTGCATTGGTCGGGTCATGGCGTCCGGGCAACGTTGTGGACGGGCCGGAGTCCGACGGGGAGCTGGTCGATGGTGCGCCACTTGGAAGCCCGATGGAGCTTGCCAGGGGGAGGAAGTTGGGGCATGTTTGGGCTAGACGGCCAAGCGGATTGGACGGGGACATACGTGGCTCTGCCCGCGCTCGATGTCCGGCAATGGTCTCATGCTCCACGGGCGGGGAGCCAATTGGGAGTTTGGTGGCGTTCAGAATTGAATTGGTTGCCGTTTGATCGCGTTCAGTTGCGGTCGTCGTGGCAGGCCTCTTGGGCACCTTCTCAACAAGAGTCCTTTCGTTGTGCGTGGCGAGTGCGGTGGGAAGCGTGACGCTCTGAAGTATCTTGCAACAACATCCAATTCACCTGAAACTGCATTCAGCGACCCAAGCATGGCCAACACGAGCGACATCAAGAACGGCATGGTTTTGAACCACAACAATGGATTGTGGCAAATTGTGGAATTTCTCCACGTCAAACCTGGAAAGGGTGCGGCATTCGTTCGCACCAAACTCAAAAACATCGAAACTGGAAAGGTGGTCGATCACACCTTCAATGCTGGACACAAGATTGATCCTGTTCGCATCGAGACGAGGGAACACCAGTTTCTCTACAACGACGACGACGGTTACCACTTCATGAACACGGACACTTATGAGCAGGTACGGCTTGAGAAGCACCTCATCAGCGCTCCTCAATTTTTGAAGGATGGTACGATGTGCTTGGTGGTGTTCCACGCGGATGAAGAGCGAGCCATCAGCTGCGATTTGCCGAGCCACGTGGAACTCGAAATCACCTACACGGAGCCTGGAGTCAAAGGCGATACCGCGACGAATACGTTGAAGCCAGCGACAGTGGACACGGGGGCGGAAGTGCGCGTGCCCTTGTTCATCGACAACGGCGATTGGATCAAAGTCGATACCCGAACCGGTGAGTACACCGAGCGCGTCAAAAAGTAAAGCCGCCGAGGCGGCCCAAGCCATGCCCAACCAAAAGGAAAGTCGGCTCAAGCAGAAGCTCGAATTGCGAGACTTCAAGCTGAGCGCGCTCCTCAAGGTCACGCAGGCGATCAATTCCCAAACGTCGGAAGAGGAATTGATGCAGCAATACGTCGACGCACTGAAGGCCAACTTGGGCATCGACCGCTTGGTGTTGTACGCGGCAGATTTGGACGGAGAACGTTGGAAATTGCTGGTCTCGGAAGGCACCGATGCTTCGTGGCCGGCATCTCAACCCGCGGCATTCTTCCAAGGTCTTGACCTCGACAAAATCGGTCTT
>Ga0181577_10003532_pt1 | contig 12128 bp, 7 predicted proteins | sample 101ome_21_FD_132468 | JGI IMG/M metagenome (GOLD analysis project Ga0181577, IMG submission 132468) | Coastal salt marsh microbial communities from the Groves Creek Marsh, Skidaway Island, Georgia - 101413BT metaG (megahit assembly) | ecosystem: Environmental > Aquatic > Marine > Intertidal zone...
GTCGAGGTCGGGCCAAGTTGGGGCCGGCCACAAAGCCGCGTTGTTGGCGCGCTGGATCCTGAATCATCAATCAAGGCGGTCGCCAAGGCGCATAGCAGTGATCATGCGCTGAATGCCGATGATGTGCGGGCCGCGACGACCGATTCGCTGCGTGCGGTCATGCTGATTCGGGCCTATCGCATCCGCGGTCATCTTCTTGCCAATCTTGATCCGCTTGGGCTAGAGCCAGAGGAGATCCACCCCGAACTTGATCCGGCAAGCTATGGCTTTGGCGATGATGACTGGGATCGGCCCATTTTTATTGACTATGTTCTTGGCCTTGAAACCGCGACATTAAATGAAATTATCGCGCGTCTTCGTCGGACCTATTGCGGGACCATAGGCGTTGAGTTCATGCATATTCAGGATCCGGCACAAAAGGCTTGGATCCAAGAGCGTATCGAGGCGATTGGCAACCAAACCGACTTTACGGTCAAAGGCAAGCAGGCGATCTATGAGCGGCTCGTCGACGCTGAAGAGTTTGAGCGCTATCTTCACAAAAAATACACCGGCACCAAGCGGTTTGGCATGGATGGTGGTGAGTCGGCAATCCCGGCGATCGAACAGATACTGAAACGTGGTAGCCAGCTTGGTCTTCGTGAGGCGGTAATCGGCATGGCCCATCGCGGGCGTCTAAATGTCCTTCACAATATAATGCATAAACCGTTTCGTGCCATTATCTCTGAGTTCATGGGAAATCCGGCTAACCCAGAAGAGGCCGGTGGATCGGGTGACGTAAAGTATCACATGGGAGCTTCTGCTGACCGAAATTTTGATGAAGCTGAAGTCCACTTGTCATTGGCGCCTAATCCGTCACATCTAGAAATTGTCGACCCGGTTGTGGTCGGTCGTGTGCGAGCTAAGCAACAACAACAAGGGGACAACGAGCGAAAAGCGGTTTTGGGCATACTACTGCATGGCGATGCTGCTTTCGCAGGGCAAGGTGTGGTCGGTGAGACTTTCGCCTTTTCTGCGTTGAGAGGTTATAAAACTGGTGGCACGATCCACATAGTCGTAAATAACCAAATTGGATTTACTACAAGTCCACATTATTCGCGCTCGTCGCCTTATCCGACTGATGTGGCAAAAATGGTTGATTGTCCAATTTTCCATGTTAACGGCGATGACCCAGAGGCGGTTGTTCATGTGGCACGGATTGCAACCGAGTTTCGGCAGACATTCGGCACTGATGTGGTGATTGATATGTTCTGCTATCGCCGTTTTGGACATAATGAGGGTGATGAGCCGGCCTTTACCCAGCCACTAATGTACAAGGCCATTGCTCACCACCCATCTGTTCGTGATATTTATGCGGCGCGTCTGGTGGCAGAAGGGGTCTATGACCAAGCTGGCGCTAACAAGGTGATTGAGGATCGGTTGGCGCATTTGGACGCGGAATTTGAGGCAGGCACGAATTATCTGCCAAACAAGGCTGACTGGTTGGAAGGCAGCTGGTCTGGCATGGTCGCGGCGCATGGAGATGATCGGCGCGGCGATACCGCGGTCGATCTTGATACATTGCGCCAAATTGGCAGCAGTATGACCACCCCCCCAAAAAATATGGTGCTGAATTCGAAACTATTGCGAATTTTAAATGCGCGTGCCACTGCCATAGAGACCGGTGCAGGTATTGACTGGGCCACGGCAGAGCATCTGGCTTTTGGATCATTGCTTCTCGAAGGTAGTCCAGTTCGGCTTTCAGGTCAGGACTCTTGTCGCGGCACCTTTAGCCAGCGTCACGCTGTATTTGTCGATCAAGAAACGGAAGCGCGGTACACTCCATTGTCTAATTTGGACCCTGATCAGGCAACCTTCGAGGTTATAGACTCACCATTGTCTGAAGCATCGGTGATGGGCTTTGAATATGGTTTCTCTCAAGCTGAACCAAATGCGCTGGTCATGTGGGAAGCCCAGTTTGGTGATTTTGCCAATGGTGCGCAGGTTGTCATCGACCAGTTCATTTCATCCGGCGAGGCTAAATGGTTGCGGATGAACGGGCTGGTTTTGCTGTTACCACATGGCTATGAAGGTCAGGGACCAGAACATTCATCAGCTCGGCTAGAACGCTATCTTCAGCTTTGTGCCGAGGACAATATGCAAGTTGTCAACTGCACAACACCAGCGAATTATTTCCATGTGTTGCGGCGGCAGCTAAGGCGCAATTTCCGCAAGCCTTTGGTGGTGATGACGCCAAAGTCACTATTGCGGCACAAGGCGGCTGTCTCCGCGCTTGCTGATATGGGGCCAAAAACCACATTCCACCGGGTTATTGCCGAAGCGGGCGGCAAGGTCAAGCATGGCAAGGCGCAACGGATTGTGATGTGTTCAGGCAAGATTTACTATGATCTTGCGGCGGCCCGCGATGCGGCCGAGGCGTGGGATACGGAAATTGTCCGCATCGAGCAGCTCTATCCATTCCCGCAAAAAACGCTTCACAAGCTACTGGCCAAGACACCTGATGCGACGCTTGTCTGGTGTCAAGAAGAGCCTAAAAACATGGGCAGCTGGACATTCGTGCGCGATTTTATCGAGGATATCATGCAGGATATCGGCATGCGGCAACAGCGGCTTGACTATGCCGGCCGGCCAGCCGCCGCCTCGCCGGCGGCCGGTACATTGGCACGACATAACCGGGAACAGAATGCCTTGGTCGCTGAGGCGTTGGGGTCGGGCGCCGGCAGTAACACCAAAAAGGCAAAGGCGAGCGCCTGATCCTGGCGGTTAGGCGGGCGCCGGCCGATCAAATGGAACAAAGTACCGTAGGAGGGTACAACCATGTCAGTTGAAATCATCGTGCCAACACTTGGCGAATCAGTCAGTGACGCCACGGTCGCGCGCTGGATCAAAAAAGCGGGTGATGCGGTAGCCGCGGACGAGCCGGTTGTCGAATTGGAAACCGACAAAGTAACGCTGGAAGTGCCGTCACCGGTCGCTGGGCGTTTGGACGATATTGTGGCCGCAGAAGGGGCTACGGTCGAGGTTGGGACATTGCTGGCCCGCGTTGCCGAAGGGGCTGCGGGCGCGCCGGCTGAAAAGACGAGCGCCAAACCAGCTGAACCAGCTGCTGCTCAACCTGTTGCCCAACCTGTTGCCCAACTGGCCGCCCAAAATCTGACGACCGGTCCTGCCGATACGCAAAATCTGTCGCCAGCGGTGCGCCGTCTTGTTGAAGAACATAATCTCAACCCGGCGACCATCGCGGCGACCGGCGTCGGTGGGCGGTTGACCAAGGGTGATGTGATGGCCGCGATCAAGGCGCCGCAAGCCCCTGCCCCAGCGGCCCAAATACCGGCTGCCCCGCGCGCCACCCCGCGCGAGGTTGACGCGGCGCGTGAAGAGCGCGTGCGGATGTCAAAATTGCGTCAAGTGATCGCCAGCCGGTTGAAGACCGCGCAAAATACTGCTGCCATGCTGACCACCTTTAACGAGGTTGATATGTCGGCGGTGATGAAAATGCGCGCCGAATACAAGGATGTATTCGAGTCGGTGCATGAAGTACGGCTTGGCTTTATGGGCGTGTTTGTGCAAGCGGTGATTCAGGCGTTGCGTGAATTCCCGGCGGTCAATGCCGAAATTGACGGCACCGATATCATCTATAAGAACTACTATAATATCGGCGTGGCAGTGGGTACGCCGCAAGGGCTTGTTGTGCCGGTGATCAAGGATGCCGGTGACATGAGTCTGGCAGACACCGAAAAAGCGATTACCGATTTTGGGTTGCGCGCCCGCGATGGCAAAATCAAGCCGGATGAAATGGCAGGTGGCACCTTTACCATTTCCAATGGCGGGGTCTATGGCTCGATGATGTCGACACCAATCTTAAACCCTCCGCAAAGCGGTATCTTGGGCATGCATAAAATTGAAAAGCGGGCCGTTGTTGTCGATGACCAGATCGTGATCCGCCCGATGATGTATTTGGCGCTGTCCTATGATCACCGTATCATTGACGGGCGTGAAGCGGTGTCGTTTCTGGCGCGCGTCAAGGAAATGGTCGAAGATCCACAGCGGCTGCTGATGGGTATCTGACCCAGCGCCGCAACAAGCCAGTCAAGATACAAAGGACCAGTCAAGATACAGGGGAAACGTCCATGACGACTTCAAAATTTGACCTGATTGTGATCGGCGCTGGCCCCGGCGGGTATGTTGGTGCGATTCGGGCGGCCCAGCTGGGCATGACCGTGGCGTGCATCGACAAACGTCCCACACTTGGCGGCACCTGTCTCAATGTGGGCTGTATTCCGTCCAAGGCGCTGTTGAATGCGTCCGAACATTTTGCCGCCGCCGCATCGGGCGGGTTGGCCGATATGGGTATCGGGGTTGGCAAGGTCGCGCTTGATCTGCCACGCATGATGCAATCAAAACAAGATATTGTTGGCAATCTGACCGGCGGGATTGAGTTTCTGTTCAAGAAAAACAAGATCACGCGGCTTGAAGGTAGCGCGCGTATCACCGCGCCCGGTGCGGTGATGATTACCGATGGCAAAGATAAAGGCAGCTATCAGGCCGACCGGATCATGATCGCCACCGGAAGCCACGCATCAAGCCTACCGGGGATTACCATCGACGAAAAGCGGATCGTCAGTTCGACCGGGGCGCTTAGCCTTGACACCGTCCCGAAGAAACTGGTGGTTATCGGTGCAGGCTATATTGGCCTTGAGTTGGGAACAGTCTGGGCCCGGCTTGGTGCCGCGGTCGAGGTGATCGAATATTTGCCACGCATTTTGCCGGGCATGGATTTAGAGGTTGCCAAAAAATTCATGGCGATTGCCAAAAAACAAGGCCTGAATTTCCGGCTGTCTACGGCGGTCAAGGCCGCCAAGGCGGGCAAGAACAATGTCAGTCTGACAGTCGCGCCAGCCGATGGTGGCGATGAGGAAACAATCACTGCCGATATCGCTTTGGTTTCGGTAGGGCGCCATCCGGCAACGGACGGGCTGGGGCTTGATGATATTGGTATTACCATGACGCCGCGTGGACGCATTGCGGTCGACAAGCGCTTTGAAACCAGTGTCGAGGATATTTTCGCGATTGGTGATGTGATCGAGGGGCCGATGCTGGCGCATAAAGCCGAAGAAGATGCGGTCGCGGCGGTGGAAATGATGGCGGGTAAAGCCGGCCATGTCGATTATGATCTTGTGCCGGGGATTGTCTATACAGCACCGGAGATTGCCACTCTTGGCAAGTCTGAAGACGCGCTGAAAGAGGCCGGTATTGCGTTTACCAAAGGGGTGTTTCCGTTCAGTGCCAACAGCCGGGCGCGGGCACAAGGCCATAGTGAAGGATTTGTCAAAATTCTGGCCTGTAGCCAAACTGACAAGGTGCTTGGCGTGCATATTATCGGTCATGAAGCTGGCACCGTGATCCATGAATGTGCGACCGCAATGGCGTTTGGCGCCGCGGCCGAGGATATCGCCCGCACCTGTCATGGCCACCCGACCTTGAACGAGGCGGTCAAGGAAGCTGCGCTTGCGGTAGACGGGCGGGCGATTCACATCTAGGCAACGGGGCCGGTCAGCTGCCCGATTTATGCCTTGCGCGTGGATGGGTGTCGCGGTGAATCTGGATCAAATGGCTTTCATCGACATGCGTATAACGCTGGGTTGTTGACAGGCTGGCATGTCCAAGAAGTTCCTGAATAGCCCGTAAATCACCGCCATTGCCAAGAAGATGCGTGGCAAACGCATGTCGTAACGCATGCGGTGTGACATGGGCGGGCAAATCCAGATCGGCCCGAAGCGATTCAAGAAGGCGTTGCACCGCCCGCGGTCCCAGCGCCCGGCCACGGCTGCTCACAAAAAGAGGGCCTGTCGGTCCGGTGTCAAACGGGCAATGGGCGAGATATTCATCCACCGCTTCGGCGGTGGCCGGCAAAACCGGCACATCGCGCATCTTGTCGCCCTTACCGGTCAGCCGTAACCAGCTGTCAAGCGGTGCTGTGCTGCGCGGCAACCCCAACGCCTCGGAAATCCGCAAGCCGCACCCGTAAAGCAACATCAAAACAGCAAAATCGCGTTTTTTGGTCCAGTCGGCGCCGCGGCGCTGGAAAATTGCGGCCAGCAAAGCCAGCGCATCATCAGCGGCCAATGATTTGGGCACCGCCCGCGGCGGTTGCGGCGCGCGTAACCAGCCAAGATCGGGAATGTCCAATAATTGTGTGCGGCCACAAAAGCGAAAAAAACTCCGCAAAGAGGATACCCGTCGCGCCATTGTTGTCCGCGCGAGTTGTCGGCGTGCCATGGCGGCAAGCCAGCCGCGGAATATCTGCCGTGATATAATCGTGCCGTCAGGGTTGGGCTGGGTGGCAAGATAGGCGGTAAAGTCATCAAGGTCGCGTTCATAAGCGTCCAGCGTGTTGGCGCCATAGCGGCGTTCGCTGGCAAGCCAGTTGAGCCAAGCGGCCCGATGCGCCGGATCAATCATCGGCTGCAACACCAAGATCAAGCCGTGCAGCAAGCGCTACCCCAACCATTTCAGCCAACAACACCAACAGGTCGCTGCCAAGGTCTGGTCCAAAACTGTCGGCGGTTTTGCCGCCAAGGACCAGCACATAGCTGGACACAGGGTCTGGCAAGCGGTCGGGAAGCCGGATCGCCGCAATGCTGTCGGCCGGCCGCGCCAGCAACCGGTTGGCGGCCTCATTTGGCGGCCCAAGATAGAGGTTGCCCTTGTTAAGGGCGCTGGCGATGTCAGCTGCTTCACACCGGGTAAAATACAGTGCTGCGTCGGCCTGTTGGCCATCGTCGGTCATAATAAGTGCGGCGCTGTCCAGATCGAAAATCCGCGGAAACTCATCGGTAATGGCCTGCTTCAGCCCGGCAAGGTTGGTTTCGGCCAACAGCGCCAGCGTGGCATGATGAAGACGTGTCCAGCCCCGCATATTTTCCGCTGCAAGATGGATCATCGATTGGTGACGGTCACTGATTTTTCGGGCTTCGGCCCGGGCGCGGGCGGCCAAGGCCGGATTCAGATTGAGAATATTATCGCCGGCCTTTTTAGTGTCGCTGGCGTGTTTTTCCGAGCCTGTCTTGGCTGTACCAGCCGCGGCAAGACATAAAGCGACAAATTCGGGATGGGCGGCAAGCAATGTGGCCAATTTGTCAGGTTGGCCCGCCAGAAACGCCAGAATGTCGGTATCGGTTGGCGTGTAAGGTGGCGGTCTGCTGGTCATGATCTACAGAATCGACTGTCCGGTTTTCTGCCAGTCATCAAGAAACGCTGCAAGGCCGTTATCGGTGAGCGGATGCTTGTAGAGCGCGGCCAGAATTTTCGGGGGCAATGTCACGACATCGGCGCCCATCAATGCGGCATCGACAACATGCTGGGTGCTACGGACCGAGGCGACAAGCACCTCGGTATCAAAATCATAGTTGGCATAAATCGAACAAATCTCTTCAATCAGCCCCATACCGTCCTGACCAAGGTCATCTAGCCGGCCAACAAAAGGCGAGATGAAGGCGGCCCCGGCCTTGGCGGCAAGCAACGCCTGCCCGGCGGTAAAACATAAGGTGACATTGACCGCTGTGCCAGCATCACTCAGCGCGCGGCATGTTTTTAAGCCATCACGCGTCAATGGTACCTTGACCGCCACATTCGGGGCAATGGCGGCCAACGCCCGGCCTTCAGCCAGCATGGTGTCATAGTCGGTGGCGGTCACCTCGGCACTGACCGGCCCGTCAATAAGGGCGCAAATATCGGCAATGGTTTGCTTGATATCGCGGCCAGCACCGGCAATCAGCGACGGGTTCGTTGTCACCCCATCGACAAGCCCAGTATCAGCAAAGGCCTTGATCTCGTCAATTTCCGCGCTGTCGAGAAAAATTTTCATAAATTCGGCCCCATCTTGGCTTATAGTCATTTTGTAGCGCCGCCGCGGCGCGCCGCCAGTCTACTTGAAGCCGGGTGGCAAATCCAGAACCTTGAATGGCATCGCGGATCGGTTTTTTGCCAGATATCCGTTTATGCTATCATCATCGCCAAGGGCTAGTATGACCGACATTGCCCCGAAAAATGCCAACAGGACTGCCGCTGAGACGGCGCCGGAACCGGCTGCCGGATCGGCTGTTCTGTCGGTTGCCGTCGCGGCGCCGGTAGCGGGAATTTATGACTATCTTGCCGGGTCAGGTGGTGACTTGCCACGCGGCAGTCTTGTCGAGGTTCCATTTGGCGGCCGGCAGTTGCCGGGCATTGTGATGGGACCGGGGCGGGGCGATGTTGCACCAGCCAAGCTGCGGTCCATTTCTGGGGCAGCCGATTTACCGGTACTAGGAGAACCGCTCCTTGCCTTTATCGAGTGGGTCGCTGGCTGGACCATGGCGCCGCTTGGGGCGGTGGTCAAAATGGTATTAAGTCAGCCGGCCGCATTCGCCCCCTTGCCGCAAAAAAAATTCTACCAGCTTGGCCAGCCAAGCGATAATCGCGGGCGCATTACACCGGCCCGTCAACGGGTTTTGACCTATCTTGCGGATGGTGCCAGCCGGCCCGCCAGCGCCATAGTGGCGGCCTGTAAAACCGGCAAAGCGGTGCTAGACGCAATGGAAGAGCAGCGGCTCTTGGACAGTGTCTTGTGCGATGCCGAACCGCCCCCGCCGCGGCCGCAACATCAGCATCACCCGTTGCAATTGACCACCGACCAACAAGTGGCTGCCGACCAGCTGGTGGTGGCAATCGGCGGCGGGTATCACGGTTTCCTGTTAGACGGGGTGACCGGGTCCGGCAAGACCGAGGTTTATTTTGCGGCCGTCGAGGCAGCGTTGGCGGCGGGCAAGCAAGTGCTGATTCTACTGCCGGAAATCGCCTTGTCGGCAGGCTGGCGTCACCGTTTTGCGGCGCGGTTCGGGGTCGAGCCGGCGGCATGGCATTCAGACGTGACTCCGGCGCAAAAACGGCGCCTCTGGCGGTTTACTCTGACCGGACAGACGGCGGTGGTTGTTGGGGCGCGATCGGCGCTGTTCCTGCCGTTTGCCGATCTTGGGCTGATCATCGTTGACGAAGAGCATGAACAGGCGTTCAAGCAGGAAGATCAGGTGATTTATCAGGCCCGCGATATGGCGGTATTGCGGGCGCGGCTGGCGCAGGTGCCGGTGGTGCTGGCCAGCGCCACCCCATCGCTTGAAAGCTGGGTAAATGCGGGCCGCACCGGTGCCAGCCCCCGCTATAGTTATCTGCATTTGCCAAACCGGGCCCAAGGCGCGGTCTTGCCACAGATCGATATGGTCGATTTGCGGGCGACGCCGCCTGAAGCCGGCCGCTGGCTTGCACCGCCATTGGTTGCGGCGATCAATGCCCGGCTCGCGGTGGGTGAACAAAGCTTGCTCTATCTGAACCGGCGGGGCTATGCCCCCCTGACCCTGTGCGGCGCATGCGGTACCAAACTGACCTGCCCTAACTGTGATGCGTGGATGGTCGACCACCGGCTTGCCGGCCGGATGCGGTGTCATCATTGCGGCCATGAATCGCGGCCTGATAACAGCTGCCAGACATGTGGTGAATCCGACCAGATGCGGGCCTGTGGGCCGGGGGTTGAACGGCTGGCCGAGGAAGTGCTGTGGCGCTTTCCTGATGCGCGTTTTGCGATTTTATCAAGCGACACGGTAAACACCCCCAAGGCAGCGGACCTGTTCGTGCAATCGGTGCTTGATGGCGAGGTTGATATTATTATTGGTACTCAGATGGCGGCCAAAGGACATCATTTTCCGGACTTGACGCTGGTGGGCGTGGTCGATGCCGATTTGGGCTTGGCCGGTGGTGATTTGCGCGCGGCTGAACGCACATTCCAAATGTTGAGCCAGGTGGCTGGTCGCGCCGGCCGCGAATCGCGCCCTGGCGTGGCGCTGCTGCAGACATTAGAGCCTCAAAATCCGGTTCTGACGGCGTTGGCCGCCGGCGATCGCGACCGGTTTTTGGCAAGTGAGGCCAGCGCCAGAGATGCCGCCAAAATGCCGCCCTTTGGCCAATTGGCGGCGCTTGTGCTGTCCAGCCGTGATCTTGATCGTCTGCATCACGCGATGCGGCTGATGGGCGCAGCCCGCCCTGCATTTGCCGGGGTCGATATTTTCGGTCCAACAACGGCCCCGATCGGGTTTTTGAAAGGCAAACATCGGGCTCGAGCGCTATTAAGAGCGAGTAAAAATGTTAATTTACAGGCGGTTATAAAAAGTTGGCTTGATGCTGTGTCGATGCCGTCCGGCGTGCGGCTTCAGGTTGATATTGATCCATATCATTTCCTTTAGGGGTGATTGCCGGTGGTGGCTTTTGGAACGCTGTGCAAAACATCCCAGATCGATCGATTTTTATCGATCAATTTTTCCGGCCTAGACAACTTGCCTTTCGATCATGTCTATGATAGCAACCAACGCGTCATAGCCGGTTACGGTCCTCTTGTGCCGTGTGGTTATGCCTCTGGAAAAGGTTTTCAGTTAAGAGGATATGGTCGGTGAGTTCAGGCGCTACAGGTCTTGCAGGGCGGTATGCGGGCGCACTCTATGCGCTGGCACTTGAAAGCAAGAAAATTGACATCATCCATGACGAGCTCAGCAGCCTTGCTGATCATATTGCTGAAAATCAGGATTTGAAAAAACTTGTCGAATCGCCGGTATTGGCGCGCCAGCAACAGCAAAGCGCAATGATCGCGATACTCGAAAAAGCCGGCGCTGACGCGCTGACCATCAAATTTGTTGGCACGATGGCGGAAAATGGCCGTCTTAGTGTTTTGCCGCGGGTCATTCAGGCGTTTCAGCAGGAACATGCGCGCCGGCGTGGACAAATTTCCGCCGAAGTTGTGTCGGCCATTGCTCTTGATGACAACCGCAAGGCGGTTGTGGAAAAAACTGTTGCCCGGCTTGCCGGCAGCGATAATCTTTCTCTTTCGATGCGTGTTGATCCGTCGCTGATTGGCGGATTGGTGGTGCGTATCGGGTCCCGTATGATTGATACGTCAATCAAAACCAAACTTAGCCGGCTGGAAGCAGCCATGAAGGGTGTTGCGTGATGGATATTCGTGCGGCTGAAATTTCAGCGATCCTCAAAGAACAAATTGCCAATTTCGGCAGCGAGGCAGAAATTGCCGAAGTTGGCCGGGTGCTGTCGGTTGGTGACGGTATTGCCCGCGCCCACGGTCTTGACGAGGTGCAGGCCGGCGAGATGGTCGAGTTCGAGAGCGGCGTTAAAGGTATGGCGCTAAACCTTGAATCGGACAATGTCGGTATCGTTATTTTTGGCGATGACCGTTCGATCCGCGAAGGCGATGTGGTGCGCCGGACAGCGTCGATTGTGGACGCCCCGGTTGGTAAAGGCCTTCTTGGCCGCGTGGTTGACGCGCTTGGCAACCCGATTGACGGCAAAGGCCCGCTAAAAGACGTCAAGCGTGGCCGGGTTGAAGTTAAAGCCCCTGGCATTATGCCGCGCCAGTCGGTTCACGAGCCGATGCAAACAGGCCTGAAGGCAATTGACAGTCTGATCCCAATCGGCCGCGGCCAGCGTGAGCTTATCATTGGTGACCGCCAGACTGGCAAAACCGCCATTGCTGTTGATACCTTCATTAACCAGAAAGCAGTGAATGACGCTGCCGGCAGCGACGATAGCAAAAAGCTGTTCTGTATTTATGTTGCGGTTGGTCAAAAGCGGTCTACGGTTGCCCAGATCGTGCGCTCGCTTGAAGAACAAGGGGCGATGGACTATTCGATCGTGATTGCGGCGACCGCATCCGATCCGGCACCAATGCAGTTCCTGGCGCCATACACCGCGTCAGCGATGGGCGAGTTCTTCCGCGATAACGGCATGCATGCGCTTGTTGTTTTTGACGATTTGTCAAAACAAGCCGTGGCCTACCGCCAGATGAGCTTGTTGCTCCGCCGCCCACCAGGACGTGAAGCTTATCCTGGTGACGTGTTCTATTTGCACTCACGGCTTCTTGAGCGTGCCGCCAAGATGAATGCCGATAACGGGTCGGGCTCATTGACCGCGTTGCCGGTGATCGAAACCCAGGCCGGTGACGTGTCAGCCTATATTCCGACCAACGTGATTTCGATTACCGACGGTCAGATCTTCTTGGAAACCGAACTGTTCTATAAAGGTATCCGGCCTGCCGTTAA
>Ga0181577_10003533_pt1 | contig 12127 bp, 14 predicted proteins | sample 101ome_21_FD_132468 | JGI IMG/M metagenome (GOLD analysis project Ga0181577, IMG submission 132468) | Coastal salt marsh microbial communities from the Groves Creek Marsh, Skidaway Island, Georgia - 101413BT metaG (megahit assembly) | ecosystem: Environmental > Aquatic > Marine > Intertidal...
AGGCTAATAATCGGGTCGCCCATGCCCCCGCAGTCGCACGCGACTTGCGAGGGCTTGGACGCATACGAGCAGACGTGCTCGATCAACACGCTGCAATCGTTGCACTCGTACTCGTATGTAGGCATTCGTTACGCGAGGACGTTGCCGGCCCCGATGACAGACAGCGGGTGGTCAACCATCAGCGTCATCTCGGACACGATGGCCAGGCGGTCGAAGTCGCCCTGCGTCGAAACCGTGCGGAAGCCCGGCTCGCGGTACCACAGCCAGCGCACGCAGCCCGGCTCGTGACCGATGATGGTCTGGTCGCCGTAAAGGGTGCGGTTCTGGTCGCCGCCCGAAGACGGGCTGCCAGGGGTGTAGAGCGTGCTCTCGCTGCGGTTGTCGCAGCTAAACGTGTCGTCCGTCTCGTTGAGCCACCGGTTGGTGCGGAACGTGACGATGTTGCCCGACGCGAGCCGGAACATGTTCAGGTAGTCGCTACCCGAAGTGTCGTCGGCGCTGCGCTGGCGCTCGTTGATCGGAATGCCGCCGTCCGCGATCAGGAAGCGCGCGACGCGCTGCATGACGCGGTAGCCACACTGGAACATCCACGGGCTCTCAAAGTCCGCACCCGCAGTAAGGGCCGGCGCAATGAGGTTGTTGTAGAACGACTCCATCGTGATGTTGGAGTGCTCAAAGTCCGTGAACACCGACCAGTAGTCGTTGGGGATGTCCGTGCCGTAGGGGTCGGTCACCGTGCTGATGGCCGCTGCGCCGTGCTGGCGTTGCAGACCGGTCCAGGCGCTGTTGAAGATCAGGCCCTGCATGCGGCGCTCGTCGCCAGCGTTAGTCGCACCAAACGTGCGGCTGGAGCTGGTGGTGTCGAAACCGCTGGCACCGCCCGTCTCAGGGCTACCGATGCCATACATGCCGGTGTTGTCGATGCTGTTCAGGTGCTTGGTAAACACCTTGCCCGTGCGGTAGTCCCACGGGTTTTCCATGCCCGCAATCACCGCGCTGCGGTCCGAGCCCGACATCTCGACGCCGTGGTGCTTGATCTCGCAGATGTTCTTCATCCGCAGCTCATAGCTAGCCGTCTCGTAGTCGAAAGCGGCACCTTCGCGCTTCGCGTCCGCGTGCGGGGCCGCGATGTTGCGCACGGCGTCACCGCTAGCAAACGGCACATCAAGCGGATACTCCGTGATGATGTGGTTGGTGGTGTCGTGGGGCAGACGCGCCAGGAGCGGCGTCTGGAAAGCGGCCCGGACCTTGATCTGGTCGAGCAGTCGTTCGTGGCGGACAGTCTCGCTGCCCGAAATGTACTGGGTCATTGTTGTTTCCGAGGAATGGGGATCAGCTGGTGCCCGGTCTTGCCCACTTGCTGAGCCGCAATGCTGCCCACAAGGTTGTTCAGCAACCTCTGCGCAGTCTTCTTGTCGCTGCCCGACGAGATCAGGTCGCCAGCCATTTGGAGGCGCTGCTCGTAGTCGGACTGCTGCGGTTCAGCTGGTGCAACACCAGGCATCGGACGCGAAGAACCGTGCGTCGCGGGGTCGTAGCCCGCGCCAGCTCCCTCGGCAAACAACTCGTTGTCGCGTTGCGCCGCAATCATTCGGGCCTCTGCGGGATTCAGACCTGGCATGTCGCTCATGATGCCCTGCACCGCCTCGGCCTGCTTAGAGTCGAGGCCCTGCTCGGCCATCAAGTTGCGCATGGTTTCTTGACGCTCAATGCGCGTCAGTCGGTCTTCCCAGGTGTGGCTCTCGGTCGATTGCGGTTGCTCGGCGGCACCGGTGTCGGCCTGACCGTTCAGCTTGTCCAGCTGGGCCTGCATTTCCGCCAGCCGCGCCTCTGCTTCGGACGCGCGCTGCCGGTGCTTGACCAGCTCGGAAAGGGGAACGGTCTTGTCGTCCGTGGAAGAATTGTCGACCTGGTCCGAAGGCACCGTGCCGCCGGTATCGAAATCTTCCGCGTTAGTTGGGTGGTCAACCATTACTCACCTATGTCTCGCCTGCCCGGCGGAGGGGTTCTTGTTCTTAGCGGCCGTAGCCGCCGCCCTTACCAGTGCCCTTGAACTTGCCGCCCTTCATGGCGTGTCCAACAGCCGACTTGTAGCGCGGGTCGCGCCACCGGCCAGCGGATGCGGACGGCGCACCGCTAAGGGTGGCCTTCTTGCCCTGAAAACTAGACAGGGGCTTAGACTCTCGGTTCTTCATTGATCAACTCCTGCGCGTTTGCAGGCAACCCCGCCTGCTCCCGCATTTTCTCTTGTTTGACATGGAACGCAAGTTCCCCCTCCCACTTGGCAAACTGCTCGGGACGGGTCAGCTTGACGCTGCGCAACAGCCACTGCATCACGTAAATCTGGTAGCGCAGCTCCTCTGTTTGCTGGTGATCCAGCCCCCTTTGACACAGCTTTTCACGGCAGGAATCAATCTGGGCAGAAACGCGCTGCTCAATAATCGACCATCCAGCGGAACCCTGTAGCTCAGCCAGCTGCCGAGCTTGCTCCATCTTCAGGCGAATCTCGTCGCTGCGCAGCACTACATCACCTGCGTTTGGCTAAGGCCGCTGCCTTCACGGCCTGTGCGCGGCTGCGTGCGTTCCTGCGGACTTCCGGGGGTTACGTCGGCTTGCTGCGCGGGGGCCTCCATTCCACCCGGCACTGGCGGGCGGTCCACGCCCGGCTGGCCACCTTGAGCGTTTAGCAAGTCCGCGGTCTGCTGTGCCTGCTGCTGCCTTGCAGCTTGCTCGGCCTCCTTGCGCTCAAGCTGCTGCATGTGCTCGTCGATGTGCTCCAAGATGCGCTCTACGACGTATTGAGGCGCGCTGCCTGTTACGGCCTGCTCGAGCAAATTGTTGACCAGCTCCAGGTGCTTGCCGTCGTCGTCGGCCTCGTTGACCGGCACATACTGGCCAGCCATAAGCATTGCGTTCTCCTCTTCTTGCGACCAGCTTTCCCAAGAGTTGGTTACTGACGGGAAAATCTCGTTTACCTGACCGCGGCCTACGCTCAGTTCGTAGTCCATTTGGCACAAGGCCTGCATGTTGATTTGCGGCATGTTCATCAACATGGGCCCCCAGCGGTTCATCCACTGAGACATGCCCTGCAAGCGGTTGCCAAACACATGCACATCAGTCAGGCCGAGGAAGCGGAAATCCACATCCTCCATGAGCATTTGCGGCGTGATTTCCGCCTGGCGCCCCAGCAGCCGGCTAGCCTTGCCGCTTACCGCGAACAGCTTGCTACCCGTGCTGAATTGCAGCTCCATATGCTTGATGAGCTGCGCGCACTGACGCCACAGGTTGCCGTTGGCGCGGATGCTGTTGCGCACCATGCGCTGCTGCTCCTGCACCTTACGCTCGGTCTCCGTGGCCGTGCCGGCCGGAGACTCAAACACGCGCAAGTTGCCGGACAGCTCCTCAATCTCGCGCCGCATGAAGTTTTGCTGGAACGAAATCGCGCCGCTGATGTCCGGCGGCTTGATCCAGTCCCAGCTTCCCGTGTTGCGCATCACCTTGCCGGCTTCGACATCGAGGATGCTGTCCGGTAGATCCGTGTTTTGGTCGCTGGTAACGACCAGGGGGCTGACGCACAGGTCAAACCAGCGGAACTGGTTGCTGGCCAATCGGTCGTAGAGCGCGTTGCTCTGCACGACACTGTCAAACGGGGCCGGCGCCACCAGCTCGTGGCCCGTGCGGTTGACCATCTCAAACGCATACGGCACAAACTTGCGGTCAAACGGGTTTTGCTGAAACCGAATGACGATGCCGTTGGCAATGGTGATGACGACGCGCTGGACGCCCTTTAGTAGCTGCCCCGTGGGGTCAGTAATGCCAGGGTAGCCGTCCTGGCCAAAGTCAAACAGCGCCCACATCTCGATGAGACGCACGCGCGTGGCTCCGTAGCTGCTCTTGAGGTCGCGGGTGAAATCTGACCCGTGCGCGATGCTTCGCGACCGCCGCAACTGGTCCGGGAACGAGCCCCGGCTATGCATGTCGGTCGGGGCCTGGCCGTCCATGCCGCCTTCCTCGCGCACGCGCTCGACGGCAGCGGCGTTGTAGATGCCTTGCTGCGCTTGCTGCTGAAGCTCGTGCAGGAACGGCGTGCTCTCGTCACCGATGTAGCTGCACTCCTGCGGGCTGTCGGCGTCAACGTCGTAAATGAACCAGAACGGGTCTACCAGGCGCAGCGTGCAACCTTCGTTGGTCACGGCCTTACGCATGCGCCGCTCGGTGTGGTAAACGGGCTTGCCCGCCTTGGTAAACGCCAGCTCGTCGTTGCGCTCGATGATGTCCTCAACGCGGCGCTCGTATTGCACCTTGAGGGCCATCACGTTGCACAGCTCGCCGTCCTTGGCCAGCGGCTGCACAAACCGCTTCCACTCGGCCAGCTCCATCTGGCGGTAGATGTAGCTGCCAAGAACCTTGGCGGTGCGCCGGCTCAGGTCGCCGCGCGTGCCCTCGACCTCAAACACAGGGTCAAACCCCGTGACGGCCTCCTCGATGCGAGCAACCTTGCCGTCGAGCGCCTTTTTGGTTTCAGGGATGTGGACGTCGTCTTCGCGCTCGTGCCACATCACCTCCGTGTTGGCGGCCGTCCAGTTGACGGCCCACCGGCGCATGGGGCCGGCCATGCGCGCGCGGAATTGCTCGCGGCGGTTGTAGACGAATTGCAGGGCCTTCTGGTCCAGCTCGTCATGCTTGCCCGCAAAGTTGCGATACTTGATCTGTTCGCGGGTCCACTTGCGCGCAGTGCTCGGCTTTTTGTGGCCAACGTCGACCGGGATGGTCGCCTTAGACAGCAGCTCCCCTTTCTCCGTGGCCATGCGCGCTCCGTTTAGAACCCGACGCTGTAGTCGGCCGGGCTACCCGTAAAGCTGCGGCGGCCACCAATGTCGAGCTGGCCGTGGACGCCCCACACCATGACGGTGCCGGTGATGGTTCCGCCGGCGCTGGTAACCAATTGCAGCTTAGCGCCGTCCGATGGCGTCGGGTTGTAGTGCGCTGGCGACAGCGGGACGATGCACGGGCTAACCGTTTGGTCGTAGCGATTGGCGCCGGTGTGGACTTCCGCCTTCCAGATGTCGTAGGTGGTTGTCGTCCCCTCAATAAACGCGGGGTCGCTACTGCGCAGCGTGATCGTTTTAGTGCCGGTGCTGTCGCAGTGCGCAGTAATCGCAAAACCCAAGATGGTGATGCCGTCGCGGCGCGCAGTAGTCTTCTGGCCGGTCAGAGCGCCAGGCCCTTCACGCTGCGGCCGCGGGATCACGATGTCTTTAGACATGCCCACAGTGAGCGGAATGCTGACCCGCCACAGGTCGCCAGCGGCCTCGATGTCGCGAAGGGTAAACATTAGCTAGTCCTGTTGATCGGCGCGGTGAAGCGCGACGGGATCGTGCGGCCCCACACGGTCACTGCCCAGGCCGTCATGTCTCCGTCGGTGGGCGTCGTCTTAGCGCCAAGAACCGTGTTCGGCGTCGCCGACATGTTGACAATGTCCAGGCGCACGACGCCGTCTTCCGGGCCGGGCGCGTTCAGGCCCTCGGTTACAATCGTCAAGTTCTGGTCGTGGTTTCCGATGGCCATGCCGGCGCTTGCCAGCTCCGCGTTGACGTTGTCGCCGGCGATGTTTACGCTGCCGCTAAGGTGATAGACCGCGGTTAGCGTGCTGCTGTCGGCCGCCTGCGAGAGAGCAAAAAACTGCTGGTCAGTGCTGTCGGTAGTGCCGGTGCTAGTGCCCTCCTTTTGGGCGCTAATGCAGAAACCGCGCAGCAAGTGCTGCTTGTTTTTGCCGGCCGTAGTCTTGGTGGCGGTCACCCCCAGCGTGTCCAGTCGAGGGTAGTAAAGCGTCAGCTTTTCCACCTGCTGCGTAAACACTTGAGCGGCCACAGTGCCGACAGTCCCGTCGCCAGGCGTGTAGATTTGCGGCTCCAAATAGCCCCAGAAATAATCGCCGGGCACCTCCTCCTCGTCAACAAACTCGTAGCTGACGTTTACGCTGCACGCGTCCGCGTCGTTTGTCACCAACTGCAAGCCGCTGCCGCCCTTCAGGAAGATGTCGGGGCTCAAGGACTTATCGATCAGCTCGGCCGGGTTGCTGCTGCACAGCTTCAAAATGCTGCGGCTGCCGTCAGCCTGGCGAAGCTCTACCGTAGTCAGCGTGTTGGTGGGCGCTTGCAGGCGGATTTGGACATCCAGAATGCGGATGCTTTTGCCGGTCCTGCCGGCAAGCAGTGTTTGCGTCGAGCCGTCACCGCTTCCGCTGACCACGCTGGCGTTGCGCTTAGCGTCGTTGGGATTTGACGTCACCGCAAAGCCCAAGGTGCGCGCCTGGTCCTCTGACACAAGCAGCCCGTAGATGGCTTGGCCGGCAGCCCACTCGCCGTACCCGGTGTAGTTGCCGGTGTTAACGGTCCACCCGCTAGGGATAACAACCGGATACTTGGGCGACCACTGGATGACGTTGGCTGGAGGAGCGGTGCGCCAGTCCGGGCTAGCGGCCGAGCCGAACAGCGTGTTGTAGCGCGCCTGCCGCTGCCAGGTCATGGTGAAGGCCGGCGATCCAACTTCGGACTCAAAGTCGGTGACGATTTGCCCGGCGGTGCCGCCGCTGCCCACCTGCGGACTGCCTTGCGTGGTGTCTTTTGTGCCAAGGGCGCCGCTAATGCCTGCCAAGCCTGTGGGCTGAACCACAAACTTAGTGGCCAAAACAACAAAGCCCTTGGGGACAACCTTCAGCACAGCGTTGCCGGCAGCGTTGATGTTGCCGTCTTGCACGCTGCCCACAATTACGGGGCGGCCGACTTGCTCGGAATCAATACCAACAGCGTCCGTCAGCTGCTGGGAGGTAACCTTCAACATGAGCTATTCTCCACGCGGCTGAAACGCTTGCCGCACATCGGTGAGTTCCTTGTGAGTCGCAAGCAGGCTCTGGCTGCCAGTTTGCAGCGCCTGCACGAACAACGACTCGAGGCATTTGTCGAACACCTCCAAGGTGTCCGCTGAAACCTCAAGACTTGTGACACTTGTCGTAGAATCGTTGTCCATAACCAACTTGGGCGCGGCCGGAATTGTGGGTCCGTACAGCACGCTTGGGCGACGCAACCTCTCGCTTGCGCGACGGTCTCACCCAATAACAGATTCGAGCATCTGTCTTCCTGTCCGTAGCGTCAACTAGGGCGAGCGTGTCAGGAACATCTTTTTTAGCGTGGTGCGGGAAGCGCACGAACCAGTCCACCAGGTCGCCGGCCGGCAGCGCGTAGGGCACATCGCTGTCTATGTAGCCCTCGGCGTTCCACAGCTCGCGGACCTCGGTCCCGGTGCTCCAAGTAGGCGGCACCGTGTCCATGACCTCGATCTCGTGCGCCTGAAACCTTAGGGCCAGGCCGGCAATACGCTCGTCCTTGGGCTTTTCGGTTTGGTTGCGCTTGACGCGCTCGGCCGTGATGCGCTGGCCGCTCTCTCGGCTGCGCATTTGCAGGTATTGGAAGTAGCTGTGGAAGTTTAGGCTGTCTTCCCACAGCTCGGCCCGGTGCGTCACCTTGCTCTGCCAGCGGTGGAGCATGCGCAGGTAGCGCGTGCAGAACTCGTGCATCTTCCAAAAGCCCAGCTCCAGGTCGAGGATCTTGACATGCTCGCGCTCGTCAATCCCCACATACATCAGGACGTTGAAATCGCCCTTGGGGCTGCCGCTGGGCGCCACATCCGTAAGCAGGTAGCCAGTCAGGTCTTGGTGCTCAGCTGGGCGCCACACGCCTGGCTTAAAATGCGTGCGCTGGAAGGCTTGCGTCAGACCGGTCACCACCTTCAGCTTGAACTGCGACATGAACAATTCGTAGGTCATGCCGTCCTCCAAGTAGGTGGACAGGAACTTCCGGCTCAGGTTGGGCCACCGGGCCTCGCCTTCCAGGCCTAGTGTGCCGTCGTCTTTGACCACTAGGTGACAGCCGACGTCAAGGTGCGTGCACGCCTTCCAGCCCTGGTCAATGACCCAGTGGTTGGCGTCCTCCGGGTGGTAAGGCGTGCCCACCAACAGGTAGCGGGTGTCGCGCGCGCGAAGGTTAAGCGACTTCTCCACGCACCGAATGCCCTCCTTGCGGCCGGCCTCGGTCAGGTAGCTGGTCTCTGAGACCAGGTCGTCAAAGATGATCAGGTTGAAGCGGCCGCCCGTTTTGGGCTTTTTGGGGCTCGCCACGCTTAGCGTAGGCTGCTGAATCGTCTTGTCGGTCCGCAGGCTAGTAGTCCAGCGGCCGCGCTGCCAGACGGGGCCCTGGAGGCTCTGACCGTCAAACATCTCCTTGATGGTCTCGTTGTCGAGAAGGCTGTCGCGAATCTGCGCGCTGCGCTCCTCGGCGTCGGTCTGGTCGTGCATAATCAGCAGGATGCTGATGTCTGGGTAGGCCAGCACCATCCGGGTGATAAACGCCTTGACCGCGCTGCTCTTGTAGCTGTAGCGCGGCGCCCACAAAGCACCGGTGCGGCACGAGGTGTCGTCCAGAAAGCGGACCATCTCTGCGTGCGGCCCGTAGTCGCGCACGCCGCCCTTTCCGACGTTTTCCACGGTCGCGTTGTTGCCCGTGCGGTCGGTGTCCATGCCCAAGACGCGCCGAGCAAAGAACCCGGTGTCTGTGAGGGCGCGCTCGATAAAGAACGCGCGCTCGTCTGCGTCGTGGGGCAGGTTGCTCACTCGGCGATGTCTTGCGCGGCCTGGCGCATAGCGGCGTCAAGCGCCTTTTGCTCCTCTTCTGTCAGCTCTGGCAACCCGGTGTTATCGACCTTGCGGGCAGGCTTGCGAGTCTTCTTGCTGGCTTTCTTCGCGCGCGGGCGCGTGACGGCCTCATCCAGCGCCTTTTTGGCTGCTTCCAGCTCCTTCTGCATCTTAGCCAACTTTGCGTCGGCCGCGGCCTGCTGTTTGGCCAGCTCGTTGGCCACGCGGTTGCTGATGAGCTTGTCCACAACGTCGGCGTCCAGGCCGGCCGGCTCCGCAGGCGCAGCGTTGTGGGAGAACGACGGGGCGTCTTGCACGCCCAAGCTCATCTTCTCAATCTGCTCAGCGGCCTCAGCGACGTTTCGGCTGTAGGTCAGGATCTCGGTCACGTGCTTCTTGCTGATGGGGATCAGCAAAACGCGCTTTCGGCGCCTGGTTTCCTTGAAGATGCCGTCAGCCGTCATGTCGGGCTTAGTCAGCCGCAGGCCAGTTTCGTATTGACTGTGGAATGCGTATCCGCGACGACGAAGCGCGCTGATAACATCCACAAGATCGAGGAGCGTGTGATTAATGGGCATAGACGATCAGGAAGCCGAAGGCTCTGGCTTCGACTTTGTGCAGGAATGCATCAAAACGTATCGGCTAGCGGGGGACGATGTGGAACATCGTATCAAGGCGCTAGCATTGCTTCAAAAAGTGACGCTGCCGGCCGCCAGTGTCAAGGAGGACCAGCCGTCCAATGCGAATCGGGAGGCGGTAGCCAAGGCGCAAGAGGCGCTGCGGAGTCGCTAACATGAACGTCACAAACCTTCTGCCGCACGCGGCCAAAATAGAGCAACAGATACGAGAAGAACGACTGGACGCCATCGTCTACGGGCTGGGGCCCAGCGCCTGGCTGATCCCCTGGTTGGACAGCAAGCTGTTGCAGAGTGTGGAACTTTGGAGTGCGCATGATGCACAGCGCATCATAACCCCTGACCACCTGCTTCTAGTAGACAGCCCCAGCCGAACCGCGCGCCTGAAAGTCGGGACCGACGCATACGAAGCGGTGCTGGCAACCAGGCCGGGCAAGATTTGGGTCAACAGCTGGTATACGGACGAGTGGGACCGGCACCTGCACTTCAGCGTCAAGAGCATCGTGGAAACCGTGCATTTTTGGGTCTGGACCCACGAGCACAAGAATCGCAAGCAAGACCCCAAGCCCAAGCAGTGGGCCATGGGGGGCCAAGACCCGCATTGCGGGTTTATCAGCCCGCTGGCTAGCGCAACGCTAGCTTGGCGAGAGGGCCGGCGCCGGATTGGCGTGCTTGGCGTAGACCTGGGGCCGGAACACAATACGCACGGCATGTTGAAATACGTAGACAACGCATTCAAGATGCTGGCGAACAGCGCGCACGAGCAGGGCGGCTGCTGCATCAACCTTTCGCCGGTCACATATCTCAAGCATTTCCCACAATGGACCCCATCCGAGTCTTCGTCGGCACCGACCAATGGCAACACCAGTCCGGCGCCGAGCGCGTCCTAGAGCACAGCATCCGCGCCAACACCCAGGCGGACGTCGAGATCACCTACATGCGCAGCGGCGACCCTGGCTGGGAAATCAGCGAGGCCGGCGCAGGCGACACCTGGGCGGTTGGGGCTGCTACAGCTGGCGGCTGGGTCAAAGCCCCCGGCCGCAACTGGGGCACGCCATTCAGCTGCTTCCGGTTTGCCGTGCCGGAGCTGTGCGGCTTTGAGGGTTACGCCATCTACCTGGACGCGGACATGCTTGTTCTCGGAGACGTCGCCGACCTGGCCGCGCTCCGGCCTCGCGATGCGGGCTACCGCAGCGTGAGCGCAGCGAGAACGGACGTGTCCGTTATCGATTGCGCGTGGTTCAAAAACCGCAAGCACTGGCCCCAGGTCGACGAGATGAAGGCCACGCGCGCGCGGGTGTTCGAATACACGCAGCTGCTGCGGATGATCGGGGGCGTAGACCCGACCCTGCCGCTCGAGTGGAACGACTGCGACGGAGCCCTCTACGCCCAAAAGCCCAACGCGGCCAAGCTGATCCACTACACGACGGTGACGGACGGCCAGCCGTGGCGCCCCTACGACAACGTCGAATACCCGAAGGAGTGGCCCTACTGCGCCAACCGCAAGGCCGGCGAGCTGTGGTTTGAGTGGCTTGACCGGGCAAACGCCCCTGGGGCCAGCGTGGATGGTGGATCTAACGTAGGAAAGTCCGAGTGAAGCAGCTCCAAGAGCTTGTCGAGGGCAAGAGCGTGGCGCTGGTGGGCAACGCTCAAAGCCTGCTGAAAGAGGGCAAGGCCGACGAGATCGACGCGCATGACGTTGTCATTCGCATCAACTTAGGCTTGCCCCCCAAGATTGACCCCAAAACGGTAGGGGCAAAGCACACGGTTTGGGTAACCGCCCGCTACTGGGGCGCAACTGTTCAGCCGCAGGTGGACCTAATCGTGTTCATGAAACTGACGGTTATTGGCGACCGCGACTGGGAGAGGTTTCAGTCCGAGCGCACTCGCCGCCCGACCATGATTCGCTGGCCGGCGGCCTTGGCCGACGAGTGCATCGACTATTGCCAGTGCGACCCTGGCTGCGGCCTGCGCACCTTGTGGTTCTTGAAAAAGCACTGCAAGCCGGCGTCCGTCAACATCTACGGCATGGACTGCTGGGAAACGCCCAACACCTGGGCCAACGCCTTCAACACGCCCAACCATAGCCCGCAGCAGGAGCGGGCCGTTATTCAGAAGCTGCTATGCAACTAAACACGATCGAAGACTGGTTCAACCGAGCAAAAGGCATCCGCAAAACGATTTGCGGCCACCTAGACACCCTCCGTCGGCTGGCGTCCGACTGCGACAGCATCGTCGAGTTTGGCATTCGCAGTTGCAGCAGTAGCAGCGCGCTTCTCGCTGGCTGCAAAGGCACCGTCTACAGCTGGGACATCGAAGAGCTGCCGCACCACAGCGGCCTGCGGCTCGTGGCTGGCGACAAGTGGCAGGTTACATACTGCCCGTCCCAGGACGCCAAGACGCCTGACTCGTTTGACATGCTGTTCCACGACACGTTCCATAACTACCAGCAAGTCAAAGCTGAGCTGGACGCGCACGCGGACAAGGCCCGCAAGTACATCCTGTTTCACGACAGCGTCAAGAACGCGATCAGCGGGGGCGAGAACCACACGCGTGGCAACTTCAACCCAGACCTGGCCGGCTTCCGCCTGGCAGTCGACGAGCTGATGATTCGCGACCCCAGCTGGTTCATTAAAGAGCACCACCCGCACGACGACGGCCTGTTGGTCTTGGAGCGCCGATGAGCAACAGCACCAACAGCTACCTGCCCTCGCACCGCTTAGTGTTTAGCTTTCAGCCTCGCGCAGCGTCCACCTCGATTAAGCGGGCACTAATGGAGGCGCTGGGCGTCGATCTAGACCCC
>Ga0181577_10003546_pt1 | contig 12100 bp, 12 predicted proteins | sample 101ome_21_FD_132468 | JGI IMG/M metagenome (GOLD analysis project Ga0181577, IMG submission 132468) | Coastal salt marsh microbial communities from the Groves Creek Marsh, Skidaway Island, Georgia - 101413BT metaG (megahit assembly) | ecosystem: Environmental > Aquatic > Marine > Intertidal...
AAGCATCTCATCATATATATCTCCAGCCGCGTCTGTTAGTTTTTCTCCAACAGATGGATATAAGATATCAATACAAGCTCCAACTTCAATGTCAGTTCTTCCAGGGACTGTTACTTCAAATGTAAATTGATCAAAGCCAGTTAAATAACCAAGTCGTTGTCCAGACCTAGAAAGTTTATTTACATTGGTTGAAGTATAAGCATCGGTGCTGGGATTTGTTTCAAACATGTTTCCAGAAGAAGGTACGACATCATCTGCCGAGATATCACCAAATCTATTAAGATCGGTTGCTTTCCACACTCGCCTAGAAAATGGATTTGGTGCGGTGTTATATGGTATTGGAATACCGCCACCAGTGTGTTTATAATCGTCCCAGTTTTTCATTAAATCAAAAGTAAATTCTCTAATTTTTTTAGTACTAAACTCATAAGACATAACGCTATTTGCTAAAGCACCAGAATTATAATATTTTAAAATATCAATTCTAGACGCCACTTTCATATCGTTTATTTTTGTATAAGTTTCTGGTAACAAGTTGCCAGTGTAATTATCAGAAAGATTTCTTCTTGGAATATCTTTCATCGATTCTGGTAAGAAATTATACTCATCAAAACTTTCTCTTCTGTCTACGTTCCATTCAAGAGAAGTAAAATAAAAACCTTTGTTCGACTCATAAAAAAGAAATGAAGGAGATTTCAAAGAATTTCCCACAGCGTTTTTTGCAATGTAATTCAAATTTTGAAATGGTGTCCAATAGTTTGAGATATAAGTAATCGTGTTTCCGTGTTTAGAACTATTATTCATATCTCCGATATAAAGAGGTGTTCTATTACTAGTTCCTCGGTTAAGAGCTTCAATTCTTTTTAGGCGAGTTGAGTTATCGTTGTCAATTTTTTCTATGTGGTTCTCGTAAATACGTTTTGCTAAAGTTGCAGTGTCACCAGAAAATCGATTGGTTAAATAGGTGGTTTTATCTCTATAGGTTTCTAAAGAAGTAAAGCACAACTTATAAATGGCTTCTCTGTCACCATTCAATATCATATTGCTTACTTTATATAACTGGAAAGACTTGTATATTAAATTTCCCCATTCATTTTCAAGTTGTGCAGTTCTAAGTTTAAGAGTGATTATTTCAGTTCCATAAATTGGAAATTTTTCTATCGCATTGATAGCATCTGTTATAACTACATCACCATACATTGTAGGAGAAAAAACATCTTCATAAAGATTAATTTCCACCACCATAGTTTTCAAATCAAAAACAGCACCAGAGCTATTGCTGGTTGTTTCAGCATCATTTTTTGGTTGATATAATAGAACTTCTTCTATTATGGTTTCACCAGCAGTTCCTTTGAATCCCATTACGCTATTGCCACCTCAAAATCTTTTATAAAGTCTGTCAAAGCAGTTGCTTTTAATAGATTTATCTGAGATTTTTCTGAATTTAAACCAGACTCATATTCATAATTTGTAACTGGTTCAATATCTCCAGAAGCAACGAGTGCTTCATCATAATCTACAATAAGATTTGTTTCATGATCTATGTAATGATGAGGCTCCCTAAGATTATTTTCTCCGTACTTATCCACCGCATAATCATATAAAACATCGTCTGACATAGGCCATTCTGTATAAGTATTAACGATATTATTGACAAGAAGGATTGTCCAATAATATTTTACATTCCCATAAATACGATAGGAAACTTCATCTGGTGTTTCACCATTCTGAACAAAATATGGCTCTAAAATATTTGCTTGCACAATACTTCTTACTGGATGTGCTCTAGCAAAGATATCGGTTATTAGTGCGCGGTTTACTTTATCAAGAGGATAAATTAAATCTTTTCTAAACGGTTTAAAGAAATTAGACATTATAGGCCACCCACCACAATAGTATTTCCATTACTGTCTTCTCTTGTTCCATCCAACGCAACACGATTTGAAGTAAGAGTTTCAAGTTCAGTAAAGGAAAGGTTTATTGTAATTTCAGATGGGATACCTAGAGTTCCCTTGATTGAATTAAAACTTTCACTACCTCCGTATGTAATTTTCATATCGGTAAGAACACACGAGGAAATTCTGTTAACGTGTTCATTTACTCTATCCTTGTAACGATATTCAATATTAAATTCCCCAGGAAACGCTAGGAAAAACCCGCTCTCAACTCTGGTGGGGTGCATATTTGTTTTAAACAAATCTATGATAGCCCTAACTTGATTATATTCAGCTTGACTTCTAGGAACAAAATCAAAATTAAAACCAAACTTTCTAAATGCCATACTTGTGAAAAGCTGTTCTTTGTATGGGTTTGCGACCTTTTTAGATGTTGCCGCCGCCGCACCAGAAACATTTACATCAACCCCAAGTGCTTTTGGTACAGATGCCGCCGCTATAATAGCGCTTCTTGCAACAAAAGACCCAGCGTTCCCAGCAGTTTCTAACAGACTATCAGCATTTAGTCCCGTTTCTGCTATTTTTCCAGCAATAGTGCCAATATCTTCTTCATTATAGTTGGCAACATATTGTGTGACTATTGGTTGTGGTATATGAAGTTGTACCACCGCTCCAAGTCTTTCTGTTGAATATGCGTCAGAAACTAGGTCACCAGCCGCATAACCAGCCGCCGCGCCAACCGCTGTTCCGACCACCTTACCAACAAAACTACCACCAAATTGCCCAGCCGCATAGTTTCCAAGGGCACCACCACCAATAGCTCCCGCCGCACCCAAAACTGCCGATGAGTTGTCAGTAAAAAGTCTTGCTTCTTGTGCATACTGATCTTCTAAGTCAGTCTGACTAGCGGCAACAGCCCTTGTATAATCTGGATTGCCATTTTGTGGAGATCTTGTTACTTGACCTTCAACACGTCTATTAAAAAAGAAAACAACAGAGTGTGGAGAATCTTGATCGGCAACTTCTAACGGATATCTATAAAGTTGGGGATAATTACTACCACCCCCAATTGTGACACCCCTTCTTACGTCTAAAACTGCCATATATAAGGTACCCTTAAATTATTTTTTATTTCTCTATTTATATGGTTTATCGAAAAGATTTGCACCAAGGTAGGTTTATACCAGAAAATATTTCAAAATACGTTGGAGATTATCGAAATATCTTTTATCGTTCTGGATATGAACTTAAATTTATGAAATGGTGCGACAAAAATCCAGCAGTTTTAGAATGGGGATCTGAGGAAATAGTAATTCCATATCGATCTCCCATAGACAACCGCATTCACCGTTATTTTGTAGATTTTTATATTAAAATTCAAGAAAAAAATGGTAAACTATCTAAGTATTTAGTCGAAGTAAAACCATCCCGTTTTGCTCAAGAACCCAAGATACCAAAAAGAAAAACAAAAAGGTTCATTGAAGAAGTTAAACAGTGGGGTGTGAATCAATCAAAGTGGAAAAGCGCAAAAGAGTTTTGTAAAGATCGCGGTTGGCAGTTTATAATTGTTACCGAAAAAGAACTTGGCTTATAAATACAGCATGGAAAATATATTCGAATCTATTAGCCAAAAAGCTGGCGATACTGAGCGTTCGTATCAGTGGTATGTTGCGAACATTAAAAAGTTAGCTGGGAACATTCGTTCACCACAATCTGTGTACACATCAGATCTTGGTGAGCTTACTGGTGTTTTGGAGCCAGGAAATTTGTACATGTATATGTACGATCCGAAATATAAAAAGAAACTGCCGTACTATGACACGTTTCCCCTGTGTTTTCCCTTTAAAGAAGATAGTAAAGGGTTTACTGGTTTAAACTTACACTACCTTCCACCGATGTTACGCGCACAGCTTTTTGGTAAATTGCTAGAATATACGGATAGCACAACACTGATGGAAGACACAAAGATTATGGCAAAATGGGAATTATTAGAAAACTATTCAAAATTTCCAGAGACAGTTCCAACTGTTAAAAAATATCTTTACAATAACGTAAAGTCAAGATTTTTAAAAATTAATCCACTACACTGGAAGGCGTCATTATTTTTACCATTAGCAAACTTTGAGAAGGCTTCAAACCAACAAGTGTGGAGAGAATCAAGGGATATGCTATAATGGGAATTTTAGATGATTTTCTAAGCGGTTTCTTCGGCGGTTCTGGCGGTAATTCTGGAACCGAAGACCCTGGAATTACTGGTAAAGGATCTGCACTAGATTCATTTATTTCAGCAGTAAGAACAAAAGACTTTCAAAGGACAGAAAGATTCCGCGTTGTTATATCTCCACCACCAGCATCTGGTGTTGATCTAAATGCAACTAAAGATGTAGCCTTAATGGTAGAGGAGTGTAATATACCTGGTCTAATTCTACAGAATCGTCCCGTCAAATATAATAATAGAACCCAGTATCAACCAACAGCATTAGATTTTTTGGGTCAAGAAGCAACTTTTGTATTTTATTTGCAGTCCGATTGGACACAGAGAAATATGATTGAAACTTGGATAAATTATTGCGTTGATCCAAAAACAAGAGAAGTTGGGTATAAGGATGACATCAACGGTGAGATTAAAATATACCCAGTAAGTAGAACAGGCGAAGATGCAAAAAATCCCAATAATCAATCTATTTACTATACGCTTCATCGGGCATTTCCAAGATCGATTAGTGTAATGCCGATGTCACAGGGAACCAGTGGTGTTGCTAGAACAACAGCAACGTTTACGTTTGATTCATGGTCATCAGATGTTATTGATGGCAGTAAAAAATAATTTATGGAGAATTTATAATGCCGTTACCGCAAATTATGCACCCAACATTTGAAATTAAAGTTCCATCAACGGGTGAAAAATATACCGCAAGACCGTTTTTGGTAAAAGAAGAAAAAATATTAATTATGGCAAGTAGCTCAGATGATACCAGAGACATGATCAGAGCGTGTGTCCAAATTGTAACGAACTGTACATTTGGAGAACTTGATGCATCGAAGCTGGCAATTTTTGATCTTCAGAAAGTTTTTCTAGAAATCAAATGCCAATCTTCTGGATCAAAACAAAACTTCACTTTGACTTGTGGTAACTGTGACGATAGTATTGACTACGAATTAGATCTGAGCACGTTGGAAATTAAAAATCTAGAGAACGCCAAAAATAACAAAGTTCAAGTGGATGATAATATGGTTATCTTTTTGAACTATCCATCATCAATGAATCTTGTTGATTATGACGATGATGAAAACATGTTAGTGGCATGTGGAATTGAAGAAATTTATTACGGGGATGAAAGATATACTTTGGAAGAAGAAACTATAGGCGAGATTATTAACTTTATTGATAATCTTCCTGTTACCGCTCTTGATAAAATTAAAGAATATTTCTTTAAATCACCATTTATGGAGCACATAGTCGAATACAAATGTAAGGGTTGCGACAAAGATAATATTGTCTCAATTAACGGGTACGAAAATTTTTTCGGTTAACTCTTTCTCAAGACACCTTGGAGAACTTTTTTAAAACAAATTTTCTACTTACACATGAACACAATTATAGCGTAGAATCAGTAGAAGATATGATACCTTGGGAAAGAGAAGTTATAGTAAACATGTTATTAACTCACCTAAAAAATAAGGCCGAGAGGAACAAACTAAGGTAATAAAATGGCAGAAGAAAATAATAATAATGTAGGCGAAATTGCTGGTTCAATCAAATCGGGTCTTGCTCCAACTCGTGGTATGACTCGCACCAGCACAGCCACTGTTGCCAGCATGTCATCCTCGTTTTCTAATAAAATTGGCGAAAACAAAGAAAGTTTTGATGCACTCATATCATCAAACTCTCAGTTTGCTGGTTCTGTTGAAACATTTGCCAATACTCTCAAGAAAGTATCCGAACTAAACCGCAAAGAATTTGATCAACAAAGAACAGTTCTTGTAAAAGCCATTGAAGAAATGAAAGAAGCGGCTGGTGACGACAACAAAGAACTTGTTGAGAAAGTCACGGCTGGATTGCAAGATCAAGCAATGGGAATGCAAAACAATCAACGTGAAGGATTCTTTGGAAAAGTTCTTGACTACGGTCAAAACGCAAAAGAGAATATCGGGGCACGAATAAAAGAAGCCAATAACGTTGATCAAGACGCTGGATTTTTTAAAGGTATTGGTCAAGCATTTTCTCCAGACAGAATGTTTCCAGATTTGTTTGGCAAGGGGTTTAAGAAAGATCAAGCAATTTCTGGTGTAAAGGTTAAAGGAAAAATAGGCTTCGGGGGTGGAGTCGATCAAGAAACACCAGCAGAAAAGCAAACAGAAATACTTGAAAAAATTCTAGACGTATTAGAAGGTATTGCCGCCGATGGGGGAATGGGTGGTGGTGGCGGTCTTAGCGCTGGTGGATTCCCACGCAGAAATAGAGGGCCGAGACCAGGAAGAAATACTAAACCAAATAATACTAAACCAAATAATACTAAACCAAATAAAACAAATGCGGCTCAAGATAGAAAGAACAACAGGACACCACAAGAACAACAAGCACGTGATGAGAAAGCAAGACAGATAAAAGAACAGCGTGCCAACAGAGGTAAAGCACCAGACGTAAAGAAAGGTGGCAAAGGTCTTTTAAAGGGTCTTGCAAGGGGTGCTAAATTTCTCCCAGGAGTTGGTCTTGCGGTGTCGGCTGGAATGGGCGCATATGATGCATTCCAAGGCGTACAAAACGCTGGAGAAACTTTTGGTTTAGAAGAAGGACAAGAAGCTTCTCTAGGACAAAAATTTGCCGCTGGCGCTGGAGGATTATTAAGTGGTTTATCATTTGGTCTTGCAGATGGCGATAAAATGGCTAAAGGTCTGTATGGATTCTTTGGCGGTGATGATGATTCACCAGAAGAAATGCAAAAGCGTGGTATGGAAATACCATCGGATACGGATGGCGCTCAACTCAGCGAAAAAGGACAAGCGGCAGTTGATGCTCTTAAAGGTGACGGAGTACCAGAAGTAAATCCAGAAACGGGTAAAAGAGGCATGGTCATTGGAGACACGCCCACTGCCAAGCCCAGTGTTGCAGAAGAAGGTGCCGCAATGCTTGCGAATAAACCTGGAGAAGGTAAGACGCAAGCACAACAAATGTTAGAAAAACTCAAAGCTGGCACTACAAACGTTACCCCTACAACAACTGGCAAGGCGGCACCCGCTAAACGCAAAGGTACAGCGTCAGATATTGACATGGACGCCTATGGTAAAGCGTTGGACAAGATAGAAGAAAAACAAGCCGAACTAGAAGCAATTGGAGATCTTTCTGGTGTGGGTCAGCGAGAAATGAATTCACCAGAGTTCAAAGAAAAGAGAGAAAGACAGAAAGCACTGAAGGCAGAAATTGCACAACTCTTTAAAGAAGCAGACGCCGCGATGGGGAATTCCCCAGAAAAAGATGCGGCTTTTGATGCCGCTCTTGAGGGTGACGGTAGCTTTGATGCCGCTCTTGAGGGTGACGGTAGCTTTGATGCCGCTCTTGAGGGCAGTGATGACTTCTATGATGAAGGCCCACCAACAAAAGGTACTGTAAAGAAGACAACAACAAAAACTGAAACTGGTGGTGGCTCTATAACAAGACGTGCGGCAAAAAGGGTTGACAACGAAAAGAGCACTGCATTAAGAGGACAAGCAGAAGAAGTTCAAGGCAAAATTGAAGCACTTGAAAAGCAATTGGAAGCTGAAGGAAAAGATCCGTTCGATAGCGAAGAACTGTCAAACTTATACGCTGAAAAGAAAAATTTAAACAACCAAGCAAATCAAGCGATGACGGAAGTAGCTCAAGATGATATTATTGAAGCTGGTAAAAACCAATCATCGACAATTGTTGAGAGTGCAACTGCGGATGCTTCTCAGAGCCAAGCCCCAACTATCATCAACAACAATCAGTCGGCACCACCAGCGGCACCCGCTTCATCGCCACCTGTAATCGTGACATCGCCAATAGGTGTTAGAAATAACGAAAGCAGTGCTAAAGAAAATGTATCAAGGGTCTACTGATTCTGGTTCGTATGAGTCAAATGCTTTGAGAAGTTCAACTTCTCCGTCTGGGTGGATTTTATGTCTAAGAAACTTTTCTTCAATTAGAATTTCAATAGTTTCTTGAATATGATATTTTTTGAACATTGCGTGCCCAAAATACATACCGATAATGGTACCAATAATATAACTTACTATGATTTCCATAAGGAATTCTCCATTCAGTTACATCAGTATATATAATAACTACAAACCCGTCAAGGAGTAAAACATGGACAGACAACGTGTATTCGAACAATTAAAAATAGATGAAGGTGTTGTGTATGAAATATATCACGATCACCTTGGATACCCAACGTTTGGTGTAGGACATCTAGTTGTTGATGGAGACGCAGAAGTAGGCCAAGCTGTTGGCACTCCCGTATCAGAAGAGCGTGTTGCGGAATGTTTCGAAAAAGATCTTGATGTCTCTATCACTGAGTGTAGGGCGCTGTATGGAGAAACGTTTGACCAGTGGCCCGACGAAGTACAAGAAGTTCTCGTCAACATGATGTTTAACATGGGAAGAGGTCGTCTCGCTGGATTTAAAAACTTTCGTACTGCTCTAGAAGAGGCTGATTGGAAAAAGGCCGCAGTAGAAGGTAGAGATTCTTTGTGGTATCGCCAAGTTACTAATCGCGCAGAAAGGTTAATGTCTCGTTTAGAAAAAGTATGAAAAAACGTGTTGAAGAAGTTAAATCATGGGAACCGTTTAAACTCAGTAAAGATTGGATACAATACAAGCACTCACCAAGATTAAAAGATAATGGTTTTATTGGCTATGATAGTGATGGCGTGTTTGATATGTGGGTTGATGGTCTTTTTTATGAAATAAATCAACTTGGTCACCGTTGTGAATTTATACCAGATGATAAAGATTACGGTGTTGCCGTGGGTTGTTCTCATACATTTGGATCATCACTCAATCTTAAAGATTTGTATCACCAAAACTTAGACACAAAGTTGCCCGTATACAATCTAGGTGTAGGTGGATCCTCAAATCAGGTTTCTATTCATAATTTATCCAATCTACTTTTAAACCATAAAAAACCTAGCTTTGTTATATTTCAGATATCAAGCAAAGAGAGATTCACTGGAATAGAATTAAAAGAAAAAATAAAATACATGCAAAATTTTGGAGTTTGGTCATTGGCAGACGAAGGAATTTGTGAAGCCATGTTATGTCTGGATGAAGTAAGTGCTTTTGATATAAGACTACAGACAGACATCAAAATAGTCGAAGCTTTATGTAGAGACATTCCGCTGGTGTTCGCAACGCACAGCAATTTTGTTGAAGAGGGTGAAATAAAAACAACTGCTCCTCAGTATTTTATGAAATTAACAAAAACTTCAGCAGACAACATGCATAGTTGTAAAGAAGATCATTTGCGATGGGCAAAAGACTTATCTGAGATAATAAAAAAGGGGCCGAAGCCCCTTAATGTCTCTCAAGCTATAACTTATTGACAAATGAACAAGCCGTCGGCATTTGGGCTACATGTGATTGGATCTGCTAGATCCGCACCCAACTGTTGAATCGTTGCATTCAAATCTTCAAGGACTTGTGAATAGTTTGTGCTAGTCAGCGTATTATTAGCAAGTGATGTTGCATTGTTATCAGCAATAATACCAGCCATAGTAGCATTAGTATCTTGATTGATAGCATACATTCCTTCCATGCCCCACTGAGCGATAGTAGTCATGTTAGTCATGCCAGTAGTTGCAACAGAGTCAACTGTAGCGAAACCAGTTGTAGCAATGTTGTTAGCAGTTGTCATGCCATTTGCGGCTGTTAGTACAATGCCAGACATTCCAGCAGTAGCAACATCACCTACAGTATTAAATCCTGCTGTAGCGATATCGGTGTTAGCACCAAAGCCAGCAACAGCGACATCAGCAGTTTGACCACCAGCAGTATTCAATGCATCAAAGCCAGCCAGAGCCACTTCAATTGCACCACCACCAGCAGTAGCCGCCGCATCAGCCCATGAACCACCAAGATTGGTAACCATGTTCTGTTGACCCAACTGAATTGCTTCATTGGTCGCAAAGCTTGCCATCTGGATATCTTTGGAGTTATCACTAGCATTCATAGAGACCGCCGCTTGAATGGCTCCAAGACCAAGAGTGCTTACTGCGGGAGTCAAAACTTGTGCCCACTTAAGAGCAGAAGATTCAACATATTGAGGAGCAATCACTTTATCTTGACTCAGCGCAATTGCCATTACTGCGGCAGTAGCGGCACCAGGATCTGATGAGTTTGCCATTTGCGAAAGTGCGAGATACTTTGCTTCTTGTGCCCTACTTGCGCTTTCTTGTGCCGCCTGCATTGCAATGTAATAATCCTGTGCGGCTTGATTACCAGCACATGCAGTGGTAGCTGAAAGTACAAAAGCAGACACGCAAAGAGCTTTAAGTAGTTTCATTGTGTTTCACCTTTGTTAATTAACGTTAATTTTTTTGCTTTGTAAGCATCAATAAATTTATTTATATATTCTCTTCTTTCAGGGCCGAGAGAACTGCCCATTAACATCGACCAAGTTACGTCTGGATCAATGAAAAATTTATCAAACGTAAATGGATCTATATTATTATATCTATATATCTCTTCTGTGTCAAACTCATAAGCACAGAATTTTAACGCATCTACAGTGGTAAAATTACCATTATCCCAACTGATGTAGCCATATTCTTTGTTCTTTAGTATATAGTCAAGTTTTTGATAAAAATTACTATTTGATGATTTTATTTCCAAATTTTTAGGGTATGGTGCTTCTGTGTAGCCAAAATCTTTCCAAGACTTATCAAATTTCGAAAAATGAGTTAATTCGTGAACTGGCGAGTCAAAATCTCTGATCATGAGTGTACTCATCACACATGAATTTTTATACCAGTATTCGTGTATCCACTTTACTCCTTCGCGAAGAGATTCCATAGTTTCGTAAGGCAGACCAGCAATTAAAGAAATGTGTCCCTTATAGTAACCAGCATTTTTTCTAAAATATTCGTCCACCGCAAGAAGGCCATCTTGCAGTTTTGATGGATTCATTCCTTTACCAATGGCCTTTGCGGATTCGTAGTTAAACGATTCTACACCATAAAAGTGCGAACAAAATCCCATATCAATCAGGTTGTCCCAATCTTTTGGTCTTGATACTAAAAGGTCTGCGCGAATATATCCAGTGAGTTTTGGTTGAAAGGGAAGCTTTTTCATTACTTCCGCATATTTTGCAATTTTCTCACTTGAGTCATTGAAAGTCTCATCAAGCACCATATAATGCTCTGTGCCATGGCGATCATAATTTTTTAACAACTCATCGTACAAATTATCGGCATACCGAGTGTGGTCTTCTTTTACACCAAGAACTGGGAAAGAACAAAAGGCACACTCAAACTTACACCCACGAGAAAATTCTAGGAGTAAAATTTCTCTGTCGGAAATGAAGTCACGATCTTCATATCTCACTGTCAAGTCAGATTTAGGAAAGGCACGATAATCATCGTAACAATTAATTATTCTGTTGGTGTGTTTTGGTTCCTCTCCACCTTGAAAATATTGAAGAAGGTGTAGTATTGCATATTCACCAAAGCCAAATATCATCCAATCACAACCAAGACCAATCATTGAATTGTTCTGGCTACCAGATACTGTTGGAATGTTTGGATATGTCTTTCTCAACCATTGTATGAATTCATTTACAATGGGAGATTCAATAGTGAAGGTTGAACTAAACCCAAAGAATAAAGTTTGATCTGTTATACGAGTTGTAACAAAACTTTTTAATTCTTCAAGAGACCACGCATGAATGTAATCTAAAACTTCGATGTCGTAGTCATGTTCTCTTAGGAATGTAGCTATTTTATGTGCGCCAATAGAGCGACGAATACTAATTTCATCGCCTATCATATTTTCTCTTAGGCCACCAAAAATTAAACCATGCATAAAAAACGGGCCGTTTATACTCGTGCCCAGGAGAAAAGGTAATTAGTCTTCTGCAAGCTTTGAGAAGTATGACATGGTGTCTTCGTCATCATCTGAAACATCAACAGAGACTTCCACGTTATAGTCTTCATCAACAGAGGTTAGCTCTTCAGCACGACCTACGGGA
>Ga0181577_10003549_pt1 | contig 12097 bp, 11 predicted proteins | sample 101ome_21_FD_132468 | JGI IMG/M metagenome (GOLD analysis project Ga0181577, IMG submission 132468) | Coastal salt marsh microbial communities from the Groves Creek Marsh, Skidaway Island, Georgia - 101413BT metaG (megahit assembly) | ecosystem: Environmental > Aquatic > Marine > Intertidal...
CCCATAGCCTTTGCTCCCCAATAAGCTTGCAAAGGACGTAAAAATGCGATAAAGTTTGTACCGCTAACAGCTTTAATTGCTGTAATAGGGGCACTAAGAATAGAGTTGTAGAATGCAGATTGAATCTGTTTACGAATCTCGCCTCTAATTTTAACTCCTCGGATGTTACCACCAAAAATCTTAGCCCTAAGAAAGTCATGGACTAACTCAAGCGTAAGGATATCAGGAGCCATGGCATGGATTTCCATAAGATCTTTAAGACCTTGAATATCGCCTCTCTTTTCAAGCTGCTTAAGGGTGTTGATATATGTATCAACTTCCTTTGTCATGTTATCAATTTGCTTAAGTGTAGCCTCTTTAAACTTGACAGGTGCTCCAATTTGTTGGAACCTACCATCAAGACCCCACATGTAGCCAATCTTTTTATGTTCAATAAGAGCTATTTTCATAGCATCAAACACTTGATCAACTTGCTGATAGAACGAGGCACCATCAGCAATTTGAATAGCTCCTGTAGCAATGCCCTGAGCTTTTTTAGCTAGTGTGTTAATAGTGATTTGAAGAGCTGCTTTTTGAAGAGGACTGCCAGTGATAATCTCTTGCTTTTCTTTACCAATCTTTTGTATATTATAAGACCGATAATCACCTGACTCTTTTAAATATTTTGTAAAGTTTGCAGCAATATCTTTACCGTTCTCCAAGATAGAGGTCATCTCAGCTGTTTGCTTAATAATAAGCTGTTTAATCTCTTCAAAGTTCTGCACTTCTTCAGGAAGAGTAAAAGCTTTACGCTGAGCACTTTCAGCTAAATCTGCTGCTACTTCGTTGACATACTCTTCAATGTTTTTATCACCACGGGAGATAGCTTTTAAGCTTGCTTCTGTAAACCAAGTGGTAGCGGAATGACCTTTACCACCCTCTTTAAGATCAGCAACACTTTCTTTTAAATTAGTTTTAATAGCATCAACGGGTTTACCGTAAGTGCTCTTTTCAGTAGTGTTGAACTGCTCAGGGTTATTAAAAGCATCAGGCTCCCTGCCCAAGTTTTCTGCAGCTTGTGTTGGACTTTGATCAGTCTCAAAATCAAAAGGATCGTTAGCACCTGATCCTCGCTGATCAGCTAAAGCTTCGTAATCTTTGAAATCTTTTTCTTCAGCTTTAAGTTGCCGTTTGGTTTTATTGAGACTCCTGAGAAGTCTTTTGTCACCGTCTTTTTTAGCAACGCTAATTTGCTCTTCAACCTGAGCTAGCAGCTGATCAGTGTTATTTTCTTGTTGTTTTACATAAGCAGCATACTCATCTTTATCAAGATATTTTTTCAAGTATGCTTGACGTTTATTAACAGCTCTGATGCCTCTGCCGTTTGCATAGTTGTCATCAGCTTTTGCTTTAACAGCTTCCTGTACTTCATCGTTCCCTTCTTTGAGAACTTGGTCGTACGTCTTTTCAGCAATTTCTTGTGCTTCTTCAGTAGTAGCACCTTTGGCTTTTGCTCTGATACCAGCACGTCGTGCTTTGATGTAAGCAACAATAGGATAAGCTACTACATTCATCCCTGCGCCAACAGCAACAGTCTTGATACGAGCAGTCCACGGATCATCATCCTGGTTTGTAGCAAGAGCGTTAGACAACCAGCTAGACATAAAAGGAGCGTTTTCGTTGACAAGGTTCATGAGGTTCTCGTCCTCAGCACTGTCTGAAATAAGCTCAGCAGCAGCACCGTCTCCAAGAATTTTAGCACCTTTACCAACAAACTTGATGGTTCGTATACCCCGCTCACCTACACCAAAAGTTTTAGCAGCGGCAAGACCACGAGCGCCTAACTTTAGACCAGCTCCAATTTTTGCTCCAACGCCACCAGTAGCAGCAGCCAGTAGACCAAACTCTACAATACCACGAGCTAGCTTACCAAGACCTGTTTTGTTTTCAGGCATCCAAGCATCAGGTACGTCAAGCCAGCTAGCATCTCCTGCTTGATAGTCTTCACTAAAAGGGTTTTGAGTGCTATCAACAGGCTGACCAAACAAGACATTGAAGCCTGTTTTAGCAGTGTCACCAACTAGTTCAGCAAAACCACCTACACTTTCTACAGCACCAAAAGCGCCGCCTTGAAGGGCGGCACCAGTTTCTGAAAGGAATGTAGGCTCTTGTTCTTTAGCAAGAGCAGCCGCTACAGTCGCTTCTTTTTCAGCTGTTGCTTGGATCTGTTGATTGATAAGATCATTTTGCTGCTGAAAATTATCAGCAACACTTTGAAAAGCGTCAGCGTAAAGGCGGTCTGCTTCAGTCATGCCTCCTTGATTTTCAGAATCAAGAGAAGGTACGTTAGTTTCATCCATAGTGGTTACATTCCTTTGTAATAGTTAAGAACATCGGTAGTGTACTTACGCATAGAATCGTAACCACCTCTTGTTCCGTAGGTAGGACTATCATACTTAGACCAACTTCTAGGACCACCATACCACATTGCAGCTGCCATACGGATTGCAATGTCAGGGTTACCGCCAGAATAATTTAAAGCTTGACGCAAATACTCACCTATAGCAGCTTGTGCTAGTGCTTCCTGATACTCACCATCATTAAGAAACTCTTGTTGAGTAGCAGGTCTACCTAAACCATACTTAGGACCCCATTCAACAACATTAGACCACAGAATTTGGTACTTACCTAAAGCTGGGTCTCTATCATTTTTTGTAGCAGGGTCATCATTTCTAGCTTTATAGTCACTAGAGTCGAAACTACTAGATTCTTTGTAGCCAAGAGCGCGGAGCACGTTAGCAGAACTAATACCTCCAAGTTGACGAATCGTACGATTTGCAAGTCTAGGACTTGGGTAAGTAATCATACTACGGCGAAGGTCTGGACGTTGTTTAAAAAGATCATCCAATGTCTTTGCTTCAACAGGCAGTTCAACAGGTTTCAAAGGATTGCCGTCAGCATCTTTGGTCAAACTACGTTGAAAGTTTAGAAGTTCATATGCTGTATAACGTCCGCCAGCTTTCTTGGCTAATTCATAAAAAAAGTGGTAGGGCCTCCCGTTTCTATCGAGCTGGAGGTCACGAGGATCGCTAATAATAAGTTCATTACGTAGTAAATCTGGATTGGCATTAACTTTTTCAGACTCGGCTATATCAAGATATTGCTTCTGTCTTATACGAGCATAGCTTGTAGGCGTTGTTCTAGTAAAGTACTTAAAAGATTGTGTGTTATTATCTAAATAATATTTACCTTGCTTAACTTCATTGTTATCTTCAATCTCTCTTACTTTATTTTGAAAAGCCTGATTTAAAGCCTCTTGTTCTGATATAGTATTATCAGAAATTACAAGCTTTTTAGCGTCTAGCATTGCTTCTTGTTTAGCTTTAAGAGCAGCAAATGTATAACCGTTTGCGCCTGCAGTAATTGCACTGAAGTTTTTAATCTGTCTTTTTAAAGCATCTTCAACTGCTGCTTCTCCTGCTTTAATTAAGCTTTTGTTATTAGAACCAAACGCTTCTTTAACTATATGCTTTTCATACTCTGCTCTAACTTCAGGATTAAACCTTTTAGCTTCTTCTTCTGTGATCTCACCATTTGTATCCATCAAAAATCTAGCAGTCCTTCTAGTCTCGTCTTCGGACATAAAAGCCCGAGTATGAGTTAGAATTTTATTGGCGTAAAGTCTGCCCCTTTCTGTTGTTTGAAAAATTTCTTGACTAGCAAAGATAGCAAGTTGGTGAGGACTAAGAGGGGTTTCAGCATCAGCTTTTAGAAAAGCCTCATAAGCTTCAGCAGCTTGCTGTTCTGTTGCTTGCTGATCTTGTGAGAACTTTCTGTAAGAAGCGTCATTGATAATTTTGTTCAACCTAGCGAGGTTAAACTCATCACCATACAACTTTGACAAAGACCCTTTACCACCTTTAGCAGAAGGGTGTGGAATCTCAGCGTTGAGAATAGCAGGTAAAATCTCTCTAGCTCGTCGTGTATCTATATCAGCTACCGTTGCCAGAGCTGATTCAATAAACTTACGGGCAGTAACAAAAGGTTGAGGATTTCCTAAATTTTGTAGCAGTCTAGGAGTGTTCTTCATAAAACTAGTAATAACCTGCTCTAAAGGTACAGGATTATTACGATCAAGAAAAGCTTGAGTCACAAGGTTTTGTTCGCTGTCATATGCTTCTTGATTTTCTTTCTGCAGGAACTGCTTAACAAAAACTTTTCGCTGAGCGTTAATAGCTTCATTAATTTTTGGAAGAAACTTAGTAGCTTGTACCTTAGCACTCAATCCAGCAGGGTTATTGTTTTTAATATACTCCTGTTTAATGTAAGCTGCAGCAGCGTCCCACTGTGCACGACCTTGATAATCTTTAATTTTAAAAGGTTCGCCTGTAGTAGGATCACGGAGAACAGTTTCGCTAGTCTGTAGTTCTGTAAGCAGGTGTGCTCCAAAACCTTGAGCAGATTGGCTAAGTTCTGCTAGATCCCAGCCTTGCTTATAATAGCGAGAACCTTGACGAACTTTAGCTTCTACTTCCTGTGTAGGAGCTTTAGAAGCAAACTCACTTACCTCGTCGTGCAGCTTAGCACTTTGACGAATAGCGTCGTTTACTTCTTTCTCATCTTCTACATATGCTTCAGGGGGCTGATTTAAATAATCCATCATACCCCTAGCACGCTCTTCTTCAATGTAAACCTCAGCTTGTTGCTCTAAGGTTTCATTGATTGTGTTGCTAAATTTTGCAAGAGCTTCAAGCTCGTAGTTAGTGTTCTGGGCATTAAGATCACTAACCCTTTTCATTTCTTGGATTTGCTGAGAGGCTTGCCTCTCCATCTCACGAACCCGTTCTCGTCCCTGCTCTTTAATTTGAGCAGCCTCTTCACGCATACGTTTAGAGGGATCAATGACGTTACGATTACGGAATCCGATGGATTGTGCGCTACCTTGATATGCCATGATTTTAGTTGACTAAAGTTATTTTTATGTTTAGACGCGATCTAGCTGATAGCCCGTCGCATAAGACGAGGCAGCTGCTGACACAAGGTTGCCAGCTAATGCAAGACCAGACGGACCTTTGGCATCAATAGGTTTGATAGGTGCAAGCGAAGCCATTGGCGTGAGTGGATCAGCAGGAAGATTGTTCCAAGCTGCAACATCAGCAGAGTACTGATCCAGCATAATGCCTTCACGTACAAGACCAGAAGCGACACTCTGATCATACAAGGTTTGGCTAATCTGAGCTGTTGTGAAATCAGCTTGACGTTGCTTGTCCATAGCTTGGAGCATGAAGGATTGACCAGCCTTACCAGTAGCTAGAATTTGTCCCTGTGCTTGAATTGCAGAAGCAATATTGTTTTGCTGCTGGAATGCCGCGGACGTTCTAGCTTCTATTTTTTTCTGTGTCTCAGCTGCCAAAGCTCTGTTAGCTTCAACTTGGTTGGCAGACTTTCTTGCATAAAAAGCATTTTTAGCTGCAGTGGTTGCTTTAAGTTCTGCCTGATACACACGACCTTTTTCACGGTCACGTGCTGCTGCAATTTGTAGTTCTTGTTGATATTGTTGCTGTGCAATAGCGTTGGATCTAGCTACTGCAGCTTGCTGGGCTTGATGCTGTCCTATGGAAGACATAGCACTACCAGCAAAGGTAAGAACACCAATAGCTGTGCCTGTTATCGGTTCACACATAATTTCATAAATTCAATAAGAGGGACACCGTTAGTAACGTAATATCTAAGGAATGTAAAGCCTAAAAGTTTGAGAAGTTTGATGTGACTCTCGTTCCTCATGTCAGCATGATTCCAGAGATATTCATAAGGGAGACTCTTTAACCAGCGTCTCGCTTCTCTTACAAATGTATGGGGATATTCTTCACTAGCTTGTGTACATAGCATCCAGATACGATTATCTGGAGTTACGCCTGCCACACCGGCAGTCTTGCCGTTGGGCACTCGAAAGAACACAGAGTAAGAAGAGCGGTAATAAGACTCCAAGACTGCAGCCGTAGCACACAGTCCTGTTGTCTCTTCTACCTCTCGCTTATCTTCCCAACGCAGATTTTCACCTACTTCAAAAGCTAGTTGAGCGGTGCATGGTTTAATGAATTTACCGACGTATATGTCGTCTGTTGTCATAGCGTCCGTCCCAGCTGGCTGAGACAATAGTAGAAACAAAGGGGTCAGGAATCTTAATTGTCAAGGTGTATTTCTCATTCTTTTTATAAATGGGAACCTTAACTGATTTATAGAATCTAGAAGGGGTGGTGTTAGCACTGGTAATGTCAGGACTAATTCCTGTCTCATACTGAATGTAGGTATCAGTCTGAGGAGCTTCAAGATGAAACTCAATAGGACCAGAAATACCAAGCTCAAAGTTCATGCGATTGATCCGTAGATCACCGTCAATGTCATATTGATTTTGACCTACTGAGTAGTAGTAAGTAGGTAGCTGGATTTCTGTAGTATACTTATAACCTACAGCAGCATTAACACCTGTGACATCAATGTTATTGAAGGTAGCTTGAGTACCTGACACACTATCAGGGCTGGCTACATAACCAGCTTCACTGCCTGACAGAACAACCAATATTAGATCATCACCATTATTCTGGATAGTATATGGCAGGGTGATTGTGCTGTCACCATCTGTCACAGACTTATCACCTGCTTGAGGTACGAACATATTATCCAGAGATGCCTCAAAGCGCCTTGTGACGTCCAAGGGAGACCCGGACGTACCAACACCTACCTGATAGCTACGAGCTGCTGTAGTGTCAGGAATCAGCTCATAACGAAGTAGTACAGTCTCTGAGCCCTGGCGTGTTACAGTAAAGAAGTCTCCTTCAGTATAGAAGCTGTGCTTGAACTGACCATTGATTGTCCAGGTAAACCATGCAGACTGTGCTCGCTCTCTACCTGTGTTATAATACTTATAGAAATACAGGGAGCTGTCATCTATTTTACCATAAGTAATCAACCCATTTTGAGCAGAACTACTGACATTATCAATGTTATTAGGTATCAGCTCAGGGATTACTCTAGTCTGTTCTAAGATAACAGGAGGCGCACTCTCATCTTCAATAGCCATCTCGAACGCTTTTGTATGAGATGTGTTGTCTGTAGTAAACATGAGTGAGGTACCCATGTCTATAGGAGAAATAATAGGACTACATTCATAAGAAGACAACTTTCTTAGCTGAGCTGTAGTAGCAGAGAATTCTACAGCATCACTAAAAAGCATGAATTGTGAGTTCTCACTAAACAACACCACACCTTTTTGGAAAGGTACAGCGTGGTTCAGGAAAGCCGGTTTGACATCAGAAGCTGCAATATCAATTGGATCTGCAGCACTGACAGTGATAGCAGAGTTAACAAAGAAATTGAAGTAATCAGCAGGTTGACTAAGAACAACATTTTCGCTAGTAATAAAGCCTAGCCTGTTATTAAAGAAAAAGATGTCGTTAATAGATTGACCAACAAACGTTGGCATGGGGTTCGTTACTGCATCTCCAACTGCTCGATCCTTCCAAAAATTTTCGCTAGAACTTTGGCTGACATCATCTAGTTTGGAGAAAGTGAATGTACCGTCACGGTTATTGATTAATGCGTGAGGCATTGAGTCATAATCAAACCCTGCATCAATGCCAGGAGCAACAGTCTCTTCCCATACACCTGAACCAGATGTACCAGATTCAGCTATAAACTTCACATAATAATCATCTGCTTCAGATTGATCCGTGTTGGATACTTTACAAATGTAACCATCCTTACACATAGAAGGAAGTTTACTGATGTTCTGTGCAGTGGAGGTGATAACAGAAAGAGCAGTGTCTGTAGTACCTGCACGAGTGGTGACGTTAAGGCTAGAGCTGGATTGAATAAACAACCCATTACCAATAATCTCAACAGTCAATGTGGGATAGACTGCAAGTAAAGAGTCTTTCAACCCGCCTAGGACTGCATTAACACTAATTAACCCTTCATCAGGATTCTTAGGAGTGCGGTAAAACGCAGCATTAGCGTCTGCATATGATTGATAATCCAGGGTATCCTTGATACTAACTGTGTAGTTTCTACCAGCAATACTGATTGTCTGTGTACCAGTAGCAGGAGCATCTAATCCCCCATCTTGTAACACTACTTCAACACTGTAGCGCGTATCGTATTCAGCATTTGTATCAGGGTTATTTTGATAACCACTTACATAAGTAAAACCATTAACAGCTACTGCATATTTAACTCCACCCCAGCTAGAGTTAAAAAACTCTGCTTTACCGGCATATTGTACTTCTGGAGCACCGTCATCAAAGTTATCAGGGCTTATGCTAAGAGACTTGACAATACGTTTAGTACTTGAAGTTATGCTAGAGGTGTTAATCCCAATAACATACTCAGTATTATAAGCAATAGCATCAACGGTAACAAAAGCATAGTTACTACCAAAAGTATTGGATGTGGTTCTAGCAGTGGCTACAGTCTTAGCTGGATTAGTGATTATAGTATAGTCACCAACACTTTGAATACCATAACGAGAAGGGGATCCATCAGTTAGGTAGTTATAATTAGAAGTGGTAGATCCAAAATTAACAGTCTGCTCAGTTCCTGTTGCTAGATCCCATACACGAATACCAGAAGATTGGATCTGAACAAGATACTTCTCATCATTGTCACGAAGAATCTCAAACCACTTACCATCAGCGGTTGCGTTGGAAAGAATGCTAACAAACTCACCAGGAGCACGTTTAGATAATCCAAACGTAACGTCAGGATAGGCATTGTCACACGTCCTGACTTGACCTGGGAACTTAATAAAATCTGGTTGTTGTGAGATACCTCCCAGGAAGTTAGGGATACGTTGATTGACTGCTGCCATTATCGACTCAGGGCTTGGAAGGGTTTGTAGCTAGTGTAAGGATTCCTAAGATCACTTGCATTGAACACATTGTAATCAGCTTGGCTGGTATCAAACTCAATAGCTACAGCCCTCAGAACGCTTTCTTCAGCCTGAAGGATCTTAATGCTAGTCTCATCATTTACCATACGCCCAGAGGCGATTCTAGCAGCCTTAGCGGTGATGTAATCACGGAATGCTTGAGGGATGTCCTCAAACTCAAAGAACCATACTACATCAACATATAAAGTGTCAATACCAGTGAATTTAAAACTATGGGAATAGCGATCATACAGCTTACCATCACGTCGTGTAACGTCATAGGCATCGCCATGTTTATAACGATTGATGTCTAACCTCAAAGCTGTAGGAGGAACAACAATCTCTTTATCAGAATTTAAAACAAAGGGAAATTCATACTCAGTATTATAGCCCCAGCCTTCTGCTTGGACTTCTCGGCAAACCTGCCGGAGGGTGCTCTGAGCAATAGCGACTTCAGGACTTTGCACATCAAGTGTATTGACCGGAGTTTCTCCGACACTCATTAGAATAGAGTTTACAGCATCCAGTTCGGTGGACGTTGCGTAAGAAGGGGTTGCCATAAAAAAAGAGGGTCCCGAAGGACCCCCAGTATAGGAACAAAAAATCAGAATGCAGAACCAGCAGTGCTGGTAGCGTGCAGTTCGACACAAGCAGCAGGGTTCAGGTAATCAGTACCCATGCTGAGGCGTCCCAGGATCACATCGCCCTGGTAGATCACGGACACATCGCCCGAGGTGACCTGGACCTGAGGTCCGATGGTCTCAACAACACCAGCAGCTTCACGTTGGAAGATCAGACCGCAGGAGGTGTCGAAGTCAGTGGCAGAACCATAGGGGTTGTTCTCGCCAGTGACGGTAGCCTCAACGTCAGCACCCACGAAGGAGCCAGCATTGTCGATGGTAGAGGCAGTACCATACTTGCCAAGGAAAGGCAGGTTCATGGAGCGGTAGATCTTAATACCAGCAATCGACATGATACCTTGACCGGACTGCAGACCAGTGCCTTGCTCGTCGCGGTTGATCAGAGCGTTGGAAGCAACGTTCTCGACCAGGGAGTAGTACTGACGGGGGCTAAGAACAGCCACACGTCCGTCTTGAGACACACCCTTCTCATCCAGAACAGCAGCGGCTTCAAAGAAAGCAGCCACGATCTTGTCAGAGTCAAGAGCATCAGCAGTAGTACCAGCGCCAGAACCAATTTGAATCTGAGTACCGCCAGGCTCAACCTTACCGGTAGCAGACACAGGGTGGGCAGCGCGAGCACCACGGACAATAGCACGGAAGATACGGCGGTCATAATGCTCAGCCAGAGCATAACCGATCTTACGGCTGATCTCACCACGCAGCTCATAGTGAGCCAGGGTTTCATCGAGATCATAGACGAATGCGCTGGAGACCAGCAGGTCATCCACCACAATGGTCTTCTCAGCCACCGGAGGATCACCGGAGCCAAGGATGGGAGTACCGGGGGTATGGAAACCAGCGTCCATACGACCAGTGTAGATGAACTGAAGAGACTTACCGGACTTGAGGGTCCGCTTCATCACCAGATCACGAGCGATGGTGTTGTGCTGAAAGCCTTTGAACATCTCGCCGCTGAACAGCTTGAGATAAAGTTCGTACTTATCACCAGCACCACCGTAGCCAGTGCCGGTGCTAAGATTAGCACGACCTAGCGCAGTTTGGGTAGCGTTAGCCATTGTTAAAAAAAAGATAGTTAAAGAATTAAACTAGCTCTATACTATCTAGAATGTTTAGAGCTTTGTAGGCTCGTCTGTCTCCAAAGAAAGGAAGCATAGCTGTCAGACATTTAGTTACGTCTTGCTTGTTACCAGCCCTCCAACGCCAAGTAGGCTTAACGTCTGGACGTTCACGATAATAAACTTTCCCGCATTTCATAATGTCCCAGAACTTGTAGATGACATCTTTATCAGTCATCTCAATTTCTAGTTGACGACGTATACAACCTTCTCCTTCAAAAAGACCAGAAGCCCACGCAATCTGAACAGGATCCATAAAATTATTTTGAGATCTTAGGGCGTCTCATTACCACAGCTGCGGCAAAGGGTGTCCGTCGTAACGGGCCAATGCCAATAACAGTGGAGTCCTACACTGAGGTGCTCCACTGCCAAGCCCTGAGTTTTTCCAGTCTCAGGTCCGTAAACCGTTCCTTGGAGTTTACAAGGAAAAATCAGATATTATATGCCTCTGAGGGGGCAAGTTTTTTTAAACTATTGTAAGCAACGCCACGATACTTCAGTTTGGCTTCACGTTTGGCAGCCTTCTGTTCACGAATGCGTTGAGAAAGTTCAAGATCAGTCATGATGATTCCGAAGTACCTGACCCCCGTTCCATGATCAGGCGTCCTGCGTCCTGTTAAAGGATGAACGTACGTTGCTTACTTCTTCTTTTTCTTTTTCTTTTTACCAGCGTATTTTTTGATCAACAATTCCTTTCGGTAAATGTTGCTTGGTAGAGCATTCATGCTGCGTACCTACGCTTTCTTTGAGGTTTTGTAGTTTCAGCAGCTGCCTTGAAGTTGCTATCTGTGGGAGCACCTTTACTTCCAGGCTTACGCATCTTCTCACCAGAACCAGCAGCGATACGCTTACGCTTAGCGTGGATGTTAGCGTAGAGACCTTGTTTAGCCATAGTCAGCATTTCCATTTACGTAGTGCAAGTGCTTTTCGGGTAGGACGACCCTTACTGTCTTTCATAGGACCCTTGACTCCACCCATACGAGCACAGAAGGATCTTTTACGACCAGCATCTTTCTTTGTCCTAGGATTAGGAGCAGGTGGTTTTAGATCAGCACCCTCTTTATTTTTAAAGTACTTCCTACCTTTAGCTGTCAAGCCTCCAGTAGGACTTTTGTGCTCTTTACGCATGATGTTTATCACCAGATTGCTTGTTTTTGTGGACATCATCGGATTTTTTCCGATCTTCTCCTCTTTGGAGTGAAATCTCAGGGGTTTTTTTTACGAATGATTGCGAGATCTGCTCTCGTAATCTTTTTATGAGGCTTAGCTACTGCAGCTAGTTTTTTCTGTTTTGGTGTGTACTTACTGTAGGGCATCACCAAATACCAGGAATGATTTGCCCAGTCATAGCGTATGCACCAACAGCAGCAGCGAAGCCTAGCATAGCCAGGCGTCCGTTCAGCTTCTCAGCCTTTTCCCAGTAGGTTTCGTAG
>Ga0181577_10003557_pt1 | contig 12086 bp, 21 predicted proteins | sample 101ome_21_FD_132468 | JGI IMG/M metagenome (GOLD analysis project Ga0181577, IMG submission 132468) | Coastal salt marsh microbial communities from the Groves Creek Marsh, Skidaway Island, Georgia - 101413BT metaG (megahit assembly) | ecosystem: Environmental > Aquatic > Marine > Intertidal...
CGGGAGAGTTCGCGGGTAAGTATGTAGCTGCTGCGCTTTTACCAGCGCCAACAATTGCTAACAACCTTATTACGGTTAAGCAAAACGTAAAGTACAAAGAAGTACTTAAAAGAGTAGGTATTGACGACATCGTAAAAGACGGTTCTTGCGACTTCGACCCTACATCAACTTTGACTCTTACAGAGCGTATCTTAGAGCCAAAAGATTTACAAATTAACCTTTCTTTGTGTAAGTCTGATTTCCGTTCTGACTGGGAAGCTATCGAAATGGGGTATTCTGCATTCGACAACCTACCTAAGAACTTTTCAGATTTCTTAATTGCTCACGTAGCGGAGAAGTCTGCAGCAAGAAACGAGCTTTCTATTTGGCAAGGTGTAGCTTCAAACTCAGGACAGTTTGACGGATTCGAAACTTTGTTAGCTGCTGACACTGAATTGCCAGCTGCTCAAGAGGTAGCGGGTACTACTGTAGATTCTACAAACGTAACAGCTGAGTTAGGTAAAATCGTTGACGCAATGCCTGACACTCTTTACGGACGTGAAGACTTGAGACTTTATGTATCTAACAACATCTTTAAAGCGTATGTACGTGCTTTAGGTGGGTACGGTGCTGCTGGTCTTGGTTCTAACGGTTTCGAAGGAAAAGGAAATATGTGGTACACTACAGGAGGAGCTTTGTACTTCGACGGTATTCCTGTTGTAATGTGTCCAGGTATGAGTTCTGATACTGCTATCCTTTCAACTATTGATAACTTGTACTTTGGTACTGGTTTATTGAATGACCATACATCTCAGTCTGTTAAAGTTTTGGATATGGAAGACCTTGACGGTTCGCAGAATTGTCGCGTAATTATGCGTTTTACCGCTGCTGTTCGATATGCTTTTGCTGCTGACGTAGTTACCTACGGAATCGTTAACGCTGTTAACTAATAATTGAATTACTAACTTTTAAAGGGGTGGGTATACGCCCGCCCTTTTTTATAATACTTAAGATATGGCATGTGATATTACAGCTGGAAGACTTGAGCCATGTAAAGATACGGTAGGAGGTTTAGACGCGGTGTACTTCATTAATTACGATGATTTACCAGCAGACCAAATTACCCTTGACGTAGATAGCCAAGTTACAGCAGTAGGGGGAACACCTACAGCATACAAATACGAGATTAAAGGAACGTCTAGCCTAGAGAGTGCTATTAACTCTTCTCGTGAAAACGGTACTACTTTCTTTGACCAAGTTTTGAGCTTGATGTTAAAGAAGCAAGACCTAGCAACGCACAAAGAGGTAAAACTTTTAGCATACGGACGTCCTAAAGTTATCGTAAGAGACAATAACAATAACTTCTTTTTAGTAGGTTATGAGCATGGAGCAGACGTTAACGGAGGCTCTATTGTTACAGGTGCTGCTTTTGGCGACATGAGCGGTTATAACTTGACTTTCCAAGCAATGGAGAAACTACCTCCTTTGTTTATGGATGCAAGCTCAGACCAAACTTTAGCGGATTTAGGAATGAATGTTCAGTTAGGAGACGGCACAACTGTTACGCCTACGCCTTAATTTTTCATAGTTTAATTGTTTATTAAGGGGCAGCTTTCGGGTTGCCCTTTTTTTATTTGAAACAAAATGAGCTTTTAACGTATATAAGTTATGATAATACTAGAAGAAACAGGAACTGCTCAAAGTTTTAAAATAGTGCCTCGTGAATTAGTCGCGGACAGCATGGTAATTTTAAACGAGCTTACGGACGTTTCAGAGACTTATGCAATTACGCCTACAGTAGATAGATATTATTTAGTTATCGAAGAGGTACTTAATTTGAAAGAAGGAAACTTCTATACATTAGAGGTAAAGAACGGCAGCGATATAGTTTACAAGGGTAAGATTTTCTGTACTAATCAAAGTATAAGTACCTACTCGGTGAACAATAACGAATACACAAGCTATAGCAGCACAAACGACTACGTTACTTATGAGTGATATTAAAATACTTAATTTGGCAGCTTATGAGCAGCCTGAGATAAAAGAGGACACTCGTAACGAGTGGGTAGAATACGGAGAAGCTAACGACTACTATAACTTCTTAATAGACCGTTCGAGAAAGTCTACGACTAACAGCGCAGTAATTAATAATATTTCCCGTTTAATTTATGGTCGTGGGCTTCATGCTATGGATGCTGCTAGAAAGCCGTCGCAGTACGCTGCTATGCGTTCTATATTTAGCCCTGAATGTTTACGTAAGGTGATTAAGGAGCTTAAGATGTTAGGCGCTGGGCATTTTCAAGTTCACTACGACGAGAAACATACGAAAGTTATTAAGGCTTACCATATACCTACTAATTTAATTAGACCTGAGAAGTGCAACGCTGAGGGAGATATAGAAGGATATTACTATTCTGACAACTGGGAGGACACTAGAAAATTTGCTCCTAAGAGAATACCAGCTTTTGGTACTTCAAAAGAAAAGATAGAGATACTTTGTATTAAAGATTACGCTGTAGGGGTTAAGTACTTCGGTGAAATAGATTACCTCGCTGCTGTACCTTATGCAATACTAGAAGAGGAGATAAGCGACTATTTAATTAACGAGGTGCAAAACGGCTTTAGCGGTACTAAGGTTGTTAACTTTAATAACGGAGTGCCTGACCAGGAGAAGCAAGAGGAAGTAAGCAGAAAGGTATTAAACAAACTTACAGGCTCGAGAGGGCAAAAAGTAATAGTAGCTTTTAACAACAACGCGGAAAGCAAAACAACGGTAGACGATATACCTTTGAACGATGCACCTCAGCATTACGAATACTTGAGTAAAGAAGCAGAGCAAAAGATATTAACAGGACATACAGTAACGTCTCCTATGTTAGTAGGTATTGTTACAGATAACCAAGGGTTCAGCTCAAACGCAGACGAGATAGAAGTAGCAGCACGTTATTTTTATAACGCTACTATACAACCTTTCCAGGAATTAATGATTGACGCTATAGATAATATTTTAGCGTTTAACGGTATTTCTTTAGACCTTTACTTCAGACGTTTGAATTTACTAGAAGAGATAGAGATTAAAGAACAGGAAGAGGAGCAGCAAGCAGAGCAGCAGTTAAGCAGAATTACAGACGACCAAGGCGAAGCACTTTTAGAAGTATTAGACGGTGAAACAATAGACGAAGACTGGGAGCTAGTAGATAGCCGCGAATACTCAGAGGACAATGAAACTATAGATGCGTGGGCTAACAAGCTGATTAAAGAGAAAAAGACAGTATTACAAAAGTTAAGCGACTTTATTAAAAGCGAGCCTTCACGTTCTAGTAATTTAGATAAATCTGTTTATAAGGTACGCTACGAATACGCGGAAAAATACTCAAGCTCAGAAAGTAGAAGTTTTTGCGCTAAAATGATGCAAAGAACAGCCAGCGGAGTAGTGTACAGATTAGAGGATATAGACAAGGCAAGTAGAGCGGGCGTTAATCAATCTTTTGGACACAAGGGAGAGCCGTACGATTTGTTTAAGTACAAAGGCGGTGTTAATTGTGGACATTATTTTAAAGAGAATTTATACCGATTAAAAAAGAAAACAGACGGCACTTATTATAAAGATAAAGCGTTAAGCAGCTCCGAGGAGGTTGCTAGTATTCCTAAAAGCTACAGCCCTAAACCTTGGGGAAGCGCAGAAAGTAAGATAGCTCCTAAAGATATGCCTAACAACGGACACCACCCAAATTATAAAGGATAATGGCAAAAGCACTACTAATAACTAGAGACGATATAGTAAAAAAGACAGCGTTAAACGGAAACGTAGACGTTGACTTGTTTATACAGTTCGTAAACATAGCACAGGACACGCATATACAGAATTACTTAGGTACTGACTTACTCGAAAAGATACAAGCTTTAATAGTAGCGGGAACTTTAGATGACGTCGCAAACGCGGACTATAAAGCCCTATTATTAGACTACGTTAAAAGTATGCTTATTCACTGGGCAATGGTCGAGTATTTACCTTTTGCAAGCTACACGATAGCTAATAAAGGAATGTACAAGCACGGCTCAGAAAACAGCGAAACAGTAAGCAAAAACGAGGTAGACTTTTTAATAGAGAAACAGCGAAACATAGCACAGCACTACACGCGGAGATTTATAGACTATATGTGTTTTAATCAAAGTAAGTTTCCTGAGTATTATAGTAATAGTAACGGAGATATGTACCCTAGTAGCGAAAGCGACTTCGGGGGCTGGGTAATATAAATATATGAAGAGATACGAGCCAAAACAGACGAACGTAATTAAGTTAAAGAAGTACATTAAAAAGCTAAATAATGGCAGACAGCAGAATAAGTAATTTAACAGCAGCAACTAACGCAAGCTCAGGCGATGAGTTCGTATTGGTACAGAGCGGAGTTACTAAAAAGATAGACTTCGACGAGTTAGTAGGTGCGTTTCCAGCTGAGCTAATTATAGCGTGTTCAGATGAGACTACAGACCTAACTACAGGCACTGCTAAGGTAACTTTTAGAATGCCTTACAAAATGCAATTGGAAGAGGTTAGAGCGAACGTAAATACAGCACCTGTAGGTAGCACGATAGAAGTAGATATTAATAAAAACGGAACTTCTATATTAAGCCCTGTTATAAGTATTGACGCAGGCGAGAAAACAAGCACAACAGCAGCTACGCCTCCTTTTATTGATACCCCTACTTTAGAGGACGATTCAGAAATAACTATAGATATAGACCAAGTAGGAAGCACAACAGCGGGAAAGGGTCTTAAGGTGGTAATGATAGGAAGAAGAATTTTAACATAACATAAAAAAGATGCAATTTAAAACGGAAGAGATTATAAGCGGTTTACAAGGTACTAAAGTAGTAAACGACGCTACAGAGTTAACTCAAGACTTTGATACTATTGTGACTTTAGAGGACACGGTTTTTACTTCTATTAAGATAGGAGGAGTAGACGTAAAGGATGAGTATGTAACAACGCCAGCAAATGCAGTTAAAGCGGGTGCAATTATTCGACCTACACAAAATCAAGTATTCTCAGGAGTTCAGTTAACTAGCGGAAGCGTAGCAATAGTATTATAAGATGTACACTTACGGAAATATGTATATAATAAACAGTTTTAGATTTGGAGGAGGAGCAGCACCGAGCGACCCTGACTTTACAATGTTGGTAAAAACTGACAACGCGGGTACAAGTGCAAGTGACCAGTTTTATATACGGACAGCGGCAGGAGTATATAATTATGACGTTGATTGGGGTGATGGAAATACAGACACAGGTGTCACTGGTGACATAACACACACCTACGCAAGTGCTGGAACTTATACGGTTAAAATTAGCGGAGCATTTCCTCGTATTTTCTTTAACAATGGCGGTGATAGACTTAAATTGTTAGAAATACAGAATTGGGGGAATATTGCGTGGAATAGTTTTAACGCTGCTTTTAGAGGGTGTTCCAATATGGATGTTACAGCAACAGATGTTCCTGATTTGTCAAGCGTAACGGATATGTTTAGAATGTTTAATGTCGCTACATCATTAGTAGGTAATTCAAGTTTTGAAAATTGGGACGTTTCAAATGTTATTAATATGAGCAGTATGTTTCAAAGCGCGTCATCTTTCAATCAAAATTTAGGAATTTGGGAAATTTCAAGTGTTACCAATATGCTTGCTATGTTTATAAATAGCGGAATGTCAACAGCTAATTATACAGATACAATAGTGGGGTGGGCTAATTACACAACTACAAACGGAGCGCCTTATAACGTCAATATGTCAACTCAAACAGGAATGACTTTCGACACGTCAAGAAGCGGAGGAGCTAACTTTGCCGATGCTGGGGCAGCACGAACATATTTAACAACAGCAACACCAACGGGAGCGGGCTGGACAATTTCGGGAGATACAGTAATATAATAAGAATATGTTAAAACAGATAGTTGATAGAGATACATGGTACATTGCGCACAATGAGGACTTGAGCGTTATACATTACGGCTTTTGCCCTAAAGGTACAGCCTTAGATAGCGGGCAGCCGATTATAGAAGAATTTGATAACGAAGCGGATTGGTTAATAAGATTAGCTGAACTAGGAATAACACCTGAAGATGAAATCTAGCACTTTTATAGGGTATATATTAACAAGCTTAGCGGTATTTTTAACCCCGATAGCTCCGTTAATGGTCGTAGTAGCTTTAGCGATACTTATAGATACGTTTCTAGGCTTATATAAGGCTTATCGTACTAAGCAGACTATAACAAGCCACAAACTAAGTAGGGTAGCTTTTAAAGTGCTTTTCTATGAGTTGTTAATAGTTATACTATACCCTATAGATGTTTATATAATGGATGGAAGTATCTACGGAATAAGCCATTTATTAACTAAGAGTGCTTGTTTGTTACTCGTTTTTATAGAGGCTTTAAGCGTAGACGAAAACATAAGAGCGATAAATAAAGACAAGGGAGTTGAGTTTTATTTTAAAAAATTACTACATTTGATTCGTAAAGGCAAGGAAGCCATTACAGATATTAAAAAGAAACTATGAGAATAGGCATAGACTGCGGGCATGGTGGACTAGACGAACAAGGAAACTATGTAACAGCGGGAAAACGCTCTCCTCACCCTGTAGACGGCAAATGGTTCTACGAGGGAGTAAACAACAGAAAGTACGGTATTGAATACGCTCAAGTGCTTGAAAAGTTCGGACACGAAGTAGTGTTTATTACAGACCCTTACGACTATAAAGATGTTCCTCTTTCGACTAGAGTAACTATTGCAAACGCTAAGGATTTAGATTTACTCGTTTCTATACACTCGAACGCTGCTAACAATACTAACGCTAGAGGCTACGAGGTGTTCACTTCTGAGGGTAGCGGGTTTATAAGCAACAAGGCTGCGGATAACTGGATAAAGGAGATGAGCGAGACGTTTCCTGAGCTACGCAACCGAGGACACAAAAAGGCAAACTTTGCAATTATAAAAAGAACAACTTGCCCCGCTATATTATTAGAGCTGGAGTTTCACACTAACGATGAAGCTGTAAGGTTATTAAGAAGCTGGGAGTTTCGCTTTAAAACAGCTTTAGTATTAGCACGAACAATAGACAATTTATGAAAGTAGAAAAATTAGGTAAAAACATTCACAAGCTAAGTTTAGAAGGAAGCGTAGCAAAAATAGCAATACTATCAGACATACACTGGGACAATCCTAAATGCGACAGAGAGCTACTTAAAAAGCACTTAGACTACTGCTTAAAAGAAAACATACCTGTACATATAAACGGTGACTTTTTTTGTTTAATGCAAGGTAAAGGAGACAGAAGAGGTAACAAGTCGGATATTCTACCTGAGCATAACAACGCCCGCTATTTAGATAGTGTTATTCAAACGGCTGTAGAATGGTTTAAGCCTTACAAAGATATTCTAACTGTTATTGGTTACGGTAATCACGAGACAGCTATTATTAAATGGCAAGAGACGGACGTTTTACAGCGTTTTGTTGACTTGTTTAACTTGACTTATGGCACTTCTATCTATACAGGCGGTTATGGTGGCTGGATGATTTACGAGCTAATGTTTCATGGGACTTCAAAATCAGTTTTTAAACATAAATACTTTCACGGCTCAGGAGGAGGAGGAATAGTTACAAAAGGAGCTATTAACTTAACTAGAGCTACAGAAATGTACGAGGGCTTCGATATATTCTCAATGGGACATATACACGAAAACAGCTGTAGAAACGATAGTATTGAAATACTAAATACGCATAGAGGTACTTATGAAACGCAGCTTAAAGATATTCATTTAGCAATAACAGGAACGTACAAAGAAGAGTACGGAGACGGTTCAAAAGGGTGGCACGTTGAAAGAGGTGCGCCGCCTAAAAGTGTTGGGGGTCGTATTTTAGAGTTAAGTGTGTTAAGAAAGCAAAAAGACAACCTAGAAAAGACATATAAAAGCGCTGATTCTTATAAATTTCCCCTATGAAATACTTATTAATTATACTATTATTCGCTAGTTGTTCTCCGACGTGGCACGTTAAAAAGGCGGTAAAAAAAGGATGGACTCCCGAAAAGGAGACAGTAACTAATAGAACTATACGACTTATTAAAGTTCACGACACTATTACAAACGATGTAATACGAGTTGACACGCTACACGAGATAGAAACACGCACTATTTACCAGGATAGACCTTTGTTAAGATACGAGACTAAGTTAATACGCGACACTATTAGAATAAAGGAGAAAGCCGATACAAAGCAAATAGAGGCCCGTTTGCGCACTGAATACAAAAAAGCTATAGATACTATCAAAGCACAACAGAAACGCTGTAAATGGTGGCTTTATATGCTTATAGGCGGTGCGCTTGTTTATTTCCGTCGCTACCTATGGCGAGTAATCAAATTTCTTATTTCTCAGATACCAATTTAAAGTAATTTTATTTAACTAGTTTTCAAGTAGTTACAAAATAATTACAAAAAAGTTTGTAAAAAGTTACTAAAAAACTTGCAAGAACTAAATTCGTGTATTATATTTGCTTCATCAATGCAACGGAGCAACGATATAAAAACAAGAAAACATGAAGGCAAGAATTTCAAACACAGGAAAAGTAATAGTAAAAACAAATAAAATGTTGAAAGGTAGAGGAATTCAATATAGAGGAATCGCCTCAAATGGTCAAAATAGTTTTTTATTAACGCAAAACGCTTACGAAAAGATTCAAGACCAATGCGAATGGATGAAATAAAACAAAAAAATCGGGGGGTGCGCATCCGTAACGCACAAAACAAAAAAACAAAAAACATGAAAACAGAATTTTTAGATTTAGACTGCTTTTTAATAGAGTTCACTTACGAACATCAACAAGCAGAACCCGAGGTAGGTTATTTAGTTCCTTTTTGGAGCTGGGACGTTAAAGCGGTTTATGTAGCTTCAGACTTGTTAACGGACGAATACGATATACTAGACCAATTAAGCGTTAAAGACTTAGGTAGAATAGACGACGAAATAGAGGAATACTTAAACAACAAATAATGTTATACAAACTAAAAACAGAAAAAAAGACTATCTACCGTAATAGTGCGGTAGAAGTCGCAAAGGTCTGCGGATGCTCAGCAGCCACTATCTACACTCGACTAGGTAGAAAAGGACAAAAGAGCGATATTATTAACGGAGTAGAAATAACAATAGTAGAGATATGAAACCATTTATACAAACAAGCATAGCAGCAGCAGTATTTATTATTGTATCAGTATTAATTATTGCACTTCACAAAATAGAAAAGTACAAAGAACAAGTAGAAGAGCAGAAAGAAACTATCCACGAGCTAAAAGAGGAACTACACACCTACGAAGTGATGTACTTAAAATGCGCGGGTAACATTGAAGGCGATAATTACGAAGTGCAATACTTAGAGGGTAAACTTAAATTTTGTAAAACTAAATAACATGAATGGATTAAAAATAGAATATACTATTGATAATTTTTCTGGATTAATAAATGTTGGCGACTACACAGAATTAGCACCTAAAAGTAAAGTTAAAGGAGTTTATTTCTTTTACTCAATAGATAGAGAGTTGATATATATTGGTAAATCAGTAAATTGTGTAAGACAAAGACTTTGTAATCATTTAATTACAGAAATACCTAATAGATATAATGATGCATTAAACGCATGGACTTTAAAAAAACGTAAAGATTACGCTTACTTTGCTTACACAATATTAGATACTGAATTTATAGATATGGTTGAAAGATTCTTAATTCAAAAGTTTAAACCTAAATTTAATATTGAGTTCAATTACAAATCTTAATTTAAAACAAAATAATCATGAAAGTAAGAACAAACGACGGAAAAGAGGGAACTATAGTAGAAAGAAAAACTAACCAAGTTCTTGTAAAGTTTAACAACGGAACGGTAAAAGGGTATCGCCCTGAGCAAGTTCAGGAAATAGGAAAGCCAGCTAATAGCTTAAGACCTCCGAGCCGAGAGCGTGACTTGTTTCTCCTTAAGCTAGAAACGATTGAAGAGCTAAAAGAGAACGCTTTAACTTATTCAAACGACTATGCTAAAGGAATGGCAGATGCTTACGCATTAGTGTTAGACATATTTAACGAACTGAAATGATAAAATACAATAACAGCCTATTAAGGCACATAGATGAGATATACCAGCGAAACAAGGAAGTAACAGCTAAAGAGGTTGCACACGTTCTTAACTGTACTTTAAACCATGCTAGGATGCGACTATGCGAGCTGAGGTATAGAGATGCGAAAGGAGAGTATAAACCTTACATGGTTCCTCCTCCGCCTAGTAGAGAAGAGCGATACCACGACAGTAACAGGTGGCACGACATAGAGGAGGACATAAAAGAAGTAAACGTAGACGAACTTTATAAAAATGCAATGATATGAAAACAATAAAAGTATTAAACCTATATGCGTGCCTAGGTGGCAACCGTTACAAGTGGGACGAGGTAGCACAAGAAGCGAACGTAAAAATGGAAGTAACAGCAGTAGAATGGGATGAGGAACTTGCTAAATTATATCAAGAACGCTTTCCGAATGACACCGTAATAGTAGCAGACGCTCACCAATATCTATTAGACCACTACAAAGAGTTTGATTTTATATGGAGTTCACCACCTTGCCCTAGTCATAGCAAAATCAGACATCAAAAAGCGTGTTATTTTAATAATGATGTTTACCCTATAATATACCCTGATATGTCGCTTTATCAAGAAATCATTTTATTGTCGAAATATTTTAAGGGTAAGTATTTAGTTGAAAATGTATCTCCTTACTACACACCATTAATTGAAGCGAAAAGAAGAGGTAGACACTTATACTGGTGTAATTTTAACCTACCTAATATTCTTAGTAAAAGAGAACAAGCAAAAATAACAAGCGGAGGAAATGAAGTAAAAAACCTTTCTAAATTCCATGACTACGACTTTACTAAATACAAAGGAACTCAAAGAACGGATAAAATAGCACGAAACCTTGTAGACTACGAAGCGGGAAGAACTATCTTTGAAACATACCTAGGAATAGAAAGAAAGAAAGACGTTAACCAAACAACAATATTTGACTTATGAAAATAACTTTAGAATTTAAAGATGAAGACGCAGAGGAAGCGTTAACAGCCTTAGACGGCTACAAATGGAAGTTAGCACTTTGGGACTTAGACCAGTATTTAAGGTCGCAAGTAAAGTACAACACTGACTTAACAGAGCAAGCTTATGAAGCTTTAGAAAATTGTAGGTACAAAATAAGTATAATATTAGAAAATTATAACTTGAAACTAGATTAATTTATTATCTTTGTAAAAGTTGCGGGCTCAACCATAAGCAACTAAAGGAATTAATAAAAGCCTTGTAATGAAAGCGACTGAGCCCCGCTGGATTTACAGGGCTTATTTTTTTACACAAAAAACAATTAAATTATGAAAAGAATCTATAAAGATTTAGATGTTTATTTAGCCTCGCAAGAGCGAATAAAATTCATTTTTAACAATTTTGAGAGGATATATTTATCATTCTCAGGAGGAAAAGACAGTGGAGTAATGCTTAATTTAGTTATTGACTACATGAGGGCAAATAATATCACTGAAAAAATAGGTGTTATGATTATGGATAACGAAGCCAATTATAATCTATCGCTAGAGTTTATGCATAGAATTATAAGAAAGAACCTAGACTTATTAGATGTTTACTGGTGTTGCCTTCCAATAACACTACCTTGTACTGTAAGTAGTTATGCAACTGAGTGGCAATGTTGGGGTAATGAAGACGAAAGTATTTGGATAAAACCGATGCCAAAAGACGATTACATTGTTAATTGGAGTAATCATAAAGAAAAATTTAATATGGATTTTTTTAAAGAAAATATGAATTACGATGAGTTTTGGGACAAATTTGGAGATTGGTACGCTCACGGAAAAAAAACAGCTTGTTTAATTGGTATTAGAACAGATGAGAGCCTAAATAGATTTAGAGCTATTATGAATGAAAAAAAACAAATGGCTGGTGGTCAAAGTTGGACTAAGAAAAACACTGAATATGTTTATAATTGTTATCCAATTTACGATTGGA
>Ga0181577_10003559_pt1 | contig 12084 bp, 11 predicted proteins | sample 101ome_21_FD_132468 | JGI IMG/M metagenome (GOLD analysis project Ga0181577, IMG submission 132468) | Coastal salt marsh microbial communities from the Groves Creek Marsh, Skidaway Island, Georgia - 101413BT metaG (megahit assembly) | ecosystem: Environmental > Aquatic > Marine > Intertidal...
GAAATATCCCATGGGCTCACCCGAATTTACGCGGAATGTACTCGCCAAGCTGCTTGAGTTACTGGTGTACGACCCGTCGTTAGTCAACGAAGAGCTGGTGGATGAGCGCTGGGCGGTGCTGCAAACACAAAACCCTCACGTCTTAGCCACCATGGCCATACCCGATCTCAGCGACCGTCTCGGTGAAATCCAGTGCCCAACGCTGGTATTTTGGGGAACTAACGACAAGTTCTGCCCCTCCACCGGTGTCTGGAAAGTCCTGCAATCTGGTGGACCGGTGCAGGCCGAGGTACTTAATCGTTGTGGTCACTGGGTCATGACGGAGTATCCTGATCTGTTTAATGGTCGCTGTTTGGACTTCCTCGCCAGCCACTGAAACGGCGGCATTCAATCTGGTATAACGTGCCGCTTTTTGGTACATAGACATATTGCGCGCCAAGCGCATGGTGCTACAGGTGTCGTTAATGCTTCCTCTGGATCAGGAACACTTCTCCAAGCTATTGGCCACGCTGTATGACGGGCACATTGAGGAGGACCCTTACAACGCTTTTCTGATTGAGATGCGCGCCGCCATCGATGCCAATTTTGGTTCGATCACGATGCGTGAACCCCAGGGCGATGACGGCGGACTGCTATTCGTTTCTTCCGAGCACCTAGCCAAAACCTTCGCCGACGACCGCAACAACCCCTATTCAGATCGCTACTACACCTCTAATCTGATGAATAACCTACCCTGGGGAAAGGTGGTGTCTCTCAACGAGTGCACACCGTATGCCTCGCTTGAGCAGAGTGACATCTACCGCTTCTGCATGGCACCGGTAGACATACACCACATGATTGGTGTCGATCTGCGAAACTCCAACGGTCAGCGCTTTAGTGTACGATTTTGCCGGCCAAAAACCGCAAATAACTTTAGTACAGAAGAACGCCAGTTTTTGGAGCTCATTGCCGGGCACATTCAGCGTGCGGTGGCCAACGGCATGCAGTTGATACAATTGGACAAAGAGCGTCGGCTGTACAGTTCAACCTTCGCCAAACAGTCCGTGGGCATCATTACTTTGGACGAGCGAGGCAAGGTTGTATCCCGCAATGCGGTGGCCGATGGACTGATCCGCGATAAAGACGGTATAAGCGTAGTCAATGACCAAATTTACCTCGACAGTCAAAGTTCCCGAACCAAACTAACCGAATATATCGAAGCGATCGCTGCTGCTCAGCGCGCTCAAGAACCTGCGCCTACTAACGCACTGGCTGTGGATCGACCGTCAGGAAAGGCGGATCTTGAAATCCTCGTAAAACCTATGATGATCGACAAAACCGTTGAGCCTGGGCACACACCGCACATGATTGTGTTCATTAATGAGCCCGAGCGGCGCTATGAGATTGACACGCGCATTTTGATGAGCCTCTATGGCCTCACTAAGGCCGAGGTGAACCTGGCCAAACTATTGGCCGAAGGGGCTAACCTCGATCAAGCAGCTGCCGAGCTTGGCATAGCCCGCAATACCGCCCGGGCACAGTTACGTTCGATATTTGCCAAGACCGGCGTATCGCGCCAGTCCATGCTGGTAAGCCTCATATTGAAAAGCGTGGTGGCCTACTCCTGAATCGGATGTTTTTGAATACTCGTTTTAGCGGGTATTCGCACTACCCCAAAACGCGCGCATCGACGCCACTTTGCCGTTGTCGTCAAAACGAAAAACATCAATCACATCAATGGTCATGGTGTTGTCGCCCGCACCAGCCACAATTTCAAAAGCAAACGCGGCTTCGTTACCCGCTACTCGGGGCGCGCCTGATAGGCGTGCACTAATGACACTACTCGCCGCAAAGTCGTAAAACGCACGAATAGCGTCTATGCCCTGCTTAACTTCAGTGCCCACCGGATCCTCAAGGGTCGCGTCATCGGCATATAACGCCGCAATGGCCGCCGCGTCACCATGGCTTAACGCTGAAATATAGGCCTCGCACACCGCTGCACCCTGCTCTTCACTGATCATTGTCATTTCCCTAAATTCGTTATCCTCGAAAAATCAATCGTCTTTAAAGCTGGCATCCCGTTTTTCGTTAAAGGCGTCTCGAGCTTCTTGGGAATCCTTGTGGGTATACGCCTCGAGGGTAAGCCCTTGCTCTCGACGGTACTTGTCCTCGAGGTTACCGTCCTCGATACCGTTTAGCGCCTCTTTGGCCAGTTCGATCATGATGGGGCTTTTTTCTGCGATGCGGGCCGCGATGGACATGGCCTCGCTCACCAAAGACTCTCGATCAACGACACTCTCGACCGCGCCCAACCGATAGGCCTCAGCGGCATCAATAAAGTCGCCGGTAAAGTACATATGACGAACTTTTTGTACCGGGAACAGACGTTGAAGATGGGCGCCCCCGCCCATGGCGCCGCGATCAACTTCGGGCACACCGAAACGCGCGCAGTCGGAGCAAACAACAATGTCGGCGGCACCCGCTATACCGATACCACCACCTAACACAAAGCCGTGCAGCGCCACGATGACGGGCGTGGGATTTCGATGTATCGCCTCAAATGTGTCGTAGTTGCCTTTGTTTACCGCAACAATTTTTTCGGGTTGAGCACCGAGTTCTTTGATATCCACGCCGGCACAAAAGCCCTTGCCCTCTGCACTAATGACAATAACGTGGACCTCGGGCTCAAGACCCAGCCGCTTAATTTCAGCAGCAATTGCAGCCCATTCGGCACTGTTAAATGCATTGACCGGGGGTTTATTGAACACCAAATGCGCAATGTGATCTTGGATGTCGGTTGAAAAAGCCATGCTTAGGCCTCGCTATCAGAGGGGTGATGGGTATTGGCTACCAGTGTTTGCACTCGGCCAAAGGCCCTGTGGGCCTCTGTCATAATGCGCTCGAGCAATGTCTGCACCGTTGGCAAATCATCAATCAGGCCCGCTACCTGCCCCGAGGGCAAAATGCCGTCCTCGGGATGCCCCTTCACCATGGCCTGTTGAATCATCATCGGCGCGTTAGCCGCCATCAGTGTTTGTCCTAGGGACAAATCACCGGTTCGAGACATCTTCCATGCCCCACGCATCATGCCGAATAACGATCCGCCGGTCGCACGACTGAAGGCCAAACCATTGAGCAAGGCACGAATAAGCAGTCCCAGCGAAGACGCCCTCATCAAGCGCGCCAAATAAGGATTGGCAATCATGCGTTGGGGCATACCATCTAAGCGGGTGCTGACCACAATGTTCTCTGGGGGTGTTTTCAAATAAACCGCCTTGGTGGCATCCGGCACCGGCGACTCTTGGGTTAAGAGAAAACGGGTTCCCATGGCAATACCGTCAGCACCCATGCACAGAGCCGCCACAAGGCCCGCACCATCCTGGAAACCGCCCGCTGCAGCAATGGGAACTGAGACCGCCTCGCGCACCTGCGCGAGCAATAAATTAGTGGCCACTGATCCGGTGTGACCACCACCCTCGCCACCCTGTATCACCAGGGCATCGGCACCTAACTCTACGGCTTTCACCGCGTGCTTGGCTGCACCGACCGTGGGGATACAGACGATACCGGCCGACTTTAACCGCTCAACGGCACTCCCAGCTGGCGACCGCGAGTACGACACCGCGCGCACCTTGTGGGCAATACACAGCTCCACGATATCCGCGGCATGGGGTACATACATATGAAAATTAACGCCAAACGGTGCGTCAGTACGCTGTTTAATCTGAATAATGCCCTGTTCGATCTCCTCCAGGGTCATGACGGCACCCGCTAGGAAGCCAAAACCGCCGGCATTGGCCGTCGCAGCAACCAGTTCGGGGTCGGCCACCCAGCCCATGCCAGTCTGAATAATCGGGTAGCGGCAGCCGAGTAATTGGGTAAGGCTCGTTTGCATCAGCTTTCCTAGGGTGTAATTTAGACATCTGTTAACGAGCTCTGACATTACTTTGCCAATCTCTACGGTTCAACGCCGGTCATAGGCAAAAGAGACTATGACGACAACGGTATTAGCCGTCAGCATACCGCCTGTAAGGCAACTAATGCCGCACCACCCACATTACATAAAGAGGCTACATGACGCGTTTCACCCAGCCCCATCTCGATGCCACCACTCAGCTGATCTCACCGGGCGCACCGTTTGAGCTAGAGCAGCGGGAGATCAACGGTCATACCCTAACGGCTTACAAGAACGCCGAGCCCAATCTTCGAGTGTTTATGTCCGCAGGCCGGCAATTTGCCGAAAAACTGCTAGCCGAGTACCAGGGGCAACAGCTTAGCTTTGATGATTACTTCAATGCGATGGATCGGCTAACCGCTGCATTACAGCATCAATTTGGCATCAGCAAAGGTGACCGGGTCGCGATCGCCATGCGTAACCGCCCCGAATGGATGATCGCTTACGGCGCTATTATTCATCTGGGTGCCATCGCTGTACCGCTCAACAGTTGGGGCAAGGGCGAGGAACTGCAACAGGGATTGGATGATAGCGGCGCCGCGTTAGCCATTTGCGACCGCGATCGGTTTCAGCATCTGTTAAGCGTTAATTCAGACCTGCCCTGCGTGGTGGTAGAGGGCGAGCCGGATGACAACTGCAGTGCACACTGGCTCGATCTAGTCAGCACGGATCCGGATGTATCGGCGCAATTGCCAGAGCTGGCACCCGAAGACCCGGCCATGATCATGTTTACTTCGGGAACCTCTGGACGCCCCAAGGGCGCACTGTTTAGCCACCTAAATTGCTGTCAGGCGCTCTATAACTACGAATTTATTGGAGCGGCCACCTATCTCACCAATACCGAGGTGATGAATCGGCAATTGGCGTCGCCCACACCATCAAAATTGCTGGTGGCGATGCCCCTATTTCACGTATCCGGACTGTTTTCTCAATTTCTGGTCAACTTGAGGTTCGGCAGAGCCACGCACCTTATGTACAAGTGGAGCACGGAAGAGGCATTGAGATTGCTCCGGGAAGGCGGCATCACCCAATTGGTTGGCGCCCCTGCGATGATGCAGCAACTACTGAGCCATCCCGACGCACACGCCGACGATTTTGCTAGCGTCATGAACGCCAGTGCCGGTGGCGCCGCCACCCCAGAAGTCCTGCACGATCTGTATCGAAAGCAAACCGCCAACGCGCTGACGGGTGGCGGCTGGGGCATGACCGAAACCGGCGGCACCGGCGTCGCCGTCACGGGCATCTATTCGCACGAACGTCCCAATGCTGCTGGATTTGCTAGTCCGGTGGTTGAATTCAGTTTTCGCGACGAAGACGGCAACGAAGTCCCCGAGGGCGAGGCCGGTGAGATCTGGCTCAAAAGCGTGACCTGCATTGAGCGCTACTGGAGCGGTGACGAAAAGGGCGAGAGCTTTGTTGACGGTTGGTATCGAACCGGCGACGTGGGCTACTTTAGCGATGAAGCACTCCTCTACATCTGTGGGCGCGTCAAGGATGTGGTTATTCGCGGCGGTGAGAATGTTTATCCAGCTGAGATAGAGCACTGCCTATTAGAATTACCAGGATGCATTGAGGCCGCTGTTGTGGGCCTTCCCGATGAAGATTGGGGTGAGTCGGTGGCCGCCGTCATCGTAGCTAATCGAGCGCTCACCGAGGCAGACGTTATCAGCCATTGCCAAACACACCTCGCGGGCTACAAAGTGCCCACGCGGATTTGCTTCAGCAATACCCCGCTACCACGCAATGCAACCAACAAACCCCTAAAGGGAAAAATACGGGAGCAATACTTTGGCGTTAGCTGAATCCTGGCGGCTGTTACTGCTTTACCGTAATGAAGCGTTGCCCGAGCCTGATCAGATATTGGCCAGCCTGACGGGCTGTGACCACAGTGAGGTCTATCGCGCCGAGCAAGGTGTCTATGGCGAGGCAGCAAAGGCGCTCAATATTGATCCCCTCTCCCTAAATCTAACGGGCCGCATTGCTATTGATGTGAGCTCGGATACGCCACACAGCCTGCTCACAGGGATCGCTCAAGCATTGGGGGGTACGGCTTATCTCTGCCTGAGTCGAGAGCCCCTATCCCTTGACCTCCGCACGGGCGAGACCTTTCAGGGCAGTTTGCAGCTGGCCTGCCTGCGTCGTCAGTCAGGCTTGCATGACGAGACCTTTCGTCAGCGCTGGTTTGACGACCACACCCAAATTGCTATCGATACCCAAGGCACCCTGGGCTATCGTCAAAATTGGGTGCACTGGAGCAGCGGTGCACACTGGGACGGCTTAGTGGAAGAGTATTTTCCGTCCGAAGCGGCGACATCACCCGAGCACTTCTTTGGCGCTGTGGGCAACCCTGCAGCCATGCAGGAAAATATCGAGACATTAATGGCCAGCTGTGCCCGCTTCTTAGACCTGGATCAAACCACCGCCATGCACTTTACTGACACGCGACTGCATTAAGGAGATTCTCATGACAACACCGCTTAATGAACAAGTGGCCCTCATTACGGGCGCAGGACAAGGCGTTGGTCAGGGCATCGCTTTCTCACTTGCCAAACGTGGGGTGCGGGTTATTGCCGTCGGCCGCACCCTGTCCAAATGCGAAACGACCGTTCAGATGATTAAAGAGCGCTTTAATGTCGAGGCTGCCGCCCTTCATGGCGACGTGGAAGACATTGAGGGCCTCGATAACGTAATGGAGCAAGCGCTCGGGTGTTTTGGGCGACTGGATATCTTGGTCAACAACGCTGTGAATGCCACCATCAAACCCTTGCTTTACGTTAAACCTGAGGAATTTGAACGGGGCTTGCGTATTGGCCCCCAAGCCACCTTGCGGCTGATGCAACTGGCTCAACCCCATCTGGTGGCTCAAGGTGGCGGCAACATTATTAACCTCGCCAGCACCTCCGCCATGCGCTGGGACTCGGCCAATTACGGTGTCTATGCTGCTGAGAAGGAAGCCATTCGCGCACTCACACGCGCCGCTGCCAATGAGTGGGCGCCTCAAGGCATACGCACTAACGTGATACTGCCCCTTGCCAGCTCGCCTGCTTTAGCCGGGTGGACGGAAGCGCGCCCCGAGGAGGCCCAGGCCTTTCTGTCGACTGTCCCCTTGGGGCGCATCGGTGACTGCGAAGAGGATGTGGGAGAGTTCGTAGCTATGCTGTGCTCACCGGAGTCGCGCTACATCAATGGTCAATCGATCGCCATTGATGGTGGGCAAGCCAACTTAGGCTAAAGCTCAATAGGCGGCGCTAGCGCACCGCCGCACCACCATCGACCGAGAGAATTTGACCGGTAATGAACGAGGCACGCTCGGAAGCTAGAAACACCACGGCCTCGGCAATTTCCTCGGGTTCACCCAATCGCCGCATGACAGCTGCCTGTTTCAGTGCCTCAGCCGCCTTGGGCTGCTCCTCAAAATAGCGCTCGACTCCAGGCGTTCGTATCACGCCTGGAGATACCGCATTAATACGCACGCCTTTGTGACCGTATTCGGCAGCGGAGCTCTTGGTCAACAAATTGACACCGCTTTTAGCGGCCGCGTAGGCCGTGTTGTAAACCTGGCCTCTTAACGAAGCATTTGAAGAGATATTGACGATACTGCCACCGCCGTTCTCCAGCATATGAGCCAGCTCATATTTCATACACAAGAAAGTGTTGGTTAGACACAGATCCATCGTCTGATCCCATACCGCCTTATCAAAACTGTGTATCGGACCGGAACCGCGACTAAACGCCGCGCTGTTGCAGGCCACCTGCAAACCACCAAAGGCGCTCACCGCTTGCTCAACCATGGCCGCCACCTGCGCCTCATCACCGACATCGGCGACCGCCGCTACTGCCCTGCCACCTGCGGACTCAATATCCGCCACAGTGGTGCTTGCTGCGTCACCGTTAATATCAGCCACGAGTACCGACGCGCCTTCGCGCGCAAACGCCATGGCAATCGCTCTACCAATGCCTGTACCAGCGCCAGTCACCAGCGCCGCTTTACCTTCTAGCAATCCCACACCGACCTCCTCTAACCGTAGTACCAATACGCTCGCGCCTGTGGACCAACCCGTACCAACGCTAGCGCCAGATTTTGCCCATTAACGACCGTTGCGCCTACTATTTCGCAGCACAGATGGACTACGCCGGATTCGGCGCAGCAGCGTAAACTGCAACAACAATACTAAAACAGTGGTACGCCAGTGACTAACCGGCTGCGCGTTCCCTATTGCACAAAGAGACTTCACTATGTTGATCGAGCGTTTTAATTTGTCAGGTAGGACCGCATTGATTACCGGCGCCGGTAAAGGTATCGGCGCGTCAATAGCTCATACCTTTGCCGAGATGGGAGCCAACGTCATCTGTGTCGCTCGGACACAAAGTGACGTTGATGAGGTCGCGGAAGCCGCTAGAGCGCTGGGTGTTCAAGCGTTGTCGATCAGTTGCGATGTCACCGATGAATCAGCATTGCAGGACTTGGCTTCTCAGGTTGAGCAGCGCTTCGGTAAATTGGATATCTTGGTCAATAATGCCGGAGCGCCCGGTAAAGGTTATGGACCTGTGACCAAAATCGATAAAGCGCGCTTCGAACATACCCTCGACGTGAATCTTACCTCGGCCTATACCTTGACCCACCATTGCTTGCCGCTTTTACAGGCGGCTGAGAGCGCAACCATTGTTAATGTGTCTTCAGCACTTTCCTGGATGGTAGACCGAAACTTCGCCGCCTACGGTGCAGCCAAAGCCGGCATGAATCAAATGACTAAAATCATGGCCTATGAGTTTGCCCCGCAGATTCGCGTGAATGCCATCGCTCCCGGCGCGATCGACACACCGGCCACGGCATTCATTAAACAAAACCCTGATATGTTGGCTGACACCACACGCTGGATTCCCCTGGGCCGCATGGGTGATCCCGGCGATATTGCTTTGGCGGCACTGTATTTAGCCTCCCCTGCCAGTGCCTTTGTTTCAGGCAAAGTGCTTGAAGTGGATGGTGGCATGTTCGCATTGCCCGGCAGTGCCATCCAAGCCACCCTAAATCAACCGCAATAAGTGATTCAGTCCGCATTGGTAAACACCTGCACGGCAATAAGCCAGCGGGTAAGCAGTTTGTTTGTACAGGAGTGAAATTATGGCCACGTATCTAGTCACTGGCAGCGCGAGCGGTATCGGTGCAGCTATCACCCAGCATTTACGAGAGCGGGGTCATCAAGTCGTTACCGTCGATTTGCGCGACGCGGACTACTGTGTGGATCTATCGGAGCCAGAGAGCCGAGCTTCACTCGTGAAAGCGCTTTGTGCGGACCTAGACGCCTTGGATGGCGTTATTCCCTGTGCAGGGGTGGCCTCCCACTTCCCAGATCTTGGGAAAATCTTGAGCATCAACTACTTTGGTACGGTTGAACTGCTCGAGGGTGTGCGACCATTATTACAGCAGGGCTCGCGCATTATCGCCCTCAGCTCCAACGCGGGCCCCATGAGCCGAAATCCGGAGTTAGTCGACACCTTGCTTACGCACGACGAGAGTAAGGCGCTCACGATTGCAGCCGACAGTAATGGTCAGGAATGCTATGCCAGCAGCAAAAAAGCTGTGGCGTTATATATGCGGCGTCAGGCGCCGGATTTTGCCAAAGCCGGTATTAACTTTAACGCTATCGCACCGGGCTACATTGAGACCCCTATGACTGCATCCGTCGCAAAGGATACCACCTACGGCGACGCCATCCGAGCCTTTGTCGAGAGCATCCCCGCGGGACGTCCGGGCCAGACCGCTGATATCGTTGCCCTGGTCGATTTTCTGCTTTCCTCCCAAGCTAGCTTTATTGCAGGCACGCTTATCTTCGTCGACGGCGGCCACGATGCGTTGTTTAGGCCCGATGGCGGGGTGTAACCCGGGCCTCTCATCGACCGAGCCCTTTATCCGCGCGCACGCTTTAGGCGACGATTTGGATTGTTTATGAACAGCAAAGCAGCGCGATAATCTATAACGTAAACTCACAAACGACACGCGCTGGTCTCATAACGCGGATATCACAACAACAATACATCTCGGAGTCATTGGCATGCAGATATTGCCACCCCATACAAAACGTTCGGTTTCCAATGCCGTAAAAACGGGGGCATGCACCCTATTACTGGGTGTCTCACTTGGCGTCAGTGGCCAGCCCGAGCCCTGTGAGCAGTACGATGCACTCAAGCGGCCGCTGTTTGGGGATCTGCATATCCACACCCGCTATTCTTTCGATTCGTTTCTCTCCAATCAGCGTAACGATCCCGATGGCGCCTACCGGTATGCCCAAGGAGAACCCATTACCCTGCCCGACCCCTTTGGTGATCAAACCGTTATTGGGCGAATCGATCGGCCCTTGGATTTTGCGGCCGTCACTGACCATGGCGAATTTCTGGGTGAGGTAGCACTGTGCAGTAACGACCCTGGCTCGCTCGCCTATTGGTGGCCCAATTGCATCATGAGCCGGACCCAGAGCTTATGGGTACAACTGATATCAGCGTCATGGTGGACATCCTTGGGTGGCATGACCACTTCGGCCATACCCGAGCGCTCAGGTGTCTGTGGCTGGCGCGACTGCCAGGCCGCTGCAGCCGACATCTGGCAGGAAACCCAACGCGCCGCACAGGACCACTACGATCAGGGCACTGACTGTCGATTCACCACCTTCGTTGGCTATGAGTACACCCAAGGCCCCGGCGGCAATAACATGCACCGCAATGTCATCTTCCGCAATGCCGAGGTCACTGACGCACCTATTTCACTCTATGACACCGCGGGCGATGTACCCAAACTTTGGCAAGCTCTCCGTGAACAATGCTTGGATGCCGAAGGCGACTGCGACGTATTGGCCATACCGCACAACCCCAACCTAGGGGGTGGACTGATGTTTCCCGACCCTCAGACAGAGCAGGAAGCCCTTGACCGGCTAGCGCTCGAGCCGCTAGTGGAATTGGTGCAGCACAAGGGAGCCTCCGAGTGTCGCTTTGATCGGCTCCTAGGTAGTGGCGTGGGCACAGAGGATGAATTATGCGATTTCGAGCAAATCCCCTCGGACAACCTGCATATGTTGGGTACCGTCGAAGGCAAAATGCGGTCTGAACAAGGCGTCATGGTGGCCAATGCAGACTTTTCTCCGCGCAACATGATGCGGAACGTTTTGAAGGACGGGCTAGCTCTGGGTGAAAGCAGCGGTATTAACCCTTTCAAGCAGGGTTTCATTGGCAGCACCGACACCCACACCGCCACCTCAGGGGGTGCACAAGAATTTGATTACGTAGGCCACCTCGGTAGCCGTGATGCGGGCTTTCGTAACGTGCAAGACCATTTTTTCTCTAATCCCGGTGGGCTGGCTGTGGTTTGGGCAGAACAGAATCGTCGGGATGAGATTTTTGACGGGATGCGGCGTCGAGAGACCTATGCCACCTCGGGTACTCGACCCACCGTACGTTTTTTTGGCGGCGCACTGCCCGAAAACTTGTGTGAGAGCCCGGAAGCCATTGCTCAGGCCTATGCCCACGGGGTGCCTATGGGTGCAGAATTAGAGGCGAGTACAGACTCTCCGCATTTTTTAGTTATGGCCTCTAAGGATCCCGGCAGCCCCGCAGCAATTGGTAACGGCATCGAGCGCATCCAGGTGATTAAGGGTTGGCTCGACGAAAAAGGACAAAGTCACGAAAAGGTATACACACTCGCCGGCGAGATTGAACCCGGTCTCGGCGTTGATCCGGAGAGTTGTGCGAGCACCCATAGGGGTCACAGCCAACTGTGCAGCCAGTGGCAAGACCCGGACTACCAGGCAGATCAGCCCGCCTTTTACTACGCACGTATTTTAGAAACACCGAGTTGCCGCTGGAGCACACTACAATGCCAGGCCGCGGGGGTTAACCCGTTTGACGCACAGTGTGCCATCCAAGCGGCGGCCGCCAATGCAGCCGCACACGACGCCGGCGCAACCGGACCGGTTTATGACAATTGTTGCAGAGCAGTGGAGTCCGAAGCGTTTTACTCGCCGGTGATTAACGAACGAGCGTGGACATCGCCTATTTGGGTGACTCCGCCTCGCTAGCGAGGTGCAAGAATACGGGCACTTCGCCACCGCCGTCGACCTCTAGGGTGGCCCCGGAGATATAAGCCGCGTCATCCGAACAGA
>Ga0181577_10003561_pt1 | contig 12081 bp, 11 predicted proteins | sample 101ome_21_FD_132468 | JGI IMG/M metagenome (GOLD analysis project Ga0181577, IMG submission 132468) | Coastal salt marsh microbial communities from the Groves Creek Marsh, Skidaway Island, Georgia - 101413BT metaG (megahit assembly) | ecosystem: Environmental > Aquatic > Marine > Intertidal...
CAGAAGCACCTTAGACAGAACTCAAGTCTAGTATAATCAACAATTATAAAAATACTAGGTCATTGATTAATAAAAGAAAGAGAAAAGTAAAATTGTTTTGTCAGATAGCTTTATAAATTTGTTTTTCTGTAACAACTGCATGCATGGATATGTCCCATGCATTTTTTGTCAGTGAATTAACTTTCTGTAGTTCATGGGCAAGCCCGATAAACCGGGTATTTGTCATATGACCCTTTTTTTTACAGGCTGAAAGCGTTCTGTCATAAAATCCACCTCCCATACCAAGACGATTGCCATGCTTATCAAATGCAACCAGCGGCATGAAAATAACATCAATGTTTTGCCAGCTGACTCTTGATTTAATATCAGCAGGTTCAATGATGCCAAAGCGGTTTTTTTTCATGCGTGAATTTTCATGAAAGGGAATAAACCATAAGCGATTAACACCAAACGGATACAAAACAGGTAGAAAGAGCTGCTTGGAATACTTGCGTAGTGTTTGGATTAATTGATGGGTTGGCATTTCTCCATCGGTATCGAGGTATATTGCAAAACGTTTATAGCGTTTGAGAAGTGAAGATCGATGAAGTTGTTTGATTAATTGCGTTTCATGGTGGCGCAGGGCAGAGCGGGAAAGCTTACGACGTTGCTGGCGAATGTGACGACGTGTCTGACTTGCATTCATGAGAGTAGCGTGTTGATGAGTTAACAGCGTACCCCGCGCATACCGTTATTGAACATCGTTCTTGAACCAAAAGGTTCAAGTGGGAACAACAGGCTGGCTATCAGGCTTTCCACATGAAAGTGGACATGCACACAAGACAGGCTTAATGCTCCCAGGGTAAGAATTAGGCTCAAGAAAATACCCGATCAATTGACGAATACCGCAGGGGACGCCTATAGATAGTGTAGCGCTGTTAGACGGACTCGTCTAATACTTCAGCAGTTTGTTAAATTTCCAGCTGGTTTGTTTGATTTAGCGAAACTTCAACCTTGTCGCGAAGGTTTTTAATACGTTTGCTGACAATGTCAGAAAGTGTTTCGCTGTCGGTGGTTTTATGCAGCAGTTCGTGAGTGATATTCAGCGCAGCCATTACCGCAATACGGTCACCACCGATAACCGAGCCTTTTTCACGAATAAGACGCATTTGGTCGTTCAGGTACTGGGCGGACTCTTTCAGGGCATTGACTTCATCCGGTTCGCAGGCGATGCGGTATTCTTTGTCCAGAATTTTTACAACGGTTGGCTGTTTTTGCATGATGCGGGCTCTATCAGGTTTCCAGTGACTTGAGTCGACTGATCATTGATTCGATACGAGTGCGTGCCAGTTCTGTTTTTTCAATCAGTGATGCACGTTCATTGACCAGGTTTTCCTGCTTGATTTTGAGTGTCTGGTTTTCCTTCTTCAGAAAATCACAGGCACTGATCAGTTCGTCTACACGAATCTCCAGTGCCTTGAGGTCAACCTCAACAGATGTTTTTTCTTTTTGTGTCATGGGCGAACTATAAAATGCGGTGGAAACAGGGTCAATTGACTTTATCGCATGCTATTATGCTGACAATTCAGGTACTAACGCAACAGGAAAACCAAATGGGTGACAGCGCGGCACTATATGAAGAGTTTCAGCAGAAGCTGGCATCGGCCAATGCGAGCCTGGAGGCGGCTGAAGTTCATGGCGTCATTTGTGGTGCCATCGCAACCAATAAGCCGCTGCCACAAAACTGGTTCAGCGAGCTTTTTGACCAGGCAGAAGAGGGTGACCTGTTAGCTGAAGAAGGCCGGCAAATGGTTGAGAACTTATACAAGACCACCGTGTCCCAGATTGAACAGCCGGGCCTGGGCGTGGATCTTTTGTTACCTACGGAAGATGCCGCGCTGCCAATGCGTGCAACGGCTGTCAGTCTTTGGTGCCAGGGATTTATTTATGGTGTAGGGCTTGCCGGGGATATTGAGTCGGTATTAACAGACTTATCACGCGAGTCACTGGAAGATTTAACCGCTATCAGCCAGATGGACCTGGTTAACCTGGGTGATGATGAAGACCCGGAAGAGGAAGAACAGGCACTGATGGAAATTACCGAGTTCCTGTGGGTGGCCGCGATGCTGATTCGGGAAGATGTTTTACGACAGCAGGAAAAACATAACGCTGGAAACAGTCATGACTACCACTGAGTTTAAACGAAGACGTAAGCAGTTAATGCGCATGATGGGCAAGGACTCAATTGCCATCCTGCCAGCCGCACCGCAGGCAACCAGAAACCGTGATGTGAATTATCGCTATCGACCTGACAGTGACTTTTACTATTTAACCGGTTTTGACGAGCCAGATGCTGTAGCTGTATTGATACCCGGTAGAAAACATGCCGAATATATCCTGTTCTGTAAGCCTTATGATAAAACTCATGCTATGTGGGATGGTGCAATGGCTGGCCAGGAAGGTGCTATTGAACAGTATGCTGCCGACGATTCTTTTCCAATCGGTGACCTTGATGAAATTCTGCCCAGGATGCTTGAGCAGAAAAGCCGCATCTTTCATTCCATGGGGTGTAACCAGGAACTGGATCACCGCCTGTCCGAATGGATAACACGTATAAAAGGGCAGGCGCGTGCCGGTTTGCAAAGTCCCCTGGAAATTGTTGAACTCGACCACTACCTGCATGACATGCGTTTGTATAAAAGTCGTTCGGAAATCAGCCAGATGCGCAAGGCGGCGAATATTTCAGCAAAGGCACACATCGATGTGATGCAACACTGTCGTCCGGGTATTTATGAATACCAGCTTGAAGCCCGGTTCGAATATGCCTGTACCACTCAGGGTACGCGTGAACAGGCTTATCCCTCGATTGTTGGTGGAGGCAATAATGCTTGTGTTTTGCACTACATCGATAACCAGGATGAGTTAAAAGACGGTGACATGCTGTTGATAGATGCCGGTAGCGAGTATGGTTACTATGCCTCTGACATCACACGTACCTACCCGGTTAATGGCAAGTTCAATGAAGCCCAGGCGGCGCTTTATCAGATCGTACTGGATGCCCAACTGGCTGCGATTGAAAAGGTTAAACCGGGCAATCACTGGAACGATCCTCATGAAGCCGCGGTAAAGGTTATTACAAAGGGGCTATTGAAACTGGGTATCCTGAAAGGTACCTTGGCCAATGCCATTCGCAAGGAAACTTACCGCAAGTATTACATGCATAAAACCGGTCACTGGCTGGGAATGGATGTGCATGATGTAGGTGACTACAAAATTGATGGTCAATGGCGTGAACTTGAGCCGGGTATGGTGTTAACAGTTGAACCGGGCATCTATATACCGGAAGGTTCGCGGGGTGTTGCGAAAAAATACCAGGGCATTGGTATCCGTATAGAGGACGATGTAGTGGTGACACGCGATGGTCACGATATTCTGTCCAGGAAAACACCAAAGACCATCGCCGAGATCGAAGCTGTAATGGAGGCTAAACATTGAGCACAGAGTTTGATGTCATCATCGTCGGCGGCGGCATGGTCGGTGCCAGTTTAGTCCATGCATTGACTGGCCAGGGTCTTCGTATTGCGGTTATAGAAGCCACCTCGATCAAGACCGATATGCCCCCCAGTTTTGATGACAGATCTATCGCGCTTTCACATAGCTCTGCCAATATCCTGCGCTCACTGGGTTTGTGGTCGGAGTTGGAAAAATGGCTGGAGCCGATCAAAAAGATTCATGTCTCAGAAAAAGGCCAGTTTGGTTTTGCCCGACTGGATCAGTCTGAAGAAAATGTCGATGCACTGGGTTACGTGGTTACGGCCCGTGAGTTTGGTCGCGTGCTTTTGGCACCACTTGAAAGCTTTGATGATGTCACCCTGTTTTGTCCGGCTACGCTGGACAGTTTTTCTGTGCTTGATGACAGAATAGAGGTCAGCATACAGGCCGATCAACCATTAAACATTTCAGGCAAATTACTCATTGCTGCCGATGGCGGAAACTCACAGGTACGCCAACAGCTGAACATTGACGTCAGTGAACACTTTTATAAACAGTATGCTGTGATTGCCAACGTTGAAACATCCAAACCGCACGACAATGTTGCCTATGAGCGTTTTACCGAGCAGGGACCGGTAGCGCTGTTGCCGATGACTGATAATCGTTCGGCACTGGTTTATACGGTTCGCGAAGAGGATGTTGACGCGGTCATGGCTCAGGACGATGAGACTTTTCTGGCGGCTCTTCAGCAACGCTTTGGATTTCGTGTTGGTCGCTTTACGCGGATTGGCAAACGCTTTTCCCATGAACTGGTTTTTAAGGAAGTGGCTGAACATATTCGCCCACGTATTGCATTGATTGGCAATGCGGCACATACGATTCATCCGGTAGCCGGGCAGGGATTTAACCTTGGCATTCGTGATGTAGCGGTACTGGCTGAAGTTATTCTGCAACAGGCTGCAGAGGGTAAAGATTATGGCACGCTGCAAAATCTGCAGGAGTATGCCGATTGGCGTCATAAAGATCAGCGAGAAGTTCTGCAGGCCACAGATAAACTGGTGCGCCTGTTTACCAATCCGTTAGCGACCGTCAGGGTCGGAAGGAACCTGGGTATTCTTGCACTAGGCGTTTTGCCCGGTGCACGACACTGGTTCAGCAAACACGCAATGGGAATGGCTGGTCGCCAAACACGTCTGGCAAGAGGATTAAGGCTTGGAAAATAATCAGCTTCATGAAGTCGATATCACCGTTGTTGGCGGTGGTATGGTGGGTGCTGCCGTGGCACTGGGTTTTGCTCAGCGTAACTTCAGAGTCGCACTGGTCGAAGTTTACCAACCAAAGCTTGAGTTCAAGCCGGAAACAATCAGTAACCGTGTATCGGCAATAACGCGTGCTTCGGAAAATTTGCTAAAGCAACTGGATGTCTGGACAGATATTTTAGCCATGCGCAGTTGTGCCTATGAGCAGATGCATGTCTGGGATGCTACCGGTGAAGGTTCTATTCATTTTGATGCGGCAGAACTTGGCGAAGCCTCACTGGGTTATATCATCGAAAATAATGTGATTTCGCAAGCGCTCTGGCAAAAGCTTGAGCAGCAGGACAATGTTGAACTGGTGTGTCCGGATAAAGTGACAGGGGTAAGCCGTAATAAAAATGTCAGCAAAGTACAGCTAGAATCGGGGAAGGTGATTCAATCAGCCCTGGTTGTGGCCGCTGATGGCAAGCAATCTCCGTTACGCGACATGCTGGAAATTAAAACCCGTGGCTGGTTATATGATCAGCATGCCCTGGTTGCAACCGTCACTACAGAAAACGGTCATCGTGAAACGGCCTGGCAGCGTTTCATGCCTGATGGTCCTCTTGCCTTTCTGCCTTTAAATACCGATGCGGATAAAACCTGCTCGATTGTCTGGTCAACCACACCGGAAAAAGCAGAACGTTACCGGGACATGTCCGAGCAGGAATTTCTGCAGGCAATAACACAAGCCAGTGAAGCACGTCTTGGTAGGGTTTTAGCGGTTGAATCGAGGGCTGTTTTTCCTTTGGAGCTGAAACATTCTGAAGATTATGTACGCGAAGGTTTCGTGTTGATAGGGGATGCGGCACATGCCATTCATCCACTTGCCGGGCAGGGTGTTAACCTGGGTTTTCTGGATGTTGTTGCTTTGCTGGATATTGTGGCCAATGCAAAGTCTCAGCAAAGACAAATTGGCAGTATGCACGTACTCAGGCAATACGAACGCCGCCGCAAGGGATCCAATATGACCATGCTGGCTTCTATGGATATATTCAAACGCCTGTTTGGCAACCGCTTCAAGCCCTTGGCTATGCTCAGAAATCGAGGTTTGACACTGGTGGATAATCTTGGACCGGTTAAAACCTTTTTTACCCGCTACGCGATGAGTCTGGATTGAAACCTCACCGTCTGTGCAGTTGTTTGTCGCTCAAATATGAGAATATCGCCGCATAAATTTTTACAGCAGGTCTTTCCATGAAAAAAACAGTTTTGAATGCCGAGCATCGTAATCTGGGTGCCCGTATGGTGCCTTTTGGTGACTGGGATATGCCGGTTAACTATGGCTCGCAAATTGAAGAACATCACGCCGTGCGTAACAAGGCTGGTATGTTCGACGTCTCACACATGCAGGCAGTGGATCTGCGTGGTGCAAAAGTGCGCGAATTTCTGCGTCATTTGCTGGCCAATGATGTGCAGAAGTTACAAAACAGCGGCAAGGCCTTATACAGCTGTATGCTTAACGAGCTGGGCGGTGTGATCGATGACCTGATTGTTTATTTCATGACCGAGGACTGGTTCCGAATGGTGGTAAACGCGGGAACTGCTGAAAAAGATATCGCATGGATGACAAAGCAGGCAGCTGAATTTGACATTGATATTAATGTTCGTGATGACCTGGCAATGATTGCGGTACAGGGCCCGGAAGCCAGACAAATGGCTTTGCCTTTGTTATCGGATGAGCTTTCAAGTGCCGCGGCGCAACTGAAGATTTTCAGTGCTGCATCATCCGGTGACTGGTTTGTCGGTCGTACCGGCTACACCGGTGAAGATGGCTTCGAAGTTTTGATGCCTAAGGACCAGGCGGCGGATTTCTGGAATAAACTGTTAAACGCCGGTGTACAGCCCTGCGGCCTGGGTGCGCGTGATACATTACGTCTTGAAGCCGGTATGAATCTGTACGGTTCAGATATGGATGAACAGGTGTCACCCCTGGAAGCCGGCCTTAAATGGACACTGGCTCTCGAGCCAGCAGAACGGAATTTTATCGGACGTCAGGCCCTGGAAAATAAACTGGCTGAAGGAAATTTGAAAAAATTTGTCGGTTTAATCTTGCAGGGACGAGGGGTATTGCGTGATCATCAGCAACTGTTTATTAATGACAGGCAGGTTGGTGAGATAACCTCGGGTGGATTTTCCCCAACGCTGAACAAGGCGATTGCCTTTGCCCGCATTGAGGCCGATGTCGACAGCGACTTAAGCGTGGATATCCGTGGTAAAAAACTGCCCGTTGATATCGTCAAGCTGCCTTTTGCGCGAAACGGTAAAGCGCTTTATTAAACGACAGGTAGGGACTTCTACTCCCTTGGTTTTAGACATTTAATATTGAGAGATATAAACGATGAGCAATATTCCTGATGATTTGATGTATACCGACTCGCACGAATGGGTCAGAGATGAAGGTGACAATACCGCCACAATCGGTATCACTGATCATGCCCAGGATCTGTTGGGTGACCTGGTTTATGTTGAAATGCCTGACGTTGGCGATAATCTTGATGCTGGCGCCGAAGCTGGTGTGCTTGAATCGGTAAAGGCAGCGTCTGATTACTACAGCCCGCTAAGTGGTGAAGTTATTGAGGTCAATGAAGACTTGAATGACTCGCCTGAAACCATCAATGAACAGCCCTACGATGCTGGATGGCTTTACAAAATCCGTATGACTGATGCCGGTGAACTTGATAACCTGCTCAACGCAGAAGGTTATGCCGCCGTTGTCGAAGCGGACGATCATTAATCCCATCCATTTTGCAGTAACAGGATTTAGTTTGCCATGCCATTTATACCCCACACTGAACAGGAAATCCGTTCAATGCTCGACACCATTGGTGTGGACAGTATCAATCAGCTGTTTGACGAGATTCCAGAGGAATTAACCCGGTTTTCACTGGATGCTGTTCCTGAAGGCATGCCGGAAATGGACGTGGCCAATCTCATGGCGCAGCGTGCTCAGCAGGATGCGGGCGCTTACTCGTTTATCGGCGCCGGAGCTTATGACCACCATATTCCTGCAGCTGTCTGGCAAATTGCAACCCGTGGTGAATTCTACAGTGCCTACACGCCATACCAGGCTGAAGCCAGCCAGGGTACTTTGCAGTTGCTGTATGAGTTCCAGTCCATGATGACTGAACTGATGGCGATGGATGCATCCAATGCCTCTTTATACGATGGTGCTTCTGCACTGGGTGAAGCGATTCTTATGGCCGTACGTGCCACTCGTAAATCCAAATCACGTAAGATACTGTTGCCCAAAACACTGCATCCGGCATACCGTGCAACGGCCAATGCGATTGTTAAAAATCAGAATATTGAACTGATTGAATTACCCTACGATGCAGGCACTGGCCGTGTGGATATGGCAGCACTGGCATCTTACGAAGGTGAAGATATCACTGCAATGGTGATTAACCAGCCAAACTTTTTTGGTGTCATCGAAGATAGTGATGCGCTGGTGAACTGGGCAGAAGCCAATAATGCGCTGACTATCGGTGTTGTTAACCCGCTGGCGATGTCAATTCTCAATCCTCCTGGTGAATGGGGTGAAAAGGGTGTTGATATCTGCTGTGGTGAAGGCCAGCCACTGGGTATCCCGTTGTCTTCCGGTGGTCCCTACTACGGTTTTCTGACTTGCCGTCAGGCTTACGTCAGGCAAATGCCCGGACGAATTATCGGTCGTACGGTTGATCTTGATGGCAAAACGGGCTTCTCACTGACCTTGCAGGCACGTGAACAGCACATCCGCCGCTCCAAGGCGACGTCAAACATATGCACCAACCAGGGACTGATGGTTACTGCATCTACTATTCATATGGCGATGCTAGGAGCCGAAGGTCTTGCACGCGCCGCTGCTGCTTCACATGCCAAGCAGGCCGATCTGGAAAAAGCATTGTCTGAGATTGATGGCGTGGAAGTGATTTTTGACAGCCCGTTCTATAACGAATCGGTTGTACGTTTACCCATGCCGGTATCTGAGTTAATCAATCAAGTCGCAGAACACAACGTGCTAGCAGGTTTCGACCTGTCTGAACATTACCCCGAACTGGGTAATGCCCTGTTAGTCTGCTCAACCGAAAAACAGACCGAGCAGGCCGTGGCGGCACTGCTTGATGCTATGCAGCAGGTTATCACCCAACACACAAATTCCAGCGCCGGTTAAATAGCGGATCGAAATACCATGTTAATTTTTGAAATGTCTTCAGCCGGGCGTCGTGCCCAGGCCCAGTCTCCTGCTCAAATGGCTGCTTTGGACGACTCGCCAGCAGGCCTGCTGCGTAAGCAGACTCATAAGCTGCCGGAAGTTTCTGAAATGCAAGTGGTTCGTCACGACACTCAGCTGTCTCAAAAGAACTTTTCCATTGATACGAATTTTTACCCACTGGGTTCATGTACCATGAAATACAACCCGCGGGCCTGTAATTCACTGTCGATGTTGCCAGGCCTGGCCGATCGTCATCCTTATGCTCCGGAAAGTCACAGCCAGGGTTTCATGGCCTGCATGTATGACCTGCAGGAGATGCTAAAAGAAGTCACGGGTATGAAAGCCGTTTCTTTAACACCGATGGCTGGTGCGCAAGGTGAATTTGCCGGTGTGGCAATGATTCGTGCCTATCATGATCAGAATAAAGACACGGCCCGTACAGAAATCCTGGTGCCGGATGCGGCTCACGGAACCAACCCGGCTTCGGCCGTCATGTGTGGTTACAAGGTTAAGGAGATTCCTACCGATGCCGAAGGTGACCTGGATGTCGACAAGCTGCGCGAGGCGGTAGGCCCGCAAACAGCCGGCATCATGCTGACCAATTCGTCAACACTGGGTGTGTTTGAAAGAAGAATTCAGGAAATTGCGGCAATTGTTCACGAAGCCGGCGGTCTGCTTTACTACGATGGCGCCAACCTCAATGCCATTTTAGGTAAGGTTAGACCTGGCGACATGGGCTTTGATGTGATTCACATGAACCTGCACAAAACCTTTTCTACGCCACATGGCGGCGGTGGTCCTGGTGCTGGTCCTGTGGGTGTCAGTGAGCGTCTAAAACCCTTTTTGCCAATACCCATGGTTACCCATGAAGAGGGTAAGTATCGCTGGTTGACCGAAAAAGACTGTCCGCAGACGATTGGACGACTGTCAGCCTTTGCCGGAAATGCCGGTATTCTGTTGCGAGCCTATATCTATGCACGACTGCTGGGTCGTGAAGGTATGACACGTGTTGCCGAGTTTTCTACCCTTAATGCAAACTATATGCTGAAGAAAATGCAGGAAGCCGGTTTTGTAGCCGCGTTTGCCAAACGCCGTGCAACCCATGAATTTATTATTACGCTCAAACGTCAGGCAAAAGAGCTGGACGTTAATGCGATGGACTTTGCCAAGCGTCTGCTGGACTACGGTGTGCATGCGCCAACCACTTATTTTCCATTGCTGATTCCAGAATGTTTTTTAATTGAGCCAACCGAATCAGAAGCGGTCGATGCACTTGATGGCTTTATCGAAGCCATGCAGAAAATTCAGCTAGAAGCCGAGGAAAACCCTGAACTGGTCAAATCCGCTCCCCATACCATGCCGGTTCGTCGACTCGACGACGTGCGCGCCGCCAGGGAACTGGATATTCGCTATACTTGTAATATAAATTAATCGTCATGTTGCCAGCTCGATTCTCCACATTGGCGGCTGCATGTCCGCTGATGTGTGATAAGCAAGGTGTTTGAGCATTTACTGAATCATTTCAATTTTTCGACATTTGACATGTCGGCACTGGCTTACCAGTCAGATTATAATTTCTGGCTGGTGCTGGTTTCCTATTTGACGGCCGTACTGACCGGTTACACTGGCCTTAAATTTTCCTACATGGTTAAGGAAAATTCCAAGCTACGTCACCTTAATCGTATCTACCTGTTTATTGGCAGTTGTGTGATCGGTGTTGGTGTCTGGGCCATGCACTTTATCGCCATGCTCGCGTATTCCATTGAAGTGTCTTTCGCTTTTAATGTTGAATTAACGATTATCTCAGTCATACCTGCCATTCTGGCTTCCTATATTTCACTGGTCTCAACAATTGCGCATAGCCTGTCGATATCTCGCATCCTATACAACGGACTGATTATCGGGGTAGGTATTGGCAGTATGCATTACGTGGGCATGGGGGCAATGATTCAGGATGCGCAGTCATTTTATGATCCTGACATTTTCTTCATATCCATTCTGGTAGCGTGGCTGTTGGGCTCTGCAACACTCTTCATCCGTTTTTCAGCCACCGTACAAAAATGGCTGAAAGGTAACCTGACAGACATATATTCAGCCTTGCTATGGGGTGCTGCGGTTGCCGGTATGCATTATACCGGCATGGCCGCGGTGTATTTTGTGCCGGGTGAATGCATCACGAGTCTGACCGGAATTGATGCTGACAAACTGTTCTGGCCGGTTTTTCTTGTCACGATATTGCTGGTCATTTTGACACTGCTTTTTATAGCGTTTAAGCGTAAGTACCTTGAACTGTCGAGTTTTGCAGAAATCAACCGTGAGTTATTACTCGAGGCGGTTGATTACATGAGTGAAGGATATGTGCTTACCGACAGCGAGAACCGCCTGTTAGTGGTAAACCAGAAAATCTATGATTTCTTTCCTGACGTTGAAGGCATGATCAAGGTCGGTAGTGATTTTGGTGACGCATTAAATCGCATGATGACACAAAGCTATTTTGAGGTGGATGAAGGTCTGTCTTCTCTGGATTTACGCACACGATTGTTAACCCCGGGTAAATCGCACAACGAATTTCGACTTAATCTACTGGATGGTCGACTAGTCCTGATCAGGCAGCGCGTGACTGATTCGGGAAATCTGCTCAGGATTTTTACCAACATTTCGACGGTGCGCGATATCGAGCAGGAAAGAAATTCAAGAATGCTTTCAGAGTCGAGGCTGAAGGCAATAATGGAAAATATGGGTGATGCCGTTATTACCATTAACCAAATGGGTATTATCGAAACATTCAGCCGGGTTGCTGAGGAGATCTTCGGTTACAGCGCCGAAGAGGTGATAGGGGAAAACATCTCTCGCCTGATGCCTGAAGATATTGCAAAAAATCATGATGGATACTTGAAAAAATACCGTAACACCGGTGAAAAAAACATTATTGGAACCAAGCGTAAAACGACAGCCCAGGATAAAAATGGTCGGCAGTTTCCAGTTGAATTGTCCGTGGCAGAGGTCAAATTTGCCAATGAGCGTTTTTTTGTCGGAATTATTCAGGATATTTCCCAGCGCGAGGAAGAACAGCAAAAACTGGCCGAGGCTATTGATGCCGCGCAGGCAGCTACGCAA
>Ga0181577_10003563_pt1 | contig 12081 bp, 10 predicted proteins | sample 101ome_21_FD_132468 | JGI IMG/M metagenome (GOLD analysis project Ga0181577, IMG submission 132468) | Coastal salt marsh microbial communities from the Groves Creek Marsh, Skidaway Island, Georgia - 101413BT metaG (megahit assembly) | ecosystem: Environmental > Aquatic > Marine > Intertidal...
CCCTTGAAGCGGCCGCCGACGTTTCGATCCGTCAAGGCTGCAACTGGCCATGGAGCATCTGGCCCGTTCAGGAAGCTAAAAGCCGGTCCTTTGGGCAGGTCCAGAACATCATTGCCCAAGGGTTCAAGGAAGGTGTCAGTACGGCCGCTCTGCACGCCTGAGTGATCAAAGAATCGACCACGCCAGATTTTGGCCAGGCGTATGACATTGAAATCGTAGGCCACGTTGAGTTTCTCTGGGAACCCTGTCAGGACGGCTCGTGGCCCGACCTCCTTCATGAAGGTGCGGTGCACAATGGGTTTGTCTGCGGGCACCAGTTCCATGGCGATCTCCCCCTTGGGCACAATGCCCTGTGGCAGTGGCATGGAATGCTTGAGCGAGAGGTAGGTCCATATCGCATCGATTTGTTGGGTGGCATCTCCGCCCAGGATGTCAGCAAAGGGTGACTGCCCCTCTGGCCAGAAAGCAGGCATGCGGGTTTCGGGCTTGTAGGCAGCTGGGTTGAGCATGAAGGAGCGAAACCATCCTGGTTGAACCCGGTCATAGACCGAGGAAAGATCGATCCCCTGGATGGCCAGGGCATCCTGGCCTGATACGCGATGGCAAGTGATGCATGCCATCCCACTGACGCCCACAAACTTTTGTCCGATACCCGCCATGGACTCATCAAAGGCTGGGCCTGATGCGTGAGCTGGCTGATCATCCACTTGACCGATGGCTTCAACGAATCGTTCCACCATGGACTCAGGGAAGCCTGGCATACGGGTAGCCATGTAGTGACGGATGTGCAGCGCGTCCGAGCTGAGGATGCTCTGCAGCGCTTCGGGCCTGAACTTGGCTCCAGCATGGTCCAGTAAGGGCGGGATTTTCCCTTCTTCCCCGAGATCGATCTCAAAGGTGGTGCCAAAGTAGGCTTCAGCAAGCTGGCTACTTGGTCCCCCCATGCCGTCGCGTTGATGGCAGGCATAGCAGTTGAAGGCTGCCATGGTTCGCTGAACGGTTTGTTGCGGGCTCAAAGGCCCTGCATGCCTGGCCCTGAGTGCGGCTTTGATATCCGATCGCTGTGTTTGGCTGAGCTGATAATCTGGCAGCCCTCGGCCAATCTGATCTCCCAGGCAACCCTCGGCCCGATCGATGGACAACTCCGCCAGTCCCTTGGCGCCCCGCATGGGCTTGAGGTCCTTGTGTTCGTGGCAGGCGACACAGCGCATCGCTGCAAACATTCGCTCTCCCATCAGGGCTTTTTGAGGATCCACGGTGAATGATTCGCTGAGCAGCGGGATCATGGGCTGTCCTGAACGGGTGCTCAGCAATTCGGGAGCGATGGCCGAACCCCGGCGACCGCGTGCACCGGGGGGCAGCCAGGCCACGGATAGTTCAGCACCCCCTCCACCATTGAAGAACTGGACCTCAATGGTATGAGACCCAGCACTCAGTTCGATTCGCCCGTTGCGGGCCGCTCGCCCGTGGATGCCGTCGTTGTCCACCACCACTTCATCATCAATCAAAATCTTGGAACCATCATCCGAAGCGCTGATGAAAGTATGCATCCCGGCCTGGGTAACCTCGAGGTTGCCCACAAAGCGGATGGCATAGTCGTTGTTGCGACGTTCGATCGGCAGGTTCAGCGTGATGGCTTCTGCGATGCCTTCCTTCAGCGGTTGAAGCTGCTCAAAATCAGGGAGGGCATTGATGCCATCGATCTCATAGTAGGCGAAAGCGATACCTGGCTCCTGGCTTGGAGCGGCTCCCTGGGCCTGAGGGTTATTCAATTGCTCTCTGAGCAGGTAGAGGGCGATGGCTCTGGACTCCTTGGCATCAAGCCGAAGGTGGGGCATGCGGCCTGAAGGTCGAACCTTAGAAGGGTCTTGCAGGAATTGGCTCAGGGCATCGACAGTGGTCTTGGCAGCCAGTTCGTGGAGTGGGATGTAGTCACGCCCATCTTCCAAGGATTGGGTCTCGGATTGGGGGCCGTGACAGGCCACGCATCCGATGGAATGAAACAGCGTTTCTCCTTTTTCAATCAGGGCTTGGGAGCCGCCGGTTTTCGAGGCTTGCAATCCTCCGCCTAGCGAAGTGAGAAAATGCAGCAGGTAATCCACTGCTCCATCTCTGGCCTGAGTGTTTGAAGCATGGAAAATATTGGGCATCGTGGTGCCAGGCGCCACTGAGTGAGGGTCGCTCAGGTAGCGTCGTAGAAACCCTGGGGTGACCCGGCTGCCAACGGCCGAAAGGTCCGGAGCGCTTCGAGCCCAGATACGATCTTGGCTGGCTGGGTCGGCCTGATGACAGGCCACGCAGTTCAGTTCACCCAGCAGGAGCTCGCCTCGCTCTGCGGGAGAGATTTCCGGCTTGTCGAGTAAGTGCCTGTAGCCTGGGATGATGGGTGAATCTGCCAGGATCAACGTGGAGGCCATCCAGGCCCCTGCCAGCAGCGCCAGAGCAAAGCGATGAGGGGAATCTTTTTTCAGGATTGGCTTGGTAAGCTTGGGCATGTCTCATTATAGCCCCTTACCCTGGCCCGAAGTCAATGGTTCGACTTCAGGATTGCTTGACGGGCCGATGCAGGCGCCGGGCAATCAAAAATAACGCACATAATTCTTTGCCTTGAGGCGCTTGATCCATTCGTCCTTGAGGCGGCCTTTTTCCTGAGTCAGGAGGATGTTTTCAATCTCCTGCTGCACGCTGGCAAGACCCTTGGGCTCAGGGGGTCTGATTTCCTGGACGTAGAGCAAGTAACATCCCTCATCGGCGCAGATCACTTCGCTGGTTTCTCCTTCCGGTATCTTGAATGCCGCAGCCGAAAGGTCTGCCCTGAGCACGCTTTGGTCGACCCAGCCCCAATCCCCTCCTTGGGCGCGCTGGCTGCCCTGATGGTAGACGCGGGCCAGGGAACCGAAATCCCCTCCCTCGGCAACCTTCTTGCGGATTTCGCCAAGCATGGCCTGAGCCGACACCTGCGTGTTTTGATCGGCTTTGAGGAAAATCATTCGGAGTCGTATTTGTGGCTCCTGCTGGAAGTCATCCAGGTGCTCTTGGTAATATTGCCGGATATCATTGGGTGACACCAGTGTGTCTGATTCGACCTGCTTGGAGGTGAGGTAATCGACGATGACCGTCGTCTTGATATCCTGCCTGAAGGCCTCGAAGGTCACCCCTTGAGCCTGGAGGGTTTGGGTCAAGGTGAGGCGATCGCCGAAGCGCTCTCGAATGCGGTCCTGGACCCGTTCGTCGATGATTTTTTCAGGAAGCTGATAGCCCAGCTCGTCAAATTCCATCAGGATCAGTTGGCGCTCAACCAGTGTCTCCAGGGCTTCCTGCTTGAGTTGAAGAACCTGCTGACGCAAGGCCGTTGGGTTGGAGCGAAACTGTTGAACCAAAGCCTGCTCCAGTGGCGCGGTCTGGGCCTCGATATCGCCCAGGGTGATGGGGGTTTGCCCCACCACGGCTAGCACATGGTTCAGGCGTTCCAGTTGAGCGGCACAAAGCCAACCAGGTAACAGAGAGAGCAGCAGGATCAACTCCTTGAACATGCCTCTGAGGTTAGGATCAAGCTGGGCCAGGTCAAGCCTTGACCGATGACTCATCTGCCATGGAGTGTGGGGTGCGATCTGGGGTGCGATCGCCGCAACCGCCGGCCCCTGCACCGGCCCGGGTTTTACGGTGCCCCAGGCCCGAGGGAGGCGACCCATTCGATTGCTCGGGTCCAGCAGCGGGCCTGGGTCTCTGAGCTATTGAGGTTTTTCCAATTGCTCGAGAAAATCTTTCTGCAGACGCAGGAGGCTTCGCTCCAGGAGATCCCGTTCGTCAGCGCCCAGATTGCCGCGGGTTTTTTCTCTTAGCATCTCAAGCTGATCGATCAGGACCTTGGCGGAGGCTGGATCGGGCTCCCCTGGTTCCAGCTCTCCGTCGCTGGGAATCTTGCCGAGCAAGGCCAGGGCTGTCCGAGCGTGTTGAATCACCAGATCCTCAAATAATCTGGCATAGATTTCCTTGCGGTTGGCCTCCTCCAGCCCGGTTTCGTTGGTTGGTGTAGGTTTCACAGATCGAAATCGTCTCCGAAGCTTGAGGGTTGGCTGCGTCGAGTCAGCAGTGTGATCAGCTGGTTGAGCCGCTTATCCAGTTCCAGTTCATTGAGCACCCTCTGGCGGCTATGGGCAGAGCCGATCATGGTTGAGGCGACCATGTCGCACATCAGTTCAATGTCCTGCATTTCGGTCAGGTTTTTCAGCAGCAAAGCCACCTTGGCGCTGAATTCGGCCTTGGCCTCGGCAGGGGAAGCGATCGGATTGGATGCTTCAGGATCACCAACCGCTCCCTCCGACTTGGCTTCCCCATGATCGCTCAGGTGCTGGATTGCTGGGTGACGATGGATCTCGTCGATCAGTTTTTGCTTGAGTGCATGAAGCTGTATTTCATTGTTGCGGATAGTCTTGCATTCTCTGAACCGGTAGACAGGCCATGGCTGATCGCCTACCGCTTCGATCAGTTCGACCCGCTTCAAACCCTCCAAGATGAGGTGGGAAGTGCCATCATCATGGGTGACGGCGGCCCGAATCATGCCCAAGCCGCAAATAGGGTGGGGTTCTTCCTTATTGGAGGGAACAATCCGGGTCAGGGATACCCCCATCAAGCGGTTGCCATCCAGCACCTGTTGAAGCATTTGCCGGTAACGAGACTCAAATACCAGCAATGGCAACATGCTCTTTGGGAACAGGTTGGCATTGGGGAGAATCATGACCGGGATGGTTTCCTGAGTCTGCATGGTTTCATTCTAAGTCTAGCTGAGGCTGAATCAAGCCGCAGATGTGAAACTTCGCCTCCCTTCAGGGTTGGCGCTTCATCGTTGCCTCCGCAGAATCCCGGCTCGGCCTGTTTGATGCAGACTTGCCAAAATCAATGCTTCGCCTCATTTTAGAAGCAATGAACAAGACCATCACCATCCTTCTGGGGGTCACAACGGTTTTTCTGGCAGTCTTTCTCTATGTTGAGATGGACAAGGCCAACAAGGCCAAGCAGACGAGTCAGCAGACCATTGAAACGCTGACCCAGGACTTGCAAACTGCCAACACTCAGCTTGCGGATGAAAAGAAAACCACCGCCAGCCTCACCAAGCAACTGGGTGAGCGCACTCAAGCTCTTGAAACACTCCAAACCCGCTTCACCACAGTCACCGGTGAACTCAAAGCATCTCAGCAGGAGGTCAGCCGCGTCAGTGATGAGCTGAGCACGACCCGAGACAGCTTGGCGGAAAAGGAACAGCAGATCGCCGACCTGGCTTCCGAGCGGGATGATCTCAGTGGTCAGATGGCCAAGCTGAATGTGGATCTCAAAGATCTGGAATCGCTGATTGCTGACACGCAGAAGAAGTTGGCCGCTTCAGAAGGTGACCGTGGCTTTCTGCTGGAAGAGCTCAAGCGACTTCAGACAGAAAAAGCTGAGCTCGAAAAACAATTCAACAACCTGGCTGCCCTCAGGGATCAGGTCCGTAAGCTCAAGGATGAGCTTTCCATCGCCCGCCGCATCGAGTGGATCCGCAAGGGCATCCTCGGTGCAGGCAACACCCCCAAGGGAGCGACCTTGCTCATGCGGGGTTTCAAACGAACCGAACCCAAGGCCAACTTTGATCTCAATGTAGAATTGAATCAGGAAGGTGGGGTCAAGGTGTTGCCGACCCCTGAACCCTGATCCCCCAGAGCAGGAGCCCATGACAGACAAAGGGCTTCAAGATACCTTTGGGCGACAGATCCGTGACTTGCGGATCAGTGTAACTGATCGTTGCAATTTTCGCTGCCTCTATTGCCTGCCCGAGACCGAGGAAGCATCCAATTTTTATCGCCCCAGATCAGAGGATCCTGCCCCGGCCAGCGCGACGAAGAAAATCCGCTATCATTGGAAGCCTCGGCGGGAAATCCTGACCTATGAGGAGATCGTGCGCTTTGTTCGCATCGCTGCCGGCTTAGGCGTCCAGAAGTTGAGGTTGACCGGAGGCGAGCCTCTTTTGCGTCCTCACCTTCCTGAGTTGATCCACGCCTTGGCTCGTATCCAAGGCATCCAAGATCTCGCCCTGACCAGTAATGGGTTTGGCTTCCAGCATCAGGCTCAGGCCCTGTATGAGGCAGGCTTGGATCGCATGACCTTTAGCCTCGATTCCCTGAACCGTGAGCGTTTCCTCAAGATGACTGGCCGCGATGGGCTTGAGGAGGTGTTGCAATCTATCCGACTGGCGCGTTCCATGGGCTTTGCCCCCATCAAGGTCAATGCCGTGATCATCAGGGGCCTCAACGACCATGAGCTACCCGATCTGGTGGCCTTTGGCCGTCAGGAATCAGTCATCATGCGCTTCATCGAGTTCATGCCATTGGACGCCGGCAAGGCCTGGCAGCGAGAGCATGTGGTCTCGCGCCAGGAAATGCTCAACCGCCTGCACCAGGACTTCACCCTGCTACCCCTTGGGCAGCAGCACGCCGCTGAAACCGCACAACGTTGGCAGCATGCTGATGGGCAAGGCGAGATCGGTATCATCGCCCCCGTTTCTTCCCCCTTTTGCGGCCAGTGCAACCGAATTCGTCTGACCGCTGATGGGCAGCTTCGAACATGCCTCTTCAGTCTCAAGGAGCATGACTTCAAGCTCAGATTGCGAGAGGGATCCTCAGATCATGACATTGCCCAGGCTCTCAAAGAAGCGGTTCTGAGCAAGGAGAAGGGGCATGCGATTGGCCAGGCCTCCTTCGTGCAACCCGAACGCACCATGAGTTTCATCGGAGGCTGACCTGCACTGAGTTCAAATCCCGGCCTCATCCTCATGCCCCCTTCCAAGCTCGATAGACATTTCATGCAACGCGCCCTGCGCCTGGCTCGGCGGGGTCTGGGGTGGGTTTCACCCAATCCCATGGTAGGTGCGGTGCTGGTGCGAGGTGAGCAAGTCCTGGGCGAAGGCTGGCATGAACGGGCAGGTCAGGCTCATGCCGAGGTGAGGGCCATCGAGCACGCCTTGGCTCAGGGCAATCGGCTCAAGGGGGCCACCCTTTATGTGACCCTCGAACCCTGCTGCACCACAGGTAGGACGCCACCCTGCACCCGCGCCATTTTGAGTCATGGCATCCGCCGGGTGGTCGTTGCGACCGAAGACCCCAATCCCGCTCATGCCGGCAGGGGACTCCAACAATTGAGTCAACAAGGCATTCGGGTAGACCTCGGCGTGGAACAAGCTTCGGCTCAGGCTCTGAACCAGGCCTTCTTTCATTGGATTGCCACAGGCACCCCGCGTGTGACGCTCAAATCGGCCATGACCCTTGATGGGAAGATTGCCACGGCCTCAGGTCAATCCCAGTGGATTACCGGCGAGGCTGCTCGTCGGGACAGCATGCGCCTGCGCCAAAGCATGGACGCCATCCTGGTAGGGCGTGAAACCGTGGTGGCCGATGATCCCAGCTTGACCGTGCGCCTAGGACGGGCAGGGAGCCAACCCGGTAAGCCACTCTTGCGGATCATCCTGGATTCCAAGGCCAGGATGCCGCTGCACGCCAAGGTGCTTCACGATGAAATGGCCTCCTGGACTCGGGTGGTTGTCACCCAATCGGCTCCAGCCAGTCGTTTGAGGGCCTTAGGTTCCAGAACCACTCTCTGGCGATGCCCATCCAAAGGGAGGGTTGATCTGCATTGGCTGATGCATCAACTCGGTCAACAATCTGTCACCGCGCTGCTGGTCGAGGGAGGGGGCGAAGTCCATGCCTCCTTCTTGGAGGCTGACCTGGCCCATGAGGTCGTCTTTTACTACGCCCCGAAAGTCCTGGGCGGCCTCCACGCTCGGCGAGCGGTAGCAGGCAAGGGCGCCACGTCTCTGGATCAGGCGCATCGCCTTTCACATATTCGGTGGCGCAAGGTGGGAGAAGACCTACGCTTGCAGGCGCGGGTCAACAGGCAGGCATCGGGACCCCTCACGGCCTAATCTCTGAGAGTTTTCTGCTGGATGAGCCACAGGGCGGGCCCAATCCCACCGCCGAACATCAGGCCGTAGGCCAGGCCCCAGGCCACGGCTCCCCAGGGCATGCCCCATTGCTGATGCATCCATGAGCCAAGAAAATAGCCTGAGAGGTTTGAACCAAACAGAATCAGGCTGACCCTCAGCCATTGATTTGGGACCCGCTGCATCAAGCAAAGGCAAGCGCCCATGCCAAAGCATCCTAACAACGAACCCAGCACTTCACCCAACTGATTGCGACAAGACAACCAGGCGATCATCCAAATCACCGCGTAACTCATGAAAGCGCCTGCAAAGAGTCGCTGGAAGGCCCACCTGTTCAAATCAGGGATCAACCTGTGAAGGGCGCTACCCCCAAGTCCCAAAAACATGATGGACCAGGCCAGGTAGGCCCCTGCTTCGCCCAGCCACTGATAGAACCAACGGCCTAGAAAGGCCCAGGAGCCGAACACAGCCAGGCTGGCCAGTCCAAAGCCGAGGGTGCCGAGGCGCCAGGCCTGCCAGAGCCCGATGGCCTTGGCCTCCCCATCCGGTGATCCCTCACCCCCTCTGGCACCTGGAGGGTCGGATGGTTGCAAGGGATGGTTCATCCTTGCATCACAGCGGCTTGCCGTTGGGTTGGCAAGATAGAATCATCCCTGTCACCCCGGGGCTGTGTTGAACGCATGCAGGCATCAAAAAACTGGGACCCCTCATCTTGGAGGGAGTCCCAGCTCTTTGAAACTTGCCCTTGGGCCGATGCTTGGGTGGCTCAGACCGTGTAGGTTGATGAAGAAACCCTGCCGCCGGTCCCCGTCCAGTTGGTGTGAAAGAATTCTCCTCTGGGTTGGTCGATACGCTCGTAGGTGTGGGCACCAAAATAATCCCTCTGAGCCTGCAGCAGGTTGGCTGGCAGCCGCTCCGAGCGGTAGCTGTCATAGAAGTTAAGCGCCGTGGCGAAGGCTGGGACTGGTATCCCCTTCTTCACTGCCGTGGCGATGACATTACGCCATCCTTTCTGGCTCAGGCGGATTTCACGCTTGAAGTAGGGGTCGAGCATGAGGTTGGCCAGTCGAGGGCGCTTGTCATACGCTTCCTTGATCTTGCCTAGGAATTGGCTTCGGATAATGCAACCGCCACGCCACATCAAGGCGATGCCTCCGTAGTTGAGCTTCCAGTTATATTCATTGGCCGCAGCACGCAGGAGCATGTAACCCTGAGCGTAGGAGACAATCTTGGAGGCATAGAGCGCCTGTCGGATGTCTTCGATGAACTTGGCCCGGTCTGTCTTGATGATGGGCTTGGGGCCGCGGAGTTTCTTTGCAGCAGCCACTCGTTCCTCTTTCATGGCTGACACACAGCGACTGTAGACCGCTTCGGCGATCAGGGTGATGGGTACCCCCAGATCAGCTGAGGAGATCACCGTCCACTTGCCTGTTCCCTTCTGCCCGGCTGTGTCGAGAATCTTGTCCACCAATGGGGCGCCATCAGCATCCTTGTGTCCCAGGATATCTCGAGTGATCTCCACCAGGTAGGAATCCAGCACGCCTTGATTCCATTCAGCAAATACCGCATGCATTTCATCGGCGCTCATCCCGAGCCCGACGGACATGAGCTGATACGCCTCGCAGATCAATTGCATGTCCCCATATTCAATACCATTGTGCACCATTTTGACATAATGCCCGGCTCCATCCTCCCCAACCCAGTCGCAGCAGGGAGCCCCATCATCCACCTTGGCGGAAATGGCCTGGAAGATATCTTTCACATGAGGCCATGCAGATTTGGAGCCACCAGGCATGATGGAGGGCCCACGTCGAGCCCCCTCCTCACCACCGCTCACCCCGGTGCCGATAAACTGAAAACCCTTGGACTCCAGATAGGCCGTGCGACGGATGCTGTCCTGATAGAGAGAGTTGCCTCCGTCAATGATGATGTCACCCGGTTCGAGGTAGGGAATGAGTTGTTCGATAAAATCATCGACCGCTTGCCCTGCCTTGACTAGGAGCATGACCCTGCGAGGGCGCTTGAGATGAGCGACAAACTCTTGAATGCTCCTGGCACCAAGAATCTGGGTCCCCTTGGCCTCGTTGGCAAGGAAGTCATCGACCTTGGAAACAGTGCGGTTGTAAACCGACACCACGAACCCGTGGTCATTCATGTTCAGGACGAGGTTTTGCCCCATCACTGCCAATCCGATCAATCCGATATCAGCTGTAGCTTCCATATCACAAAAGGAATAAGCTAACGGATTTGCCAGGCTCTTTCATCAAAAATATGATTCAAATCAAAGTAAGCCATGCATGCTCCCTACCGGCAACAATCGCTTCTTTGCCAATCTTCAGGGTCGCAGGGATTGATGAGATGATTTCCCATGCCTTGGTTGGAGCCTCGGTGGTATCAAAAAAAAGTGTTTTTTATACGTGACACAGTCTAAGCCTTCCATATAGTTCTGCGGCCTAGGACGACCCTATCGTCTAGCGGTTAGGACACCGCCCTTTCACGGCGGTAACCGGGGTTCGAATCCCCGTAGGGTCGCCATTCCTTCTTTCCCCCCATTCCAGTTCTGCAGGGTCTGGGTCGACATCAATGTTTTGGGGGTTTCTACTTTTCAAAGGCTGCTTGTTTTTTTGATCCCAACGCACCGAGTGATGACTCTGGGGCGGTCTTTTGCAAAGTTTCTCAAGCCACACTTGGATTCATGGAAAGTTTTTATGCCTCAAGTCAGGGGCATAAGGCATGCCTCGCAACTTGGTGTCCTTGAGCGAACCTTGCTTTCGAGAGGAACCGGGCTGATGGATTGGTCTCGCTGAGTCGGTTGTGCGTCAAACAAGGTCGCCTCATCCCCGTGGGTATCCAGAACCTTACCTGGAGCCCTTCGGCCCTACCGCTCCTCGAGGTCATCCTGGGCTAGCAAGGAGCGGTGGATAATGAGTGAGCGCTTGAGCATCTTGCCACGCATCATGATTTTGGTAACAAAAGTGGGCTCAAATTCGGGAATTCGTCCCAGCTGCTCTCTCAGAGGGATATTTTGTCCACGCCGACACCCTAGATATTTGCTAAATGAATAGTAAAAATAGAAAAAAAGTTATACTGTTTACTTGTAAAAGATGATAAACATAAGTCTTAAGCCTCTTGTTCATACGTGTACTAAAAAAATGACGACAAAAGGCTTGGGGCTTCATTGAAGCCAAACAATCCTAAAAATGTGAAAATAAGCAAAAATTAATTGCGATCATTTAAATTTTTTGAAAAATTCTCCCCTCGAAACTGTTCTAAATCGAGGGGAGTACTCATGTGGAAATCATGTTTTCAAGGGTCTTATCAACTGATTAAAGATTTTCTAAGTAGTAAGTCTCTGAGCTTTTGAGGGAGTAAATGGGGCCATTGTGGGCCCAAAATGATGTAAAAGTGTTGTTGGCATGGTGGGATTGCCTGGAGGCTGGCTCCCACCCCTGAACGATGCTTGGGTTAGGTTTAAGCATGGTTGGCACGCCATGTGCTGAAATGCAAATGTTCCGGTTTAAAGAGGCCATGTGGGGTTCTCTCTCGGGGTTTTGCCCCAGGGAATCGCCCGTTTTTTAGCCGGCCAAATGCTTGACTAATGGGTGTCTCTTTTTGGGCAGGGCGCCTCTTTTTGGACACCGTGATCATTTGATCACAGCAAAGGTAATTGATCGTGCGGATCAGCATGGGTTCGAAGGGAAGTATTGTAAGACGTAAAATGAATCTTAAGCAAACACATCAGCCATTAAGAACACTGCATGGTGTCCGATACAAAGCTCGTAGCATGGCCAACCCCAAAGGCTTCAGTTTGAACTTCCGTGCTCCTGGTTTTCAGGTGAGTCAGTTTTCTTTGTCTCAGTTCTATCTAAGTCTCTCCGTATTAAAAAAATCAATCGTTCGGTCTGAGTTTGCCCCAACTCCAGACATCGCTGTTTCCAAGCCTCTAAAAGCTTGTAATCGATCCAAGCAGCCAGACAATTCTTATTGGTTGATCGTTGATTGGGCATAGCAGACTGCTCCTTATATGAGATTTAAAACCTTAGTAGCAAGCATTTTATGAGGTTTAAAACACCGCGGTAGCCACCCAATTGGGCCCCCTTCCATGGCCCGCC
>Ga0181577_10003564_pt1 | contig 12080 bp, 14 predicted proteins | sample 101ome_21_FD_132468 | JGI IMG/M metagenome (GOLD analysis project Ga0181577, IMG submission 132468) | Coastal salt marsh microbial communities from the Groves Creek Marsh, Skidaway Island, Georgia - 101413BT metaG (megahit assembly) | ecosystem: Environmental > Aquatic > Marine > Intertidal...
TCAGCACTGCTAGTGGTTTGTCCCTTACTGCCCTTATGATTTCGGACGAATGATATGGCTATCACTATTAATTGGGACACTAAGGTTATTACCGTTCCAAAAGCGGATACTACTCTTATTCAGAGTACCCCAACAGAAATAAGACAGCTAAACTTAGATACTTTTAGGCTAATCCTTAAAGACTTAGAGGATGATCCAGAAGGTATGCCGTTTCTTAAAACACACAACAACAACCCTCCGGTAACTGTAGGAGGCGTTGTTCTTGCTCGGGTAGTAGAAATCATCAACGGTTACACAGTAACTTTTGAAGACGGACAGTACGCTGTAAACCTTGTAGGCGCTAACAGCAACGTAGGTGACGTAGTTAATGTAAACCAAGTCTCGGTACGTACTGCTAATTCGGCTGGTCTACAGGACTTAAGTACAATTCTATCTGCGGCCTACAATGGAGAAATCTGTATAAGCTCTTCGGGTCAGTCAGGAACAGACGTGCCTGTTGGTACTAGATCAACGCCTGTAGACAACATACCAGACGCTTTGGTTCTTGCGGCTAAAGAAGGCGCAAACACTTTAAGATTCTTAGAATCGTTTACGTTGTCTAATGTGACAATTCCACAAGGAACTGTGATTACGTCTGACAATCCCGCTTACACAACAATTACTATTGATCCGTCAGCTACCGTATCAGGAACAGAGTACGTTAACGTGGGCATTCAAGGTACTGCGGATGGCGACAATATTTATCGACAGTGTATTCTATACAATGTAAGCTACACGTCTGGTTTTGTTTTCCAGTGCTCTATTAACAACACAATTATTATTAACGGTGGTCAAACACTCGCAATGCTTGATTGCTTTAGTAACACACTTGCCGGACAGCCCTCCCCTGTTATTGACTTTGGTGGAAACGGTAGGCTAATACTTAGAAACTACGCTGGCGGTATTGAAATTAAAAACCACACTGACAATACGTTTGGAACTGAGCAGTTTGATGGAGACTTGTGTTTAGACTTTAATTCTGGTGTGTTAATCATTGACGAAACATTTACTGCGGGTTACATTCCTGTACGTGGTATTTGTCGAGTGGTTAACAACTCAACTGGCACAACAGTAGTAGCAGACGAAACAATTAATAACCTTGTTAACAAGAATGCGGCTGACCTAGACGTTATCAACGTCGGAGTACAGAAAGCTTCTCTGTTAATACCACACACAGCCAATCTACCTACATAAGGACAATAGATGTTAGTTAACGAAAAAAGATTAGAGGAAGTAATAACACAAGTAAATCAGATTTTGTCTAACATGGATAAAAGAATTAAGGAACTAGAAGATGGCAAGGAGAGGACCAGCCAAAGGCAAAGCACGAGTAAAAGTAACGTCGTCAGGAAGAAGAGTTAGCTACGGCCAAGCCGGTAAAGCTAAAGGCGGCGGCCCTCGTGTTAAACCCGGCACGTCTAAGGGCGACGCGTATTGCGCACGTTCGTTAGGCATCAAGAAGCGTTTACCTAAATCTAAGCAGAACGACCCTAACACGCCTAATAACTTATCAAGAAAGCGCTGGAAGTGTTCTGGTGCTAAATCAAGGAGAAAGTAATGCCCTGCGGAAAAGGCACATACGGAAACAAAAGAGGACGACCACCAAAGAAAAAGGGGAAGAAACGTGGCAAGTAGGCGAGGACTGTACGCCAACATCCACGCGAAGCGCAAAAGGATCAAGGCGGGGTCTAAAGAAAAGATGCGTAAACCCGGCTCTAAAGGTGCGCCAAAGGCTTCAGACTTCCTAAAGGCTCAGAAAACAGCCAAGAAAAAATAAGTCTTGACTTTTGTCAAAAAATGTGGTATAATAAATACATAAGGAACAACCTAAGAGGAAACTATGGCTCCTGAACTCGAAAAGTACTACAATAATTATTTTTCTTTATTTCGTAACAAAGGCTGGAAACAGCTTATGGAAGAGTTAAATAATACCGTTGCACAAACTAACGATGTGCAAAACACTAAAGATTCTGACGACCTGTTTATCCGTAAAGGACAACTTGCAGTAATGGCTAACATTCTAAACTTAGAAGCCACAATAAGAGCGTCCCATGAGCAAGTTGTAGCGGAAGAACAAGATGTTCAAAGTATTTGACTTTAAGTGCTCTAACGGGCACATTTTTGAAGACTTCGTAGACGGTAACGTCACAACCAGTAGGTGCGGTTGTGGCGCTAACGCTAAGAAGATTATATCAGCAACTCAATGTATCCTTGAAGGTGCCTCCGGAGATTTTCCGGGACAACACATGAAGTGGGTACGCGAACACGAGAAAGCTGGTAGAAAAAACAGGGAGCCGTAGGCTAACCCTATAACAATAACCCATCTCCATAATGGATAATAATAATAACCACGGAGTTTAATAATGGCGACACTACTTGACGAGCGTCCTGAAGACGAAACACTAGACAACATTAACGACGAGGCCCAACAAGAAACTTTTGTTGAACAACCTCAAGAAGAAGAATCAAGCTTACCAGAGAAGTACCAAGGCAAGTCTCTAGAAGACATTGTACAGATGCACCAAGAAGCTGAAAAGCTACTAGGTCGTCAGTCTTCCGAAGTAGGTGAATTACGTAAAGTTGTTGACAGTTACATTCAGACACAACTCGAAACACAAGCACCTCAACAACCAGTTGAGCCCGAAGACGATATTGACTATTTTACTGACCCTAAAGCGGCAGTAGAAAGAGCAATCAGCAACCATCCTAAGATTAAGGAAGCTGAACAGTTTGCACAAGAAAACCGCAAACAAACAGCTTTAGCTAATTTACAACAGCGACACCCGGATATGCAGGACATCCTGAAAGATCCGCAGTTTGCTGATTGGATACAAGCGTCTAAAATTAGGACTAAGTTGTTTGTAGATGCTGACCAAAGGTACGATCACGACGCCGCTGACGAACTCTTTTCACTTTGGAAAGAACGTAAGCAAGTTGCACAACAGTCTTTAAATGTTGAACAACAAGCTCGTAAACAGTCCGTTAAGTCAGCAAGTACAGGCAACGCTAAAGCAACTGCTGAGCCGTCTCGTAAAAAGATTTATCGTAGGGCCGACATTATTAAACTAATGAATAATGACCCCGATCGGTATGCCGCATTATCAGACGAAATCTTTAAGGCATATTCAGAGGGTCGTGTTAAATAATCTATTAGGAGATTAACATGGCAGAATTTTTGAATACTCCTTCGGTAACGAAGGCCCGTGCTGGGACGTTTATCCCAGAGATCTGGTCCGATGAAATCATCGCGTCCTATCAAAAAACACTTAAGATGGCACCGCTTGTCAAGAAAATGACTATGACAGGCAAGAAAGGTGATACCATCCACATTCCTAAGCCTGTTCGTGGCACTCCAACAGTTAAGGGTGCAGAAGCACAAGTAACTTTGATTGCCAACACCGAGCAAGAGTTGCAGGTTCTTGTGGACCGTCACTTCGAGTACTCACGTTTGATCGAAGACATCGCAGACGTACAAGCTCTTAGCTCTATGCGTCAGTTCTACACTGAAGACGCTGGTTATGCGCTTGCTACCCAAGTAGACGCCGACCTCCACGCGGCGGCAACTGGTTTTGGCGATGGTACTCGTACTTACAGCCCCACTGACACCGGTACTTCATTCGCACATAGCGCGTGTTTCTACAACAACGACCCAAGCGGTTCTCGATCAACTGATCCGTATTCCGCTGACGTCGTCGTTGCTGGCGACGTGTTCACTGATGACTTTTTCCGTGACATGATCCAGAAGATGGATGACAACGATATTCCAATGGACCAACGTGTTCTTATTGTCCCACCTTCAGCTCGTAACCAGATCATGGGCATTAACCGCTACGTGTCTTCTGACTTCGTAGGTGGACAGCCTGTTGCTTCTGGTTTGATTGGCAACCTCTACGGTGTAGACGTATACGTATCGTCAAACTGCGGTCTGATTGAGGCATCAGCAGAAAACAATGCTGGCGCTGGCCCTGCTGTACGTGCTGGACTTTTGTTCCACCGTGATGCAATCGTCATGGCTGAGCAGTTGGGTGTACGTACTCAAACGCAGTACAAGCAGGAATACCTTGCTAACCTCTTCACCGCCGACACTTTGTACGGCGTAGAGACTTACCGTCCTGAAGCTGGTTTCGTATTGGCATTGCCTGACGTAGCTTAATAGCACTCTGGGGGCTTCGGCCCCCTTTTTTACTTCTTTGGTCTTCTATATTAGGGTGTGACGTTATGAGCATATTTAGGGGGTCGGGCAGTACTGAAGAAGCCACGGCGCTCTCGTTCTTAACGAAACAACTCGCCGACAACCTTTATGAACCACTGATTGAAGAGATCAATCGGATGACGTTCTACAGGTTACCCTCTCAACCCACTGGAGGGACCTACCGAGAAGGTGACATTTGGTACGACACAACTACTGACAATATTTATTTTTACAGAGAAATTTCACAGAATGTCTTTAATTGGGTCCTGTTTTCTACAGGTACAGACGATTCTGATACCCTTGACGGAGGAGCATACTAGTGGCTCAAACAATTAAAATTAAACGATCTACCGGGAGTGACGCTCCAAGTACGCTAGCTCAGGGCGAACTCGCTTATTCTAAAACGGGCAACAAGTTTTATGTCGGCGACCCAGCGACGGCTAATACTCCTATTCAAATTAACGACCTAACGAGTAACGCTAGCGGTACTTTGCCTATCGCTAATGGTGGTACAGGCGCAAATACAGCAGGAGACGCCCGTACAAACCTTGGTCTTGGATCGCTCGCTACTCTTAGCGCTGTAGGCGCAAACGAAATCACTGATGACTCTGTCGGTGCCGACGAACTTAACGTAAGCGGTGACGGCACAACCTCTCAATTCCTTAGATCAGACGGTGATGGTTCATTTACTTGGGCTACACCTACTGATAACAATGTTTCTGTTGCTAATCTACAGACAGCATTAGGAAGTATTACAACAGCAACTACCATAGGTTCAGGCACAAGCGCTGATTTTACTTTTGCTAGCGACGTAACCGTCAGTGGTGATTTAACTGTTAGCGGCACAACAACTACAATCAATACAGAAGAAATTAAACTTGCTGATAACTTTATCCTCTTAAACAGCGATTACACAGGTTCCTCTCCTACCGAAAATGCTGGTATTGAAGTAAACCGAGGAACTCAAAATAATGTCCAGATTTTCTGGGACGAAGCTAATGATGTTTTTAAACAAAGTAATTTAGGCGGAAGCCCCGTCCCCGTAGGCACTATTACTGGCATAACAGGCGGTGAAGGCCTTAATCCCGACACAGAAGACGAGAGTGGTGATGTTACGCTTAGTCTAGATCTGTCAGAACTAACTGACATGACAGACGCTGTAGACAGAACGCAAGACGAGTTGATCTTGCTTGACAACAGCGCTCAAAGACGTAAGTTAATTTCTGAAATTGACGTAAGCGCTTTTGATACTTCAGCGGTAAGTTTTGAAGATGCACTTATTACTCTTGCCGATACAGTAAGCGGCACTGGAAACGGAGTAAACGGCGGAATAATTGTAAACCGAGGAGACGATACTCAAGCGTCTTTGTCTTGGGACGAAACCGCTGGCTATTGGCGAGCAAACAACGGAACAGTAGGTCCGGGTAACCAAATAGGTACTATTACTGGCGTAACTGGTGGGGTAGGTATTGATCCGGACGTAGAAGACACTACAGGAAACGTGACGCTTGCTTTAGACCTGTCTGAATTAACCGACATGACTGATGCCATGGTCGCGGCTGACGAGTTTATTGTACTTGACTCAAGTGCGCAAAAAAGAAAAGCCGCCAGCGAAATTGACCTAAGTATTTTTAGTAACGCAACATCAGGGTTTGGCGTTGGTACTCTTACCGGAATAACCATTAGTTCTACTGACAGTAGTATATCAGGTACTGGTAGTGCAAGTTCTGGCTCTCCAACTTTTGACCTTGAAGTAGCAACTATTGACGGTGGAACATACTAATCTATGACACAAACAATAAAACTGAAGCGGGGAACAACAACCCCCACAACTTCTAATATTGTTGACGGCGAAGTAGCGATTGATACAGCCGCACAAAAATTATATGTAAATGACGGAGGAACCGTTAAAGAAGTAAGTCCAGTTAGTGTGGCTTTTGATGACTTAACAGGAAAAGCTGACGGAACAGGGACCTACGCCACCACAGGCCAAATACAAGCTGGTAAAGGAAACGGAGGCGTTTCATTAACACACAACGACGGCTATGGACATGCCAATGTTTGTTTTAACCATAGTTCAGGAATACCAGAGCAGAACGGTAACGCAGGACGTATTGTTGTAAATACTGACAGCACAACGAACGCTAACATAAAGTTTGAAGTACAGTCAAACGTGACTAGCGGTGTAGTTGTTGATCCTACAATTGGTATGGAAGTTCGAGAGGCTGAAGTTCAAATACCGGGAAACCTTGTCCATACAGGTGACGCCGACACTTACTTACGTTTTACTGCCGACCGAATCAGGTTATATGCTGGCGGAACGGTTAAGGTAGACACTAACGATACTTACTTAACACCAACAGTAACAAATTCGGTTACCTTTAACGACAACGTAACCTTAAACATCGGTACTGGAAATGATTTACAGTTTGTCCACGATGGAACAACCACAACTATAGACAATACTAATAGTGGTACGTTTTTTATTAAGTCAGCCGGTTCTATAGCTTTTAGAGATAGGGCAACGGATCTAAACTACATTACAATGTTAACGGATGGAACAACTAATTTGTTTTATGCCGGAGGCGTAACCAACGAGAAAAAACTAGTCACTAATACTGACGGTATTGATGTTATAGGCGTTACGCAGACAGACCAACTTAGGCTGACTGACTCTAATGTTCCATATTCTGCTACTGATACAGGAACAGCCGGTGACATAGCTATTGACGCTAACTATATTTATATTTGTACCGCCGCTAACACATGGAAGAGAGCCGCAATTAGTACTTGGTAAGGACCAATTATGAGCAATTACACAAGAACAACAGACTTTTTTAGTATTAAAGACACTGCTCCTATTAATGACCCAACTAAGGTTATTAAAGGTTCTGAATTTGACAGTGAGTTTAACGCGATTGCTACTGCGGTTGCTACCAAGGCAGACTCGGCTTCTCCGTCTTTAACAGGTGTTGTTACCTTTACTGACTCGGCGACGATTCCTACTGCTAACATTACAACTGGTAATATAACAGGGGCAAACATAACTAGTTTGGTACTAAACGGAACTAGTGTCACTGCTACCGCTAACGAGCTTAACCTTTTAGACGGAGCAGTAGGAGGAACGCCTTCAGCCAGTACAGCAGTGGTGTACGGTGGTTTGTCAGAAGTAGACGCCGCTTTTTACAAAATAAACGGGGTATCAGTAACAGCTTCTGCACCTGAAGTTAATCTTCTTACTGGAGCAACCGGAGGAACAGTCGTAAACGACAAGGCTGTAATTTATGATTCTGCCGGTAAAGTCAGTGCTACATCTTTAGAGCTTGACGGTGTCGGGGTTACTGCTAGTGCGGCAGAGCTAAACACACTAACTGGCGTAACAGCAACCGTTGATGAATTAAATATTCTTGACGGTGTAACCGCTGACGCAACAGAGTTAAATCTGTTAGACGGAGTCACAGCAATACCGGCATACGCTTCTGGAACTTGGACTCCTGAAGTTGCTGATGCTGTAACTGGAGGAAACGTCGCATCAGTTGGTGGAAGTCTTGGTCGATACGTTAAGATAGGCGATTTTGTTCAAGTCAACATGATAATTACAAATGTAGATACCACTGGCCTTACTGGTGGTAATCAAATTTTTGTAAGGGATTTACCGTTTAATGCTCGGGATACAAGCCCTACTAGTTTTTATTTAGGGGTTGCCCAGTTGTATAACGTTAGTGCTTCTACAAATGGAACACTGTGGGTTCCTACTTTATATGACAATGAAAGTGTTATTAGATTTCAAGCAGTAGGTGATAACTCTCCAATTCCTGACGAGCTGACAGTAGATGAAGTAACCAGCACAACAGCAGATTTTTACGTTACTCTTCAATACGAAGCCGCATCAGCATAAGGACTTATTATGGACGATCAAGCAGTACGTCTTAATAGGATCGAGACAAAACTCGATAAGCTAACCGAGGCTATGACTTTGATTGCTAGGGTAGACGAAAAACTTACTGCTGGCAGTGCTCGCATAGACCGCTTGGAGTATCGTCTGGATGAGCAGGAAGAGGACATCGACAACCTGAAGGGGATCGTCGGATATAATTCTCAATCAGTCAAGGTTGCCGAGCGTTTTATCTGGATTTTAGTTAGCGCTATTATTGGTGTTGTAGCTTACGGATACAAGGTATAATAATGCTATCACAGCTTATAGGGCCTGTTACAGACCTTCTAGACAAGTTTATTGAAGACAAAGACCAAAAGGCGAGGCTCGCTCACGATGTTGCTACAATGGCTCAAAAACACGCTCAGGAGCTTGCCAAGTATCAGTTGGAAGTCAACAAAACTGAAGCGGCTCATAAGTCGATGTTCGTTGCCGGGTGGAGACCTAGTGTTGGGTGGGTGTGTTGCCTTGGGCTGGCTAGTAATTATATTGTTATTCCTATGGCTAACTTTGTACTCGTCATTAGTGGTTCTAGTGTCACTGTTCCGTCTTTGGACCTTAGTGGTATGATGCCTGTGTTGATGGGTATGTTAGGACTTGGTGCAATGCGTAGTTATGAAAAAGTAAATAACGTAGCAAGGGATCGCTGATGGCTACAAGAGGAATGTTAACAGGGGATCGATATAATCCGGGAGAAGGCGGTCTTGAACCGACTGATCCAATATTGCCTACTGATCCAGTAACACCTGACCCTGATCCTGCGCCTTCTTCAGATAGAACGTATACGTATGTAAGAGACGAAACAGATCTTCCCGGTGGTGGAACACGAAATGTATGGAGTGCTACTTCAGTACGTACAGTAACAGGTCATGACGGTCTTAGGGAGTTATACGAAAGTCGTAGAGAGTACTCTCAATTGTTTGACTCTGCTGATGATTTTATTGCATACATGGATCAAATGTATGATTTACAGCAGTCTAATCCAGAGTTTATGTGGTGGCAAACTGCTACAGAATCAGAGTTTGCTGAAGCTAACGGTTACCCGCCAGAAGCCGCTTTTGACGGTCTTGAGGCCGCCGCACAAAGAGAGTTTGACCAAGCATTCGGAGAATATCAAAATCAAACAAGACAACAGCAGTTTGTTTCGATGTTGTCAAGCGAAAGTTATCTAGGATTAAATGAACAATATGGTCTGAACGATCTTGTTAGAAACGGGGACGGAGACTTCTTTGTTTTTAACGGTGGTTTTCCGGTAGAAGTTTATGAAGTAGACGACAACCTTAGTGCTATTGACTGGGGTCGTTTAGCAATGGCCGCTGTTGGTGCTTGGCATCTTGGTCCGGCGCTTGCTGGTGCCTTCCAAACCGCAGGAGCTTCAGCCGTGACAGCTAGTCTGGCTTCTGCCGCCGCTACTTCAACATTTAGTCAGTTGTTGGCAACGGGCGAAGTAGACCCAACAACTCTTGCTATGGCAGTAGCTTCAGCAGGATTTAGCACTTCTTTGACCGAGTTTCTTTCACAGAATCCTGATTACTTTGGTCAGTGGGGCAACATGATGGCACAAGCCTCCCCTGACCAACAATCGATTATTCAAGACGCAATGAATGCCGCCGCTACCGCTAATTTTGGGTACGAGTCATATCAAGATCTTCTTGCCGCACAAGAGGCTGGGACTTTTGATCCTACTGGTGAAGGCGATGAAGTTGTTGGTGAAGTGGGCGACGATACTGACATTTTAGATGACGACACAATTGACGATACTACTGACGATTTAGGCCAAGAATTAGATCCAGCCAAAGACCCAGCTACGGACCCAGCTACGGACCCAGCCACGGACCCAGCCACGGACCCATCTCTAGCGCCGGGCTTTGTAGGAACAACGCCAACGACGCCTACAACGCCGCCAACGACACCAACAGGTCCTGCTGTGCCTCCTTGGGCATCTGGCGGTACTGGTGTGTTGGTTGATTTTAATGTTCCTAGGTGGTGGGACCCTAGAAATTGGCAGGTTTACGTTCCCGGAGTTATCGATTTTCTTCCTGAATCAAGCACGATTATAGGAACTATTGGTCAGATTATGACAAACCCCGGTGCGGTTTTAGGAGATATTTGGGACGAGCTTTCGCAAATTGTTGAGGACCCTAGGGCTGTTTTAGAAGATTTACTAAACGGCATGGCTGTTGATGAAAACGGTATGGTTACTGTGGGAGGTATATCTACTGTTATTGGTGAACTATTCAATCAGTACGGAGACGGCGAAAGTTCGTTCACTGCTCCGGAGACTACTGAAACAGTGACTGACCCGACGTTGCCCGGCGGAGACGATGACAATAACGACGGAGACGATGCTCAAACAATAGAAAATCAGTTTGAAGGCGATCTTCCGGCAGTTGAAGAAGACCCCAAGGTAAGAGGAACTGGCGATACAGAAATAGGCACAATCGAGTCTCCCCAGTTACCTGCTCAGCCTCCAGAGACTACTCAACCAACGCCAGATCCTGGAACTCTGCCTCCTCCCGAGTTACCCGCTCAGACAACACCGGGGGCTGGAGAAGGGACTTTTGAAGGAGACCTTCCTAGTAACATCCCGGATACTAAATCTACCGGAGGTGGTACTGATGTCGGAGAAATAGGTTCCCCACAGCTTCCGGGAGATTCTGATACAGACATTACCGAAATTGGCTCTGATGATGACAGCTTGTTTGAAGATATTGGTAGTTCAAACGGAGGCTCAGGAAGAAAAGCACCTACTGGCGGAAACGCTACTGGATATATGTATAGGATAGGCTGGAATCCTAATCTTCCGGGACCGACTCCGCAAGGTATGATGCAAATACAGACACAAGCCCCTAAACTTGATGTTCCCGAGTTAGGAAAACCTGCTATGGTTGAAGGCTTATTTGCCGGGTATTATTCATAAGGTAAACTAAATGACTTATATAGATATAGTAAATAACGTATTGCGTAGGCTTCGAGAAGACGAAGTTAGTGCTGTGTCTGCGACAACCTATAGTAAAATGGTAGGTGATTTTGTAAACGACGCTAAACGACTTGTAGAAGATGCTTTTGATTGGTCGGCGTTGCGTAGAACTCTTGTAGTTAACACACAGGATGACGTGTTTAGTTATGTCCTTGTCGGTTCACAAAACAGATCAAAAGTACTAGACGTTGTAAACGACACTAATAATTATTTTTTAAATTACCAGACCGCCCATTGGTTTAACAATATTTTTCTAAACAACAACCCAGTAGACGGTTCTCCGTACCACTATAGTTTCAACGGCGTTGATGAAAACGGAGACACTAAAGTTGATTTGTACCCAATCCCTGATGCCAATTACGCTATTAACTTTAACATGGTAATACCGCAAGCTGATCTTTCTGCTGATTCTGATAAGTTAAAGGTGCCAGCAATGCCTGTAATTCATATGGCTGTTGCGTTATTAGCAAGAGAAAGAGGCGAGACTGGTGGTACTTCTACTGCTGAATACTTTGCTATTGCTGACAAATACTTGTCTGACGCTGTTGCATTAGACGCAATTAAACACGCTGAAGAAGTAATATGGTACTATTAACATGGCGCAAGAAATTCGCACGATAAACCTTAATGCTCCAGCGTTCAAGGGAATCAACTCGGAAGATTCTCCAGTAACGCAGGACACAGCTTTTGCGGAAGTTGCGGATAACGCTGTTATTGACAAGCGTGGTCGTATTGCGGCACGTAAAGGTTATTCTGTTTACACCACTGACGCTACTGTTTTAGATCCGGGTGGCAGTGGTGACAGAGATTCCTTGTCGATGATAAAAGAGTTTAAAGATGACCAAGGCAACAAGAAAATCTTTTCATCAGGTAACGATAAAATTTTCATTAGTGATCCACTGACCGGGCTAACTACACTGACTGATGAAACACCA
>Ga0181577_10003577_pt1 | contig 12060 bp, 6 predicted proteins | sample 101ome_21_FD_132468 | JGI IMG/M metagenome (GOLD analysis project Ga0181577, IMG submission 132468) | Coastal salt marsh microbial communities from the Groves Creek Marsh, Skidaway Island, Georgia - 101413BT metaG (megahit assembly) | ecosystem: Environmental > Aquatic > Marine > Intertidal zone...
CACCACCACCAGCATATGAGGCTGTTGATGAAGTTTTACCCGATGAGACGGTTCGACGGAACCAACCTCCCCCACCACCACCGCCGCCACCTCCGGCAATAGTATTATTATTTGTAACTACTAAAGATGTTCGTGTATACAGTGCAGGACCACCGGTACCACCAGCAGAACCATTATCTCCATTATAATCAGTACCTCTACCACCTGCACCACCGGCACCTATAATTGTGCCACCATTGGTCATATAAATTTCTGAACCACTTACAAAACTTCCTACATTAAAAGCATAATTACTTGTATTTGATCCTTTAATTGTAATGTTATTTATTGTTACTCTTACTGTTAGAGGACTTGATGGACTACCTAAAGCAGTAAATAAGTTATAATTTGTTTGATTTGCGGAAATTGTAATTAATTTATGTACTAACTTCCAAGTGCCATTTTGATTAATATAAATTTCATGTGGTTCTGCCCAAGACCCACCATTATTTACATAAACTTGTTTGGCGCGTTTAATTGTACCTGAATCATTAACATGAATTGCCATTCATTATACCCTATACCAAACATCACCATTACTTCCACCAGAAGGAGCAGCAGTTGAAATTGTTTTTACCCCCTGTGAGTTAAATCCTGTTCTTTGTACATAATCTTGTGTAGCAAGTGTTGCATCTTCATCTGGTAATACTAATGTTCTTGTTGTACCAGTTGAAATACTTGATACTTGGAATTGAACTAGTTTGGTATTATCTGCATTATCTCTTAATCTAAGATTAGCGTCAATAAAATAATGTGCACCGGTCCAAGTATAATTATTATCTTGTGTATTGATATTACTACCTAATGCTACAGATTCACCATTAATACTAATAGTACTATATTGAAGTTTATTATTAGTAATACCACCTGCTAACATATCATTAGAAATTGAACCTAATGAACCAGATCCACCTGTTAATACAACAGTTCCATCTTCATCTGGGAATACAATTGTTCTATCTGCAGTTGGATCAACTACGGATAATACAGTTTCATATGCATCATTGGTAGCACCTTCAAATGTAAGTGTTTTTAATGAACCTAATTCTAAATTACCTACAAATTTATTTGCTGTAATTTCATTTGCAGCAAAATTACCAGAAGAGTCTCTTAATACAATTGTATTTGTTATAGATGAAGATGATGGTTGATATCCATCCAATAAATCAGCATCTAATCCAGAACCTGCACCATCAACTGCTAGGATTTCAGTTAAGATATCATTTGAGTTAAAATCAGCAGCATCAAGTTTAGTAGCAACTTCAGCATTAATATTACTAAAGTTGTCATCTATCTCTGCATTAGTGAGTGGTGAACCTTTGACTAATCTAAGTGTTAAGCTTGCCATTTATCTGTTCCATTTGTTGTTCTAGTTTATTTATTTTTTCAATTAAACCATCAATTTTTTCTGCTCGTGCTTTTAAAGCAGCTCTAATTGATCTATGTTTTCTTAATTTACCTTTATCAGTTTCTTGTATCATACCTGTATTGGTATCTTTTACAAATGTTTCATTTTCAACTTTAACTTTCATTAACTATCCAATGCAATAATTCTTAAATCTCTCACTTTTGGTGAGTTTTGTGTTAATGATGATAATAATACAAGTTTTACTTGGAATACACTAAAACGTGTTGAAATTGGATCGTCTTGTGGTACACCATAAGTATCAAATGCATTTGGTGGGAAGAATCTGTATTCCTTAAAGTCAAAATCATTTATAGATGATGCAACAACATTTTCAACTTCCATAAGTACCCATGATTCATCTGTAATTGGTGTTGTTGTGCCAGTTGGTAATATTCTATAATATGCTTTAACATCTGAACCAGCAGGTCTATTGATATCAACAGTAACATTAAGATTTGATGCATCAAATCCATCTGCAAGGGTTACAGGTTTTGTTATATATCTTGCAAGAGCATTACCACCAGTTGGATTAGTTTCATTTGTAAAGTCATTATTAATTAAATTTTCTGTAACAACAACAGATAAAGAATTAGCATCAACAACAGGTGAAATGTGATCAGATGTTGTTGATAAATCTGCTTTTAATCTTAATGTTGGAATACCAGAAGCATTTGCTTCAGCATCTAATTGTAACATTCTTGTATATTCAAGATCTTGATTAATATCAATTTCAGCCCAATCAGTATCATGAATAGAATTTGCATAAGCTTTAGCATACCATTTAATAGTAGTACCTGTTGGTGCAATTGCATTTACATTTGCAAATAATGTATTATAATCTTTTACTGCTGTTGGATCTTCAATTTGGAATTCAGCAGAACCTGATGCTACAAATTGTGCCCTATGAATTCTAAACATTAGATCTTTATTTTGATCTGGTTCCCATGTTGATGCATTCTGCGATTTAAATAATGAACCAGCATAAGGTTGTTTATCAACTTTACCAGTACCATCGAGTAATGTTTTACCCATTTCAGCAACATATACTTCATAATCAGATGAATTTGTTACTAATGTAATTGCATATTCACCTGGTGATAAATGTATTGCAGGGAAACTAAAATTAGTTGCAACCTGAGATGTTGTTGAAGCATTAACTTGGTCAGGTCTTAATGTTGTAATACCAAAAGGTATTGTTGTTGTTTGTGACTCAGGATAACCATTTACTGTTCTTCTAATTTCCATTGTAACAGGAACAGTACTTGATTTAGTTCTAAAGTAAACATCAACAGATGATAAATGCATACCATTTGGATATGCAGATGGATCAACCAAGAATGATTCTGCAACTGGATCATACCAAAACCCTCTTTGAATTGTTGTTCTTTGTCTTTGTAATGATCTTGTTGTAAGAATTGTTTCCTGTTTTGTTTGTAGTTGTCCGATTGCTGTATATTTAGCTTCACCTAGTGAATCCTGTGCATCAACATCATTAGTACTATTATTAATAAGTCTAATTGTTCTTTCACCTGTTCTAAATGTATTAGCAGGAATTTGGAATTCAAAACCAATATTACCAAATTCATCAGGTGTTAATGCATCACCTAATGAATATGTTTGTACACTTACAACTTCAGCAAAACCACCATTTGCACCTACAATCCATTCACCTGGATTAATTGTTACAGTTTCATCAAAGATTGTAAGTAATCTTTGTGTTGCTACTGCTGTAGTAGGACCAGTAAATATAGCAGTTTTTGCAGTACCAGTTTCTGTTGCTGGATTTGTATGATCAGTTCTAATTGAAAGTGCTTCATATACACCTTGTCTACCATCAAATGCAGAACCTTCATGATCTTGTACAGTAACTACTGTTAATGGTTTTAAATAAGAATCAATAGATGTATTTTCAATAAATCCATATAAACGTGATAATGGTTTAAATCCATTTGCAATACCAATAGTTGTACTAGCTCTCATAAATGGTACAAATTGAATATCAACAACATTTGCACCAAGTGATTGTGTTGTTGATGATATTACATTATTTTGTACTGTGGTTTCGGTACTTGTTGTTCTAAATATACCAAAGCGATTATTCCGTGCAATTCTAATAGTTCTATCTGCAGCATCTGGTAATTGTACGTCAACAACACGATTAACAGCAGGTAAGTTTTGTGTATCAACCCATTGGTCAAATGATGGTTCTAATCTTACTTCACCTAAGAATCTAATAATATTAAATGGGTTTACATTTACATATGTTGTTGCAAGTGTTTGTTCAACTGCTAAAGTTTCGGTATATTGTAATGAAACATTATCACCATTCTTTTCTGTATTTGTAAGAGTACCAGTATCAAAATAATGGAATGCAGTTGAAAATGGTGCCCTTAATTCTTGGTTAATTGGATCAATTGCACAATTAAAATCAGGATTTGCTGCATTTGCTATTGAGTTTTCATTATAGTTTTGTGCGGCATTATTCCAGTTATTTGAACCATTAAACCATGCATTCCACCAACCCCATCTTCTTTGTGCCCATAATTCAGGCGCCGCGGTAGCAAAAATATCTGCTGATGTAAATGCATCTACCACAAAACCATTTTTAAATTTTTCTAAGTTTGATGCATCAGAAATTGCAGTATCTTTTGCTTGTTTTTCCAATAGTGATAATTGTGTATAATATTCTAGATTATTAATACGTTTTTCTAATTTACCAATATCACGCATTGTATAGCGTTTATTATCCATATACTTAACAGAAATATCAGAAACATTAGCGGTATATGGAGGAATTACTAACACATATAGTGTCATACCATTGGATAAATCAGAAGGTACCTTTGGATAAACTGCTGGTACACCTTGTTGTACTACAAATTGTTTATCACTTGTAGCAATAATTTTATCCATTCGTGCTAAATAATATTGATAATCCGTATTAAATGTACCATCTGGATCAGGTATTAAACCACCATCAAATGTTGTTGCCCCTGCTTCTCTAATTGGTCTAAAATCAATTGAATCTCTTAGATTATATGTAATTTCAGTAGCAGGATCTGTAAATGTTGGGATGTCTTCATAATTAATTGATGCATATGAATCAACTGAGAAGAAACCATTACCTGAATGTGTAAAGTGTCTATAAACAACTACCAAATAGTCTGAAGCACCTGGAGCAGTACCAGATAATTTAATACCACCATGGTCATAAAATTCTGATCGTTGGCCATCATCTAATGTATAATCATCTGTAACATCAGTGTTTGCTACAGAACCCCATGTAATAGCACCAGTTGTTGCATTAAAATTACCAGATACTTGTGAGGTAGGATCTACTGTTGATGTATTATAAATTGCTTGAATATCATAGATATCAGATACTTCCAGTGAATCAATACCTGCGGTTGTTGTATTTGGTGATGAAATAATTTTATAAACATAATTTGAAAGTGTTTTTGTTTTTTCTGTTTGTTGATTTAAATTAACTGTTGCAATAAGTTTTGCAGTACCGGCAAATGCAGTATCATTGATATTAAAATCCAATGATTGTGTTGAACCTGGTACATCTGTACCTACAGTAATTACTCTATTAGAAGAACTATCAAAGTGTGCAATAAATCCAGCAGATAAACCAGTTGTACCAGCATTTGTAACACTAGTCATTACAACATGGTAATGTGTTGCTTTTAGTGTATCACTTAAAGAACCTGTACCAAGGAATCTTTCAAATGCACTATTGGTTGCAGTAGAAGCAATACCTCCAGCAAATGTTAAATTAAATTCACGTTGTGCCTGATAATCGGATTGTGTTGCACCAAGATCATCACGTACTGTTTTAATGTAATCATTAGGGAAACTAAATACAAGACCTGGAGCATCTGTACCAGATAAGAATGTAGCACCAGTTGGACTACCTGCAACTTTACTTAATTCATTAATATCACAACTTATTGATGCTGTTCCAATGTTTGTTACATCTGCAAATACATTTGAACCAGTCATTACAATATTAAATAGAAACATTTTATATATTGAAGTTGGTGTGGAACCAGGTGTACCTGAATGCCATTGAATATGTCGAACATTTGCAGTACCAACAACAACACCAGTATCATATAAATTTACAGGTTCATATGCTGTTGTTGAATTTGTTGTAGATGTATTCCATTCACCAGCAAGATTATCAACATAAACATAATTACCATAAAGTGTTGTAATATCTAAACTTTCTGCTTGTTCAAAATTACGTGCACGATCAAGTGTTAGTGATTCTTGATTGATGGTTTCATATTCATAACCTTTAATGTAACCTTTACCTGGATCTAATGCAACAGTAAATTTTGTAGCATCAGATGGAGTGTCTTGATGATCTAAAATTTGAATAGGCCATTTCTTAACTGTATAATCACCAGATTCATCAAATGTTCTTCGTGCTAATTCTTTACCTAATTCAGAATAAATTGTTTTATCTTTATTAACAACTAATTCACCACTAACAACCCGAGCAATTTCTACAAAATTATCTAAATCAGTTGTAAGGTCTTTTGAAGTTAAAGTTAATGAGACTTTAAATCTATCCGCACCTGGTGCAGCATAGTTTGGTGAACCTTGTGCTCTATCTAATAATGATTCATCTGCATCTGAATCAACAATAGATTCAGCAACAATAAAACCAATATTTTTTGAAGATGTATTTGAATATTTGTCTACAGCAATTGTTTGTGCTTCTGTATATACAAAGTTACCATCAATATAATAAATACCTGAATCAACAGAAAATAACATTGCATCATTAAATGGTGATGAACTCTGAATTGATGCAGATGCAATTGAATCCGCTGTTGTAATAACTTCGCCAGCTTGGAATGTACTACCAGATGTAATTTTAACAATAAGAGTGATTGGATCAGATTCTGTAAGACCTGCCACTGATTTAACTATAGCTTTTGTATTTGTTGTGCCACCTATAATTACTTTATCAGTAAAATTATTTACATTAACAGATTGACCACCATAATTAGGATCCAATTTAATTGATGTAAGATCATTTTGGAATGTTCTTTGCCCACCTAAAACTACTGATCCATTTACAAAGACATGATCACCAAATTTATTAATTTGATCTTGTAATTGTGTTTGTAACTGAGTAAGTTCTCGTGCTTGAACAGCATATCCTGGTCTAAAAAGAATTCTATGAAACTGTTTGGTTTCATCAAAATCATCGTAATAAGGATTTGTGTTAAAATTAATTGCCATAGTTATACTCTTTTAATGTTTATATTATTTATATTAAATTTCAACAATTGTTCGAACTGTAATTATTTGATCTGAAGTTGGTGAATATGATTCACGCACACTAAAGAATAAGAAATCACCAGAAAATTGATCAATTGTTCTTTCTGTTACAGATTCAACTGTAATGTTTGAAACTGGTATTACTGGATTTGCAACTCTTCCACCATTTGTTGGATCTGTTGTTAATACATCACCAACATCAATTGTAAAGTTATTAAAGACAGATAATAAAATCTGTGTATCAGTAAATTCAACAATTCGATATTTTTTATATGTATCTTTTGTTAATAACATATCGTATTCAAGTTTTGTTTTATCAAATGTACCGGTAATAAGTACACAACCTGAACCAATATCTTCTGTAAATTTTCTATTACTACCAAATTGTTTAAAGTTTCTTACAAGACCTACTTTTCGATAATCATTATTAATTTCTAAGCCTTGGTTTTTATCTCGTGAAATAGATGTATAAAATACAATAGCATTTGCATTAAGTTCATCAATAGCATTTGAACCATGTCCACCTAATGGTGTCATAATTGCGCGAACCACCGCACCACTAGCCCCTGAATTACCAGTAATTTCTACTTCAGTCCAAGTATATCCTCTTCCTGGATTTGTCATTTCAATGTGTGTCACTTGACCACCTGACACAGTTGCAGTTGCTGTTGCTCCAGTACCATCACCATTAATGGTTACTGATGCTGTTGAATAACCTGAACCACCATCAACCACCTTCATTGTATAAATTGCACCTGGTACTGCAAGTAATTCCACATTTGCTTGTAATGTATCAACATTACCAATATTAAAATCTGCAACTAATACTGCGCCTGAGCCTGCACCAGAAGAATCAACAACTTCAATATTTGCATTTGTATAACCATAACCAGAATCAACAAACGTATAACCTACAATCTCACCACCAGTACCTAATGTTGCAATACCTGTTGCACCTGCTGGTAATGTAAGTGTATGTTCTTCATCAGAACCTGGAGTTAATCCTATTGCAGTTCCTGCATTAGCATCTGTTAAATTAGCAGCCAATTTAAATGATGTATCATCTATTCTAATAATATAATATGTAGTATTATCTGTTAAACCTACAATATCTGTTCCTCCACCATTACTATATAAAACTTCATCTCCTGTTTCAAGTAAATGATCTATATTATATGTAATAATATTACTTGCAACATCATTTAATGCATTAAATGTTTTGACTGGTGTTGTAATTGTTACAGCAGGTGCAGCGGTATAACCACTTCCAGGTGTTGTTAAATTAATAAGTGATACAGAACCATTTAATATTGATGCTGTTGCTAATGCTGTTGTACCAGAAGATGGAGCAGCAATGGTTACGGTAGGAATTTCTGTATATTTTGGTACTGGATTTGAAACAACAACTGTATATACACTATCAATACCTGGAGAAATAATTAAATTAATTTCAGCATTTGTTTTTTCTACGACAGGTAAGAGTTCTGGATCTTTTGCTAGGTATGTAAGTTCTGCTGTACCATTTGTTGCAACACCACTTGTGTGAGATGGAGCAGTTGTATCAAATGTACCATCAACTGTGGTTGTATAGTAATATCCATTATGATAAACTATATTATTTAATGTTGCTATACCACCAGAAATCCAATCTTCATCTTTTGTAACAGGAGTGTCAAATGTAAGAGTAGGCTGGCCTTGATAACCAAAACCAGCAGAATCAAGATTTACAGCATTAATTACTCCTGCATTAATTGTACATGATGCTTTTGCTGTTGTACCTACATATTTTAATTGTGCCGAACCATTTGTAACAGTACCTGATGTATGTGTTGGACCTGTATTACCTACTTGTGTACCTGACACAACATAATAGAAATTTCTATCTAATGTAGCAGGATCAATGTGTAATAAATATGAACCTACATCAACATCAGCATTGGATGTAAATGTAATTGCCCCCGTAAATGGATCTGAAAATGTTAATGATGGAACCACACTATAATTATCACCACCATCATTTAAATCTATTCTATCAATTGCATATGGGTTTGATTCTTTATATCCGTCACCTGTAATAGCAGCAGTTGTTGTTGCTGGATCATAACCCGACCCACCATCTTCAATAGCAATATTTGTAATCTCACCTGAACTATAAAATTGTGATTTTAATGCATTAGATACCGGCATATATTCAGATGATAAAAATCTATTTTGTAATGATATAGGAATTGTGTACATAAATTTCCACTTGTATCCATCTGATGTTGAAAATACATCAGGTGTTGTACCTGTAGGCATTACAGTAGAAGGAGAATTAACATTATTCCAAATACATTTGTATACATTATTCTGAGTTGTTAGGACATAGAAGTTTGAATCTTCCAGGCGTGTGGCCCCGGAGTAAGCTGGGCCGAATCCATAACCAGATGTTGTATCATATGCATCATCGTAATCATCATAGACGGTACCAGAAGTCCAATCAATTCTTCTTACAACATACGAAACATCAGATGATTTTACTGCTTTTGCTGTAAGAATATCTCTACGAACATGGAGGTCATATCTAAAATTATCAGAAGGTTGTCCAGGAGAATCTTCGGTTGGGTTTGCTGGAATAAAAGGTGACAAGAAATCTTGCCATGAATTTTCCTTACCAAACCAATGATAGTAACGAGCTGTTTTAGACGTTACCTCTTGATAGATTGCATCTGCAATTGTCTTCTTAAATTTAGCCTTAAATACTGAATATGATGAAGCCATTTAATTATCCTACTGTTACAACCCAAGAAATTGCTACAGTTTCTGTGGCTGATTTATTAATAACTGGAAATGTTGTTCTACATAACATTGTACCATAAGTAAGTTTATGTGTTACACCAGTTGTGCCTGTAATATCAATTGCTGTACCTGCAGATGCATCTAATGCAGAGCTTGCAAGTTTCACTGTATTTGAATCAATAACAATGATATAATATGTACCACCATCATTTAAACCTGTAAGTGTTGAGGAACCACCATCGGTATATGTAACTTTATCAGCAGTTGTAAATCCATGTGATGATATTGTAATGGTATCATTTGCATCTGATACATCATTATCACCATCAAATGTTTTAACTGAAGATGATGCTGTATTTAAAATACCTGCCTCAACCAATGCACCAGTACCAGTACCTGGACCAAATGTTGCATTAAATGTTGTTTGTGCACCAGAAACACTTGATGTAACTGCAACACGAGCTAATTCATTTTGTAATGCAGTTTGTGCATTTACTGCTGTAGATGAATCATCACCCACAGACATGTAACCCATTACATCTGCTGTATTTGATACAAGACGAGATGCAATAAATTCCTTCCCTGACGTTACAACAAGATTTGGAACTTCAGTTTTAAAAACTTCCTTTCCATCTTGATTGTATTTTTTAATTGACAAACGCCCTGTCAATTTTATATTTTCTTTTAACATTTTTACTCCTAAAGATTTAGAAAATCATTTATACCAATATCATTTTCAACATCAATTGTAGGTATTGATGTTAAATTCATATCCACAGTCCCACCACCCAAAGTTAAAAGATTTAAGTTAATATCTTGTTCATCGGATGTTATTGTTATTGCATCTGTTATGGAAATATTATCATAAAATATATTTCTATTTGCTTCACCAAACATATCAATAAAGATAGGTGGGTTATACATTTCAGATGTACCAAGTGTATATACTTGAGGCGGCATTTCAAAATATATCTCTGAATCATAAGGTTCAAATCTAATTATACCACCAGTATCTTGTACTATTACAGAATCAGGCTGTAATGTACTATTTATGGTAGTAAATGTTGCTCTTGATTGCCATTCACCTAATTCAATACTACCCCTAATATCAGCAAGGAAATTATTTTGTATTTGATATTCACCAAATAATGCTGTACCAGATGGATGTAAATAAGTTTTAGCAAGTGTTTTATATTTTTGTAATGCTTCATCAACGGTGACAAGATATGAATATTTTTGATAGAAATAACTATCCTGTAAAAATATATCGTCATCTAAAAATCCATCATTGGTTGAATAATAACCTTGATATTTAGCAACTGCGCCAATATCAAATTTAACAAGAGCAAAATTTGTATCTTCATCTTCACCTAAACCAGTTTCTTCATAAAACTGTTGTATAATTGTACCTACAAATGTTGCTGCTCCATATGTTGGTGTATAGTAATTTGGATCCAACATATATCCATATTCTTCATACGCTGGAATATATGTATCATCAGGTATAGAATATTGTCTGGTAGTTCCTTTGTCAATTGTAACACTTGCTCCTGTGGAACTTATAACTGTATTTGATTTTAATAAAAAGAAATCAGCTTCATAACCAGCGCCAAAAGAAATATTTACTAACCCTGTAATCCCACCATTACTATCAATACTAGTAACTTTTAAAAGTTGTGTAATTGTTTGTCCACCAGATATTGTGGTACCTTCAATTAAATCACCAACTTTAAATCCTTCACCGGCTCGTATAATAGTAATTTTTGTAGTTGTTGGTATAAGTGTACCAGATACACCATTAAAATTAATTGTATATCCAGTTTGGATAGAACCGAAGTAATTTTTATCAATAAAAACCTCATATATATTATTTCTTACATATTTTACTCTTGTAACAAATACTGTAATACTTACATTAGTGCCTGATATTGTAATTCTATTACCAGGTAAATTATTTGCATCACCAGCAGATATATCAATAAATAATGACATATCCTGGTTCCATTTACCATCAGATGCTTTTAATACAGAATCCCAAGGATATGATATATCAGCAACTTTATTATAAAGAACTCTGAATAAAAATTTATAAGCAGATTCTGTACCTTTTGATTTAAATAGAGGTTTAATCTTCCTTAAAAATAATCGTTCATTAATATATGTAAAATCTTCACCACCTAAACCATTTAATTCTTTTCTAAAATATTGTATAAAATTATCTAATGTTTTATCAATATCTCTTTTATCTAATAAATCACGAGATTCATATTGGTTTAGATATTCATAATATGCTTTTAAAAAATCTACAAATACGGAATGATCTGATCTAACAAAATCAGGTACTTGTTTTGAAACAATATCTTTTAAGTTAATCGTCATTAATTTCTACTTGACGTAAATATATAATTAGAATTGCCTGCCTGGTCACCCATTGCTACTTTATCCTCAATAACATTTACAATAATATTTTCATCTGGTATTTGTACTAATTGGTTTCTAATTGATGCAACATCATTTGATTGTGGTTTAATAATAAA
>Ga0181577_10003589_pt1 | contig 12038 bp, 12 predicted proteins | sample 101ome_21_FD_132468 | JGI IMG/M metagenome (GOLD analysis project Ga0181577, IMG submission 132468) | Coastal salt marsh microbial communities from the Groves Creek Marsh, Skidaway Island, Georgia - 101413BT metaG (megahit assembly) | ecosystem: Environmental > Aquatic > Marine > Intertidal...
AAAAATGAATCCTTTAGGGATGGATCCTTGAGTCCATTGCGTCCCAAAGAGCGAAAGGTATTCGAAACCTTATCCTTCTTTGCACCGGATAGCACCTTTATGGTGATAGCTGCCTTTGAAGAGGTGCTTGGCGCTGAACCCTTTGAAATGCCTACTACGGCAAATACCTCTACGAAAGAGGTGCTCTATGGCAGATTGCATTTTGAAATGAAGGGGCAATCGTTTTCTTTAGAAGTGTATAGGGCCTATGAACCCGAAGACGACTATGTCTTTCTTCCATTTCGGGATGACACTAATGGAGTGAGTACTTACGGAGGTGGGCGTTATCTTGATCTACGCTATCCCTTGAGTGATTCAGTATTTGTTGATTTCAACAAGGCTTATAATCCGTATTGCGCCTATAATCCGAAGTATGCCTGTGCCATCGTTCCTGCCGTGAATACCCTAAGTGTAGAGGTGACTGCAGGAGAAAAGAAGTTTCCGCTTAAATTAAAGTAAACCAGACCATCTTCAGAATTGAGGATGGCCTGGAATAGGGTTGTTTAGAAACTGTAAATGGCTGCTAGGATTAATGATGATAGAGAATCAGTAGATCCGCTGCTATTGCTGTAAAATGCTGAAGATCCACTGTCTACTCTAAATTCTTGCTTGAAGGTGAAGTTTCCGGAGGTGTAGCTTCCGGTGAGTGTGAGGCCGGTATTGTCGAAGTCTCCTTCGGCATCCAATATTCCGGCACCTTTATCGTAAAAGAGTTCTCCGCGTAACCCAAGCGCGAAGGTATCAGAAAGCGTTAACTGCGGATACAAGGCTACACCCGAAAACGAGTTGTCTCCTCCGAGGCTTGCGTGAGTGGCGTTTACCCCCAAGAAAAAGCTGGCCCCAAGATCTACACCTCCGGTATAATCGATCTGCGTATATCCTTCGCCTGCTAAGAGGTTAAAATATTGACCGTAAACTCCTAATTGCGCTCCAAACATATAGCTGTCAAAGGCGATGCTACCATCACTATTAGAATCGGTGTAATCGGTTTGATTCATTACACCGATCATCGCAGAAATTTCATCGTCGAGCGTAAAATCGAGCTTTAATCCAGTGTGTGAGAACGGCCCGTACGAAAACATATAAGAGGTTGAATAATTGAAGTTGGCTGTAGGAGAGATGACTTCATACCCTAAAAAAGTGTTGAAATTTCCGAATGTAGCCGTTACACCATCTGCCAAATTGTAGTAGACATATAGCTGATTGACAATGTTCGATGATCCGGTAGAATTAAAAACGGCTTCGGCTCCTCGAGGTCCGTAAACGAGATCTGCCACAAATCCTGATTTCTCTCCCTCATAAGAAAATACCAAGTTGGCCATTCCTAAGGCAAAGCCAGGGAGGTTTGCAAACGAAGTCCCAGGAGCGTATTCGCTGGTTCTGAAGTAGGTGTCTACCGATCCGCTAAGGTTAAACGTTGGGCTTTCTTGAGCTCGAATTGCCGAAAATAAAGGCAAAAGAAGTGCTAGCCCCACTAGGAGGTGTTTTGTTGTTTTCATGATGTTGGTGTTTTAAGAGTGAATAAAAAGGGCGCACTTCGGTGCGCCCTGAGATTGATGATTAATGTTGGTTGAGTCTGAAATCTGGATAGGCATCCATTCCGTGCTCATGGATGTCAAGACCTTCGACTTCTTCTTCTTTAGAAACGCGTATCCCAATAGTTGCCTTCAAGACTCCTAAGATGATAAAGGCTGAAATCGTACAGAATACGGCAACGGCTCCTACTCCTGCAAGTTGCACCAAGAACTGATCGAATGATGCTAGGCCGCCAAAAATTCCGACGGCTAAGGTTCCCCAAATTCCCGTTCCAAGATGCACGGCGATGGCTCCTACAGGATCGTCTAATTTTAGTTTGTCTAAAAGCGATACGGCGAAGACGATAATGATACCGCCGATGATTCCGATGATCACCGCTTCATTGGGGCTCATTTGATCTGCTCCTGCAGTAATACTTACAAGTCCACCTAAAATACCGTTCAAGAACATGGTGAGGTCTAGGTTTTTAAATCTGAAAAAGGCTACTGTCATTGCGGCGACACCACCAGCAGCTGCGGCTAATGAGGTGGTCACTAAGGTGAGTGAAGTAAGCTCTGGATCGGCCGATAACACCGAACCTCCATTAAACCCGAACCAACCTAACCAAAGGATGAGCACCCCTGCGGTAGTGAAGGGCATACTGTGCCCTGTGATGGCGTTTGCTGATCCGTCTTCATTGTACTTTCCGACACGAGCTCCTAAGAGGTAAACGGCAATTAATGCAGCCCATCCTCCTACAGAGTGTACGATTGTCGAGCCTGCAAAGTCATAGAAACCTTCGGCAGAACCATAGCTAAGTGTAGAAAGGAATCCGCCTCCCCATTGCCAAGAGCCTGCGATAGGGTAAACGATACCTACGTATATAATGGTGAAAATGAAAAAAGCTTGAAGTTTTACCCGTTCAGCGACGGCACCCGAAACAATAGTTGCCGCTGTAGCTGCAAACATTCCTTGAAAAAGAAAGTCTGTCCACCACGTATAGCCGCCATCGGCATAGGCAGGAGTCATTCCGCCATCAGGAGCTGCAATTCCGAAGCCTGTGAACTTAAGTAGGCCTAAATCGCCCTCTTCAAAGCCTGGATACATCAGGTTGAAACCTCCAATGTAATAAAGGAGTAGCCCTACGGTGATGATAAAAATATTTTTGAAAAGGATGTTAATGGTATTTTTTTGACGCGTAAGTCCTATTTCGAGAAATGAGAACCCAAGGTGCATAAAGAATACCAGCCCCGTGCAGAGCATCATCCATATGTTATTGGCAGTAAATAAAGCTGTTTCCATGTGATTGATTTGATGATTAACGTTTAGTTGATTCCTTCGTATCCACTTTCACCTGTTCGAATGCGGTAGGCTTCGTCAATGGACGAGACGAAAACTTTTCCATCTCCTACATTGCCTGTTTTTGCGGTATCGATGATAGTTTTGACGGTGGTTTCTACAAAATCGTCTGAGACGACAATAGAGAGGTAGCGTCGCTGGATGTCAGAGGTGGAATAAACTACACCTCTATATACATGACCTTGTTTTTCATTACCTACTCCGGTTACGTCCCAGTAACTGAAAAAGAGGACGCCAACATCGTGTAGGGCTTTCTTAACCTCATCGAACTTTGACTTTCGAATGATTGCTTCAATTTTTTTCATCGTTTTTACAGTTTTGATGTAATAAACGTAGTGTTAATTGTTTTTTAACAGTTTATTTTCATCGTTTTTGTAAAAACAATTAATAAAATGCAATAATTGAGCAAGATCGATTAGGGGATCCTGATTTTTAGGGACCTCTCAATGAGATGTTCTTAAAATTTTAAGGATTTAGAACTTAAATAGTTGTAAAACAGCACGGTAGCCTCCATAGGTAAGCGAAAGACCTCCTAAAATAGAGCTCCCAACGTAGAGGAGGTAAGGGCCAACGCCAAATTTTTCTAGGAGCTTGAGACTCTCCCAAGAGAGTGTAGAAAAGGTGGTGAAACCTCCGCAAAACCCCGCAATGGCAAAGAGCGCCAAAGACGATTGAGGTGATTTTGAAAAGAACGGGATGAGACCTCCGATTAAAAGGCACCCCAACATATTCGCTGAAAAGGTACCCCAATGAAAAAATTGATGTCCTTTATTCAGTACTGCAGAAAGACCGAATCGCGCAACACTGCCTAGTCCTCCTCCAAGAAAAACCACCGCATATGTTGACCAGTGGTTCACGGTCTGAGAAGAGCTTTGAGAATACTCAGAAGGGCTACAAAAGCAATAAACGCCACTAGTACCCAGCGTGCTCCTTTGAAGTAGCGTTGATGCAGGGCTTTATCTTTGCGATAGGCTAAAGCGATAATTGTGATAAAGCCAATGGCGAATAGAAGGGCAAAAATGAGCTGTCCGGTACTAAACATTTGCCTTTATTTGATAGCGCCATTCGTGAGGGTCTTCAGCTCTATTGCGTTGGATATCGGTAAGGGCTTTTTTGAGAACCGCCCCGAATGCATCTTCTGCAGCATCTAACTCGTAGTTGATACCGCGGTATCCGAAGCTTTTGATTTCGCTCACCACCGCTGCGGTACCGGCACCGAAAAGCTCAATGAGATTTCCATTTTCAAAACCTTCTAATAGCTCATGAACGGCAATGGCGCGTTCTTCTACTTTAATACCGAGATCTTTGCACAGCGCGATCATGCTCTTACGCGTAATTCCATCGAGTATGGTATCAGAAACAGGGTTCGTCACTAATGTGTCGTTGAAGCGCACAAAAATGTTCATCGTTCCTGCTTCTTCAAGATAACTGTGTGTTTGGGCATCTGTCCATACCACCTGCTGATACCCCTCTGCTTTTGCGAGCTCTGTGGGATAGAACTGCCCGGCGTAATTTCCGGCAGCCTTGGCATATCCGAAACCTCCAGGTGCAGCCCTTGAAAATTTTTCTTCAATCTTCACCGCAATGGCGTCGGCAAAATAAGAAGCTACGGGTGCACAGATGATACAGAAGCGGTATTCTAATGCAGGATTAGCTTTTATAGCGGGCTCTGTAGCGAACACAAACGGACGGATGTAAAGAGAACTTCCTTCTTCATCAGGAATCCATTGGCGTTCTAGTGCAATGAGATGATCGAGTGCAGAAAGAAATGCTTGCTCATCCATCTGTGGGATCGCCAGACGCTCACAAGAGCGATTAAAGCGTTTGATGTTTTGGTCAGGCCTAAATAGAAAAGCATTGCCTTCATTGTCCTTGTAGGCCTTCATTCCTTCGAATAAGGCCTGGCCATAATGGAGTACACTTGATGAAGGGTACATCGTCATAGGGCCGTAGGGCACAATTTCTGGAGTCGACCACTTTCCGTCCTTATAATCTGCGACGACCATATGATCGGTAAATAAAGATCCGAAAGGCAATGTTTTGTAATCTACAGCTCCAAATCTTGACTCGGCAACCTTAGTGATTTTCATACTTCTCTGATTAGGTCGTAAAAATACAAGTTCTTCCTTTACTTTTACGTTTGTGAAGATGGAGATTATTACCACAGGAGATTCGAGTAAAACGCTTCATTTACCGGCGTTAAACGAGCAGTATCATTCTAAACACGGCGCCTTAACTGAAGCGAATCACGTTTACATTCAAAAGGGTCTTGAACAGGTGATCGAATCGGGTGCTAAAGAGCGAACCTTAACCGTATTTGAGTTGGGATTTGGTACGGGTATGAACGCTGTGCTTACAGCGGCCAAGATGGCTGCAAGGGGTTGTGAAAAATGCAACTATGTGACTATCGAACCCCATATGCTTTTAGAAGAGCATTATGCGGTATTTGAGGACGAGTCCTGGGCCTTGCCCAAATTTTACCGTGCCATGCACCAGACTGTTGTGGGGGAGTGGACAGCGATAACTCCTCATTTCAATCTCTTAAAACTAAATACCACGTTTGAGGCTTTCACCACCGACCTTCGTTTTGATCTCATCTATTACGATGCGTTCGGACCACGTGTACAACCTGATTTATGGGAGCCATGGGCGCTAGAGAAATGTGCAGAATTACTGAATGAAGACGGAACCTGGGTAAGTTATTGTGCCAAAGGAACGGTGAGACGAGGTTTAGAGGCGGCCGGATTGAACGTTGAGCGATTGCCCGGCCCACCGGGAAAACGAGAAATGCTACGCGCTGCAAAAACACAATAATATGGTCGTATTGATTACAGGGGCTACGGGCCTCATAGGTACTAAAATTTGCGCCAAACTTATAGCGCAAGGGGTTGAGGTACGCTATTTCAGTCGACACCCTTCACCCTCTGCGATTTCAGGTGCCAAAGGATTTGAGTGGAACCCAGATCAATTCACATTTGACGAGAAAGCCATGGACGATGTCACTCATGTGATTAACCTTGCAGGGGCGACGATCGCAAAGAGGTGGACCGCTTCTTATAAGAAACAAGTGTTATTCAGTCGTATCAATAGTCTGAAAACGCTTGAAATGGCTTTAGAGAAATCGAAAAATTCTTCTGTTCGTATACTTTCAGCCTCTGCCATTGGAGTGTATAAGAGCGACCTTCATCTCACCCATGACGAGCATTCAATATCTTATGGTGACGGATTCTTAACTGAGGTGGTGCAACAGTGGGAGGCACAGGCCCAACGTCTTTCTGATAAGGGTCATGCCCTTTCTTTGGTGCGTATTGGAATTGTGTTAGATAGCAGTCAAGGAGCATTGCCCAAGCTTGTGCTGCCCGTTCGTTTTGGGATTGGTGCATCTCTTGGGTCGGGTCAGCAATGGCAATCTTGGATTCACAGTGAAGATTTAGCGCGATTGTTCGTATATCTTTTAACCCACGATTTGGGCCCCGTCATCAATGCGGTAGCGCCTTATCCGGTGGTGCAAAAAGAATTGCTGCGAGAAGTGGCTGCTATTCTGAAGCGTCCTTTTTTCTTACCTAACATTCCTGGCTGGGTCTTAAAAATGGTGTTAGGAGAGATGTCAGCTGTAGTTCTCGAGTCTCAGAAGGTGCATTCTGCAGTGCTAGAATCTGCTGACTTTCAATTTAAGTATACGGCGATTCAACCCGCATTGAGCGATCTTCTAAAAAGATGACATTTTGACATCGCAAACCGGTATGGCAGTACTTTTGCTAAGAGGTATGTATTATAAATTGTCACATCATGTCAAAGAAGGAAAAGAAAGCCATTGAAGAAGACGAAGTGAAGGCTCAAGAAGGCACTGAATCTTCAGAAGAAGTATCCCAAGAAGAGACATCTGAACATAGCGAAACGGTCGATGAAAGCCCAGAAGCTTTATTGGCTTTAGAAAAAGATAAGTTTTTAAGGCTTTTTGCTGAATTCGAAAACTACAAGAAGCGCACGACGAAAGAGCGTATTGATCTATTTAAAACTGCAGGTAGAGAAGTGATTGCAGCACTGTTGCCGGTAGTGGATGACTTTGAAAGAGCTATTGCAGAGATGCAAAAGCAAGAAGACGCTCATATTGAAGGAATTCGATTGATCTACAATAAACTCACTGAAACACTAAAATCAAAGGGGTTAGAGTCTCTTGAGGTCAAAGCAGGAGATGTCTTTGATTCGGATGTTCATGAGGCCATCACTCAGATTAAAGCGCCTTCAGAGGACATGGTAGGTAAGATCATTGACACGGTTGAGAAGGGATATAAATTAGGAGATCAAATTATCCGTCACCCTAAGGTGGTGGTAGGAAACTAGTCACTAGATGAAAGAAGATTTTTACGAAATATTAGGGGTGTCTAAAGGGGCTTCTGAGGCAGAAATTAAAAAAGCCTACAGAAAAAAAGCCATTGAATACCACCCTGATAAAAACCCAGGTGATAGCACGGCTGAAGAGCGCTTTAAAAAGGCTGCAGAGGCCTATGAGGTGCTCTCGGATCCGGATAAGCGTGCGCGTTACGATCAATTCGGACATGCGGCGTTTGAAAACGGAGGTGGTGCCGGTTCAATGAACATGGATGACATCTTCAGTCAATTTGGAGATATTTTCGGGAGTGCATTTGGCGGAGGTTTCGGTGGATTCGGTGGGTTCGGATCCTCTGGAGGCCGCCGTGTGAAGGGAACCAATTTGCGCATTCAAATCACCCTTACCCTAGACGAAATTGCTGAAGGGGTTGAAAAGAAAGTGAAAGTTAAGCGCAAAGTTCAGGCTGAAGGGGTAACCTATAAATCGTGTAGCAGCTGTAATGGTACAGGGCAAGTGACAAAAATCACCAATACTATTTTAGGTCGCATGCAAACGGCCGCTCAATGTACCGCCTGCGGTGGAGCCGGACAGATTTTAGATCAGAAGCCTGCAGGTGCTGACGCACAAGGACTTGTGAGCAAAGAAGAAACGGTTTCTATACAGATTCCTGGAGGAGTTGAGGACGGCATGCAGCTCAAAGTCTCGGGTAAAGGAAACGCCGCACCAGGAGACGGTATTGCAGGAGACCTTATTGTTTCAATAAAAGAGACCCAGCACCCTTCTTTAAAACGAGAGGGAGACAATTTGCATTACGACCTTCGCATTAGTTTTGCTGAGGCCGTTCTTGGGGCTTCAAAAGAAATAGATGCCGTTGGGGGTAAGGTGCGTATTAAAGTCGATAAAGGAACGCAGTCGGGCAAAGTGCTACGACTGAGAGGTAAGGGGGTGAAGAGCTTAAACGGATACGGCAAAGGCGATTTATTGGTGCATGTTATGGTATGGACCCCTCAAAAATTATCTGCCGAGCAAGAAGCCTTCTTTGAAGAGACCTTAAACGATAAAAACTTTATGCCTGATCCAAAGGCAGATGATAAATCAACCTTCGATCGCATTAGAGATATGTTCTCTTAACCACAGATTCGCGAGAATTAAAAAAAAGTATATATTTACCAACAGTAAAGGTTTATCCTTTACTATTTTCTTTTTCATAGCAATTTTTCCCATCCTTGAACACTGTTTGAGGGTGGGTTTTGTATTTTAAGACCTCTCTATTTAACCTCATGGCACGTATACTCATCATAGAAGACGAGGAAAGCATCCGCAGAGTACTTGTGAAAATCCTACAAGAATCGGATGAAACCTATGAATGCCTAACGGCTAAGGACGGCCAAGAAGGCTTAGATATCCTAAGCAATGATGAGTCAATCGATTTAGTATTCTGTGACATTAAAATGCCTAAAAAAGATGGCATTGAGGTCTTGCAGGCCTGCACATCGCGGCTTTCTGAGGTGCCTTTTATTATGATTTCAGGGCACGGAGATATAGAAACTGCTGTAGAGTGTATGCGTATGGGAGCATTTGATTACCTCTCAAAACCACCGGATCTCAACCGCCTGCTTTTAACGGTAAAGAATGCCCTTGAGCGCAAAAGTCTAGCGACCGAAAACAAAAGACTGAAGAAAAAGCTGCGCAGGTCAACTCAAATGGTAGGAGAGAGTGGTGCCTTAAAAGAGGTGCAACAGATCATTGAGAAAGTGGCTCCAACTGCTGCTCGTGTCTTGATCACGGGTGCAAACGGAACAGGAAAGGAGCTTGTAGCGCGCTCGATTCACGAACTAAGTGAGCGCTCTTCTTCTCCCTTTATAGAGGTTAATTGCGCTGCTATACCTTCTGAGCTCATTGAAAGCGAGCTGTTTGGTCACGTTAAAGGCGCGTTTACATCTGCTCATAAAGACCGAGCAGGAAAATTCGAGGCCGCACATCATGGGACGTTATTTCTTGATGAGGTTGGGGATATGTCCTTGTCGGCTCAAGCCAAAGTGCTGCGCGTACTGCAAGAGCAAACCCTTTCGCGTGTAGGTTCAGACAAAGCGATAAAAGTAGATGTTCGCGTTGTTGCTGCAACCAATAAGAACCTTCAAGAGGCGATTGCGTCTGGGACTTTTAGAGAAGATCTTTACCATCGTTTGAGTGTGATTCGCCTAGAATTGCCATCGCTCGATGAGCGCAAAGAAGATATCCCACTCTTAATCGATCACTTCAATACACAAATTGCAGAAGAGAATGGGGCTCGAGTGAAAGCGTTTGAACAAGAGGCCATCACGGAGCTTCAGAAGAAGAGCTACAAGGGCAATATTCGTGAATTGAGAAATGTGGTAGAGCGATTGCTTATACTCTCTGGCGATGCCGTAACTTTAGAGGACGTTAAACAGTACGTATGAGCGGTAAAATTTCAATAGGAATACTATTCCTTTTTTTGAGTCTAAGTCTTGGAATGCATAGGGTTGAAGCCCAATCAGAAGAAGCCTCTTCTCGAGATGCATTGATGATACGATCTATTTTTGATGAAACCCTTACGGGCGGGCAGGCGTACGATTGGTTGCGCTTTTTGTCACTTCAAATTGGCGGTCGCTTGTCGGGTTCTGTGGAGGCTGAACAGGCAGTGGAATACACGAAGTCAGTAATGAACGACCTGGGGTTAGACCGGGTATATCTCCAGCCTGTCATGGTCCCTAAATGGGTGAGGGGTGCTCCTGAATACGCTTATTTTGAAACAGCACCAGGTCTCAGTACTACAGTGCCAATAACGGCCTTAGGAGGTTCTGTAGCTACTCCGAGTATGGGATTAAAGGCTAAGGTTATAGAGGTCAATGGTATTGAAGAACTCGCACAGATAGGACGTAATAAGATTGCAGGAAAAATCGTGTTTTTCAACCGTCCAATGAATCCGCAAACAATACCTACTTTTCAAGCCTATGGTGCATGCGTAGATCAGCGCTATTCGGGTGCTGTTGAAGCAGCTAAATACGGTGCTGTGGGTGTCATTGTGCGCTCGATGAATCTTAGACTTGACGACTTTCCGCATACAGGAGGGATGAGCTATGGAGATAGTCCGATTAGCTCTAGAATACCTGCGGCTGCAATCAGCACCAATGGAGCAGAGTTGCTTTCTGCGACCTTAAGTTTGAATCCAGACACGCAATTCTATTTTAAACAGAACTGTAGAACCTTTCCCGATGTGAAATCGTACAATGTGATTGGTGAGATGAAGGGTTCGGTCTATCCAGAAGAGATATTAGTCGTAGGTGGTCATTTAGATTCTTGGGATCTCGGAGATGGAGCTCATGATGACGGGGCAGGAGTGGTTCAGTCTATTGAAGTGTTGCGGACCTTAAAAGCGATTGGGTATAAGCCAAAACGTACGCTTAGAGCGGTGCTCTTTATGAATGAAGAGAATGGTTTAAGAGGGGCTAGAGAATACGCTAGTGAAGTTGAGTCTTTGGGTGAAAAACATGTTTTTGCCCTTGAAAGCGATAGTGGAGGATTTACGCCACGTGGATTTCAATTTGATACTACTGAGGAAAACTTTGAGAGAATAGCACAATGGTCTACACTGTTTTATCCATTTTTCTCCGATCGTTTCGAATTGGGAGGTAGTGGAGCAGATGTAGGGCCTTTAAAGTCTCAGGGTACAGTCTTGGCTGGCTTACGCCCAGACTCTCAGCGTTACTTTGATCACCACCACTCTGACCATGATACTTTTGATCAGGTCAATAAAAGAGAACTAGAACTCGGAGCCGCTGCAATGGCTTCACTGATATATTTAATCGATACGTATGGGGCGAATGCCCCTGAATAACACATTATGCAAGAAGGAATTTACGCTCAGTTTGAAACAGACAAAGGAAGTATAACCGTTAAACTCACGCACGACAAAACTCCAGGGACCGTTGGAAACTTTGTGGCACTAGCGGAGGGTGATTTAGAAAATAAGGCGAAGGCCCAGGGGACACCCTATTATGACGGCTTAAAATTTCACCGCGTGATTCCTGATTTTATGATTCAGGGAGGATGTCCGCTCGGTACAGGTACTGGAGATCCTGGATACAAGTTTGACGATGAATTTCATCCAGAACTCAAGCATGATAAGCCTGGTGTACTGTCTATGGCTAATGCCGGTCCAGGCACAAACGGCAGTCAATTTTTTATTACTCATGTGCCTACGCCTTGGCTCGATAACAAGCACACCGTATTCGGACATGTCATTTCAGGCCAAGAGGTGGTCGATGCTGTGGCCCAGGGAGACACGCTAAAGAGTGTAACGATAGTACGCAAAGGGGCTGAGGCTGAAAAATGGAATGCTGTGGAGGCGTTCAGAACCTTTGAGAATTCTAGAGCTAAGCGTGAAAAGAAAGAACGGGAGGCTAGAGAAGCGGCCATGGAAAAGCTCGCAGCGGGCTTTGATAAAACGTCATCTGGATTGCGCTACAAGATTATCCAAAAGGGTAACGGGGCTCAAGCAGAACCAAAGAATAAGGTTAAAGTACACTATGAGGGTAGCTTAGAAAATGGCCAGGTTTTTGACTCTTCTTTTCAACGTAAAGAGCCGATTGAATTTACCTTAGGTATTGGGCAAGTGATCCCAGGAGGGGATGAAGGTATTTCTCTGTTAAAGGTTGGTGATAAGGCGCGCTTTGTTATCCCTTCAGAACTCGGCTATGGCTCTCGCGGTGCCGGAGGGGTGATACCGCCAAATGCTACCTTGATCTTTGATGTTGAACTCGTAAGTGTA
>Ga0181577_10003591_pt1 | contig 12032 bp, 10 predicted proteins | sample 101ome_21_FD_132468 | JGI IMG/M metagenome (GOLD analysis project Ga0181577, IMG submission 132468) | Coastal salt marsh microbial communities from the Groves Creek Marsh, Skidaway Island, Georgia - 101413BT metaG (megahit assembly) | ecosystem: Environmental > Aquatic > Marine > Intertidal...
AGAAACAGCCTATTTACCGGGTGACCCCGAACAGAACATTACGCGGGCGATTGCCGAGAGAGAAATCGATATGCTGGTGATGGGGGCTTACAGCAGGAGCCCGCTCAAGAGTTTGTTTTTTGGGAGTAAGACCAACGATCTACTGCGGGCGTCCCGGGTACCTACTGTGACGGTGCATCTGTAGGGATCTGTCGAGGGCTCCCGCTCAACCTGCAGCCCTCAACAATTTCAGAAAAGCCCACTGGCTGCTCAGCCACGAGTTGTACTTTGGTAGCTCGTCGTCGATGTCTGCCTTTCGCGTGCCGTAAAACACATGCAGCGCGCTGTCAGGCAAGCTTTCAGGGTTCACGAAGTTCTGAGTGGAGATAAACGCAAATCCTTTGTCCCCCGCACCCATTTTTGCCATTACCGGTTTGTGGCAGGCGTCGCAGAGTCCGCGGTCAATTGCGGCGAAACGCTTGTACTTTCCATAGGTAGTTGCTTGCGTGGGTGGTGTGACGTCAAGCAACTTGAATAAAGTAACATCGGCAAAAGGCGCATCGTATTTTTTCTGGCAGATGGTGCAGTGGCAAAAAAAGCGCACGATGGGTTCACCCCGAGCTGAGAATTGGTTGGTGCCGCAGGGGCACTGACAGGCGTGTTCCAAAGATCTGGCTCCTCTGCTGGGGGCGCGCTGATTGTCAGCATGCCGCCATAGCGACCTTACTCGCTTACCCCCTTATTTGGTCAAGAAAAATGTGTTTGCGGGGCATGAGTTGGACAGGGCCCCGGCGCCGTCGAGGCAAGTTCCACTCGATGCTGACTAGAGTTCGATACTCAAGTCTTTGCCATTCCAGGTTGAGGCAGCATCCCTGACCTTGGCGTAGAGTGCTCTCAGGCTGTCGTTCACCCGGTAGATCTCGGTGGCGTGTCCGAGCAAGTCGAAGGTATCAAGATAAGTCGCGCCTCGCCCCTCACTGGTTTTAAAGCTGGTCACCGATTCAAAACCGCGACTATTGAACGATTCGACCTGTGCGTCGTGGTCACCAAAATCCAGTGCAACGTGATGGAAGCCATTTCCGTCCGCGGAAAATCGATCCCTAAAGACGGATGGCGCATTGTTATGCTGGGTGACGAGCTCAATCATGATGTCCCCGGCTTGGGTGTACGCCGCAGATATATCCAGCTCCGCCGGCGCGCCTCTGTAAATTACGTTTTCGAGGCCAATGTGCCGGCGAACGAAGAACGGTCCCAGGCCCCACAGATTATGGAAGCGCGTAATCGCGAGGTCTAGGTCGGATACGTAGTAGGCATTCTGAATAATTCGGTCGCTCATGATCATGGCCTCACTACCTTCGGATCACTCACATTAACCTGATTCCAAGGGGGGGTCAGCGCAATTAGCAACGCGACTGCCTCTTGGGTCGGAGAACACCGGCGCCAAGCCGGGTTACCAATAGAGTGCTGTATGACGAGGGCCCTTGCAGACGGCGGGTGCGCTCAAGCCACGCGCGGGGCTAACGGTTGTCTCTGTGGGGCGCTGACTGTTGTTTTGATAACGCGTGCCGCGGGAGTGCATGGAGGCGCTTTGGACGGCGACGGCCCGGGCCATTGTTTTGCTTTGCAGGGTGTTAATCTTGCTCCATCTGGTGGAAGCGTGGGCAATGTGATCTCGGGAGCGGGGGTAGCCATCCCCAACAACAGGCTGATTGTTTGGGAGCCCGATGGACTGCGCAAGCACTGGGTGGTCCATCTGACCAATGGTTTAGGACGGCTATCTCTAGCCGTTCTGTAGCGGGAGAGAAAATACAAATGACGGTGACGTTAGGTAACAAGCAAAAAAAGCGACAAGTCATGACAGTGATGTTGTGGCTGTTGCTGGCCGCTCCATTATCAGCCGAGCAAGTGACGTACCGCGTGTTGGTGGCGGGTGAGGACACAGGCCACCTCATTGTCGAGCGACAGGAGGATCAACTCACTATTGATTTCGACTACAAACAAAATGGCCGTGGCCCTACCTTTACTGAGTCATTGAGTCTCGACGAGCGGGGTTTTCCCATTAACTGGAAGATTACGGGAACCACCACTTTTGGTAGCCCGGTCGAGGAATATTTTCAAGCCGACGACAACGTTGCCCGCTGGCGCGATGCAAGTGGCCCGGGCGATGCCGCCTATGACGAGGATCCCGGCTTTTACATTAATCAGAATGGCAGCAGCTACGCTAACGCCTTGCTGGTGAGTGCGCTACTGCGGGATTCCGATGGAACCACAGCGGTCTATCCCAGCGGCGAGGCCTCCATTGTTAAGCGCTGGACGAAAACAGTGGAGAGCGAGGGGCTGGCAGCGGAGGTGACGGCATATCAGATCCTTGGCTTGGATACGGATCCGCGCCTCGTTTTTTTCGATAAGAGCGGCAACTATTTTGGTACGGCCAGCCCACGCTCAGCAATTGTGCGAGCGGGTTTTGAAGCGATCGAGCAACAGCTGAGATTGCTCTCGGAGGAGCTCTCGACAGATCGCTTCGTCAATATTCAGGCAGAGGTCGCACATCAATTTGACCGTCCCCTCCGCATTCGCAACGTTCGTATTTTTGACCCCGACATGCTTGCGTTGACCACGGCAAAAGATGTGGTGATTTACGGCGAGAGGATCGCCAGTGTGCAGCCAGCAGGAAGCCCGGTATTGGCCGATGAGGTGGTCATTGATGGAGAGGGTGGAGCCCTGGTTCCCGGTATGTACGAGATGCATGGCCATCTTGGTCAGGACAATGCGCTGCTCAATATTGCGGCGGGGGTAACCTCGGTTCGCGACATGGGTAATGAAAATGCGGTGTTGGAAGATCTCATGGCGCGTATTAACTCCGGGCTTATTGCGGGGCCGCGGATCACACGCTCTTGCTTTATCGAGGGTGAGAGCCCTTTTTCAGCTTCTTCGGGCGAGACTGTTGCCACACTCGAGGAGGCGTTAGATATGGTTCGTTGGTGTGGCTCACGGGATTTTCATCAGGTCAAACTGTACAACTCAATGAAACCTGAGTGGGCTGAAACGCTGGTTAATGAGGCCCACAAGCTGGGTATGCGGGTTGCAGGCCATGTTCCGGCTTTTTCAACAGCCGACGCCATGATTGCGGTGGGTTTCAACGAGATCACCCATGCCAACCAACTGATGCTGGGTTGGGTGCTGGCGCCTGAGGAAGACACCCGAACGCTGTTCCGCTTTACTGCGATGAAACGTTTCCAGAATCTGTCACTGCAAGATACTGCAGTGCAGCAGACGTTGGACAATGTTATTGCGCTCGGTGTTGTTCACGACCCCACAATTGCCATACATGAACATGGTCTGACAGCGATAGATGGTGAAGTCGCTCCAATGGCAAGGGCTATTATCGATCACCTGCCGACCAATGAGCAGCGATCCCTCAAGCAGGAAATGTTCGGTACCGAGTCTGAGCAAGAGCGAGCGGACTACATCGCGGCCTTCCAATTTATTATGGCAGTGCTCTCAGAAATACACCGCAAAGGCGGATTACTGGTACCCGGCACGGATTTGGGCGGTTCATTTTTCTATCATAGAGAGCTGGAGCTTTTTGAGCAGCTGGGTATGTCTCCCGCCGAAGTTTTGAAGCGGGCTTCTTGGGATATGGCGCAATATCTGGGTCAAAGCGAGGACTTGGGGTCGATCGAAAAAGGAAAGTACGCGGACTTCTTTTTGGTTGCGGGTGATCCAACTGAGCAGCTCGACGCCATTCGCGAGATTAGACTGGTCTCATCAAACGGGGTCATCTACTTTCCTGAGGAAATTTATCCCCACTTTGGCATCAAACCTTTTGTAACGGCGCCGCCTGTGATCCAAGGCGATTAACTATCAGATGAGGCGCCTTGCGCCGACCACAGGGCAGACATAAAAACCGGTACCAGCGGCCCCTGTTGTCCGGACAAGGCAGGTGCCGATTCACCCGCTCGTCCAGATAAAAGTGCGCCTCGTCGCATCTCACCTGCGCAACTTTCTGGGGCTTAATACCATTAGGCTCCAATTACTTGCACATGGCAGCGGCACCGGGGAGAGCAATGTCAAGACGTGAAGGTAAACGACACTATTTGCTGGCAGAGAGCGCCCACTCAACTGATGGTGGTGATCTTGACGCACGCTTGAGTGCACTTCTTGAAGCCAAAATGCATGGCATTGCATTCAGTGCCTACACCGAAGAACAAAAACCCGGTGACCCGCTGTCTGTCGAGCAGATCGAGCGCCGAATGGCGATCCTCGCGCCTCACTTTCACTGGATCCGGTCTTTTTCCGTTACCGCAGGCAATGAACTGATTCCCCGAGTGGCCAAGGATCAGGGCTTAAAGACGCTGGTGGGCGCCTGGTTGGGTACCGACCCTGAAAAGAATCGCCAAGAAATGGATAACCTGATTGACCTTGCTCACGAGGGTCTGGTTGATGTCGCAGCTGTAGGGAACGAAGTGCTTTACCGGGGAGATCTGACCGAGGCGGAGTTGCTTGATTTCATGGTGGAAGCGCGAGAGCGGCTACCGGCTGATGTGCCCATGGGATATGTTGACGCCTACTATGAGTTTGAGGATCGCCCGGCCGTGACGGCGGCCTGCGATGTGCTGCTGAGCAACTGCTATCCGTTCTGGGAGGGATGCGCCCACCCCTACGCCATTCTGTATATGCAGGACATGTTTCGCCGATTACAAAAAGTGGCCGAGGGCAGGCGCATTATTATTTCCGAAACCGGGTGGCCCAGTGCGGGCGGCAGCTTTTACGGTGCGGAATCGTCGCCTCAGGGAGCTTATCTCTATTTCCTCAAGGCCATGGAGTGGGCCGCCAGCGAAAATATCGAGATGTTTTACTTTGCCTCCTTTGACGAAGCGTGGAAGGTAGCCGGTGAGGCAGGCGAGGGTGACGTCGGTGCACATTGGGGTTTGTGGGACAAGAACGAACGGTTCAAGTACGCTACCGCCTTATGAGGCAATGCTCGTCGATCGACTACAAGCGCGCCATTTGTTACTCGGGGTTTAGAGATGGTCAAAGCCCTGATGCCGGTGTGTTTCCCAGCAAAGAAGAAATCGCCAGCGATTTGAAGATTCTGCAGGGCCAGTGGGATGCTTTACGACTGTACGCCTGTGATACCCACACCGAACGTGTTTTGGCAATCATTGCTGAACTCGGGCTTTCCTTCAAAGTCATGTTGGGCGCTTACATTACTGCTGAGGTCAGCAACCCAAATTGCCCCTGGGGCGGCGAGTATCCCGCCGGCGACCTCAGAGAAAACAAGCGCAAAAATCAGCTCGAAATCGAACGCGCCATTGTGCTGGCAAACCAATACCCCGAGATCGTCGATGTTGTGTCAGCGGGCAACGAGGCGACGGTGGACTGGACAGATCACCTGGTCTCCCCTGAATCCGTTACCGAGTATGTGGCTTATCTGCAGAAAAACATCAAACAGCCAGTCACCTTTTGTGAAAACTACGTGCCCTGGCTGGGAAAGCTGGACGCATTGGCCGGGCAAGTTGATCTGATTTCCATCCATACCTATCCCGTGTGGGAGTACAAAACTATTGACCAGGCATTGGCTTACACCAAAGAAAACTACGCAGCAGTCTGCCAACGCCACCCTCACAAACAGGTGATCATCACCGAAGCGGGGTGGGCAACCGCATCCAACGGTCGCGGCATTCCGCCCGAAAACGTTGGTGAGTTTTATCAAAAGCGGTACTTGGAGGAACTGCAACGGTGGGCCGAAGAGCAGCGTATTTTGGTTTATGTGTTTGAGGCATTCGATGAAAACTGGAAAGGGTCAGATCATCCGCTTGAACCGGAAAAGCATTGGGGCCTTTACCGCGCCAATCGTCAGCCAAAACTGGCGGCAGGTTGATATTTGCTGCAGACGTCAGATCTAAGGGGTAGCGACTGGCTCCCCTTTATCACCTAATATTTGCTCGGTAGATCCAAAACAAATCGCCCCGGCCACTGGTGAATAAAAGCGACCACTTTGCATGCAGCACACCGAAAAAGCAGTGAGTGAGAGAGCGGCTTGGTGGGGGCTACTGCTACTGACCGCCACTTATACCTTTTCCTTTATAGATCGGCAGATTATTAACTTACTAGTCGACCCCATCCGCACTGATTTATCACTCTCAGATTCGCAGGTGAGTTTTCTTCAGGGTTTAGCGTTCGTAGTGCCATACGTATTACTGAGCATCCCTATCGGCAGGATAGTCGACCGCGCTAACCGCATACGGGTGCTGGTCATTGGGATCCTGGCTTGGACGGTGAGCTGTGTCAGCTGCGGCTTGGCACGTAATTTCTGGCAGCTGGGCCTCGCGCGGGTTGGCGTGGGCGCCGGTGAGGCGAGTGTTACGCCCGCTTCCTGGTCACTGTTAGCGGACTATTTCCCTGAGGAAAGGCGCGCGCTACCCGTCAGTCTCTTCTTGATGGGGCCGTATTTAGGTGGGGGCCTATCATTGATCCTCGGTGCCGAGGTCATCGCATGGACCAGCGGCTTTGGTGCAGTTTCACTCCCTCTTGTGGGATCCCTCGCCCCGTGGCAGCTGACCTTTATGCTCGTGGCTGCACCGGGTCTGTGCATGCTTTTCTGTTGCCGTCACTAACGGAGCCTGTGCGGAGAGAGCGAATAACTGGCGGCAATGAGATTATGAGTTGGCGGGCCGCGAGGGATTTTATTTTGCCCCGTTGGGGTTTATTTGGTGCTTATCTGCTGGGTGCGCCCTTTGTTGTCTTGGTGCTATACGCGCTACAGGCTTGGGTGCCGAGCCTGCTGATTCGCGTGCATGGGTTGGAGATTGTTCAGGCCGGGCGCTATTACGGCGCGATCGCCTTGCTCGCAGGGTCTGCAGGGGTGCTAAGTGGCCCCGTGATGTCGCGTTATCTGGTTCGACGAGGATACGGGGGGCGTGCACCGTTGCTCACTGCGCTTTTCAGTACGCTACTTTTAATTCCCACGCTGGTAGCGGCTGGGTTGGCAACCTCTCTGACCTGGGCGCTGATTTTGGTCACGATCGCCAGCTACTGGGTGTCATTTCCATTAGCGTTGTTTGCCACAGGCTTGCAGAACGCATCGCCCAATGAACTGCGGGGGCTGCTGGCGGGGTGTTACGTGCTCAGCACCAATTTGATCGGGCTCGCGCTGGGGCCCGCGAGTGTGGCTTTGGTCAGCGATTTTGTCTTTCAGGATTCTCAGGCGGTCGGTAAATCCCTAGCATTGGTGGGTGCGGTTTTTCTTCCCATGGCAGCGTTACTGATTTCGCGCGGGCTGACAGCCATAGAAAAGAGTAGCGCTTAACAGTCGGTCAGAACCGCTTATCTGTGGCGTCGCTGGAAGCCCGGGTGGACCTGGCACAGGGTGGGCCCATAAGACCGGCCCTTGAATACCGTTGACAACGCCGTCGCTCTCTCGGAGAGTCGACGCTCTAGCTGTAACTGGATGGAATCACGATGACGATAAACAAGCTTCTTTTTCGCGCGCTGGTCTGTTTGCCATTACTGGGTACACATGTATCTGCCGTGGGTCACGAGCACGGTGATGCGCTCGATCAGGAGCAGCTGTTAGCCGGCTTTGGCTGGGACTTTGAGAGCGCCGAGATCGTTACAGAAAAGGTAGCCGACGGCCTCTACGTGCTATTCGGGCTTGGCGGTAACATCGCGGTTTCTATCGGTGAAGATGGCGTGCTGGTGGTAGACGACCAATTCCCGCAGATGATGGACAAAATCAAAGGGGCTATTGCCGCATTGGGCGGCGACGGGGTCGATTTTGTGATCAATACCCATGGCCACTTCGATCATGCGGAGGGCAATTTGGCTCTAGGCCCCGAGGGCGCAATGATTGTCTCTCACGACAATGCGAGAGCCTTAATGGAGAATGGTGCTGTCGTGAATATGATCATGGCCAAGTATGCGCAACCGCCTTATCCCAAAGACGCCCTACCCGTGGTGACCTACGACGGCAGCATGCACATCCACTTTAACGACGAGAGCATCGCATTGCGGCATTTCTCTGACGCTCACACCAATGGTGATACGGCGGTGTTCTTTCCTCGCCACAATGCGGTTCACCTCGGTGACGTTTTTAATAATACGGGCTATCCCTTTGTGGACGTCGATGGCGGCGGTGACATAGGCGGCATGATTGCTTTCTGTGAATCGGTGCTTGCACTGATCAATGAGGAGACGGTAGTTATTCCCGGTCACGGTCCGTTGGCGGATGCGGCAACGCTGTCGCGCTATGTCGACATGCTGAAAACAGTGCGGAACCGGGTGGCCGATATGGTCGCTCAGGGCATGTCGCTTGAAGCGGTTGAGGCGGCCGCACCTGTCGCAGATTTCGAGGATGAGTTTGGTCCCGTGAGCGCGTCCTTGGGGTTCGTTAACCGGGTTTATACCAGCCTGCAAAACGACTGATACAGCCGCTAGCCGGTTGCGAGCGCTTCCAGCCTATACTCTGAGCAGTGGTGACGGTTTGTGTGACATGCCCCGGTTGAAACCGATTTTTTTCTGAGGATTTCATGACGTCAGCTATCTCCGCTCAACATCACGACACCATCGCGTATTTGAAACAGCCTTTTGGTCAGTTGAGTTGGCTCATTAATGCCCATGCCGTGAATCAACCAGAGCGTATCGCGCTGGATGATGGCGAGGAGCGGCTCACCTGGGCGGAGACCGCTGCGCTCGTTAATTGCATCGCGGCGCAGCTGCAAGCCGAGGGCCTAGAGAAGGGGCAGGCGGTATCTATTCTCGGGACCACGACCATTCGCTACGCGCTGGCCTATCTGGGTGCCATTGTTGCGGGCGGCTGTGCTGCGCCACTCACCACCTCGGCGACTCCCCAGCAGCTCGCCGCCATGATGACTGACAGCGGTGCCGGGCACTTGTTTATTGATCACACCAAGCGCGCAGAGCTTAGGGACAGCGGTGTGACTTTGCCCCCTCTCAAGCACGTGATGATGGATGCACCTGATGAATCGGATGGCGCGCCCTTCCTGTTTGACTGGATGGCCGCCGAAGGTGCGATACCTCGTGAGGTTGAGACCGGTCCCAACGACCCCTACAACATTATTTATTCGAGTGGCACCACCGGCACCCCGAAGGGAATCGTGCATAGCCGACAGATGCGCTGGTACCAGATGGCGGTGGGAGAAGAGAGTGGGCTGGGTTTGCCCGGGCAGGTGACCTTGCTCTCGACGCCGATGTACTCCAACACCACGCTAGGGATTTTTGTGGCCACCATGGCCTACGGCGGCACCGCGGTGGTGATGCGCAAGTTCGACTGCGGGCGCTGGCTTGAATTAGCCCAGCAACACCGTGCGACCCATACGATTCTGGTGCCCGTCCAATATCAACGGTTGATGGATTTCCCCCACTATGATGACTACGACTTGTCGAGCCTCGCGCTTAAATACTGCACCAGCGCACCCTTCTCGGCCGAGCTCAAAGCGGAGGTCGTGCGCCGCATGCCCGGTGCTCTGATCGAGATTTACTCCATGACCGAGGGCGGGGTGGTGTGCCTGCTCCGCGCTGATACCCACCCCGACAAGCTCCACACGGTGGGTATCCCATGGGGTGGCAGCGAAGTCATTACGATCGATGAGCAATTGAATCGGTTGCCCGCGGGCGAGATTGGTGAATTGGTAGGGCGCTCCAGCACTATGATGTCGGGCTATCAAAACCAGCCCGAGAAAACCGAAGAGGCCAGCTGGTACGACGATAACGGCGAGCGCTGGCAGCGCATGGGTGACATCGGCCGCGTCGACGAAGAGGGCTTCGTCACCCTTCTGGGGCGCTCAAAAGACATGATTATTTCGGGGGGCTTCAACATTTATCCGCGGGATCTCGAGGATGCGCTGCTCAAGCAGCCTGAGGTGGTGGATGCCGCCGTGATTGGCATCCCCTCAAAAGAGTGGGGCGAGACGCCCTTGGGCTTTGTGGTCGCGGCTGGCGATGAGGCGCTGGATCTCCCTGCAGTCTGTGCCCGCGCCAACGCCGAATTGGGCAAAACCCAGCGCATCTCGTCGCTCAAGCAGCTCGATGAGCTGCCACGCAGTCACATTGGCAAAGTTTTGAAAACCACGCTGCGTGAGCTGGCGGCAGAGACTTGACCCTTTTCGGCGGGCCACGTAGCGTGCAGGGTCCCTTTTGAAGCCTCGGTAGTCACTGCCAGCCATAACGGGCGCAGTCGGTGCCAGCGCTATTGAGTCCAGGAGAAAAGCTATGGGAAATGCCTATATTGTTGATGCGTGCCGCACCCCCCGCGGGATCGGTAAAGTCGGAAAGGGCGCGCTCGCGCATTTGCATCCTTCTTATTTGGGTTCCACCGTGCTCGCCGCCATGGCCGAACGCAATCACCTGAACACTGCTGAAGTCGACGACATCATCTGGGGCACTTCATCACAAACGGGCAAGCAGGGTGGCGACCTTGGGCGTATGGCGGCCCTGAATGCGGGGTACGACGTGCGCTCCTCAGGCGTGACTCTGGATCGCTTCTGCGGCTCAGGCATCACCACGGTGAATCTTGCCGCTGCGCAAATCATGTCGGGTATGGAAGATCTCGTGATCGCGGGAGGCACGGAGATGATGAGCTACCACGGTCAGATTGCTGACCCTTCCAAGCCCCCTATGATTGATTCGGGCAACCTCGAGCTGCGCGCTATGCATCCGCAGTCGCAGCAGGGTGTGTGTGCTGATGCAATAGCCACGCTTGAAGGCATCGATCGCGACGCGGTGGATGACCTCGCGTTGGTGAGTCAGGCGCGCGCTGCGCGGGCGATTGCTGAGGGCCGTTTTGATAAATCCCTAATCACGGTAAAAAACCCCGATGGCACGGTCGCTCTGGATCACGAGGAGTTTCCTCGGCCCGAAACCACCAAAGCGGGATTGGCAGAGCTGAAAACTGTCTTCAGTGTGGTGCGAGACGTGCCGGTAGACGAGGCGGGCACCACCTATGGCGCGTTGATCCAGCAGAAGTACCCCGAGATCACCGAATTCAACCACATCCATCACGCCGGTAATTCCTCAGGCGTGGTCGACGGCGCCGCGGCTCTGCTGCTCGCCTCCGAGGCCTATATGGAAAAAAGCGGCATGACGCCCCGGGCGCGAATTGTGGCCACGGCCAACATGGGTGATTGCCCCACGCTGATGTTGAATGCGCCGGTACCGGCGGCAGAGAAAGTGCTGATGAAAGCCGGGCTCACCAAGGACGATATCGACGTGTGGGAAATCAACGAAGCCTTCTCTGTTGTGGCGGAGCGGTTCATTCGCAAACTTGATCTCAACCGTGAAAAGGTCAACATCAACGGCGGGGCCATGGCACTGGGCCACCCCATTGGTGCCACCGGATCAATTCTGGTGGGCACGGCGCTCGATGAGCTAGAGCGACAGGACGGGCGCTATGCGCTGATCACCATGTGTGCGGCAGGCGGGATGGCGCCGGCGATTATTATTGAACGCATTTAAGACGGTACCTTCAGAATCAAGCCCGGTCATTGCCGGGTTTCTTTGGGCTGCTCATTCGCCATAACACTGCCTCGGCACCCGGATTCACTTGCCAATTTCAAAGAAAAGCGGCTTTTGGTTGCTCTTTCGGATTGCTGCCATGCCAATCAGCCCAGGACCAAAAATGCCGTAGAACCAGTCGTTCTACTCGGGCGCACTGCGCGAGGAATGTTATGGCATAATAAATGCCAATATAGTGAAGGGTACGCGGGGTACCTGGCCAGACCAATGGGAGCGGCTGAATGAAAAAACTCTATGTCAGCTTAGGCGTTATTGTGGGTCTCATCGTTGTTCTACTCACCGCCTTGCCAACAATTTTGCATGCGGCGGGCTTACACCCCGTGTACGAGGGTCCAGCTGTTTCCCTGCCCGGAAAGCGGGCATTGATTATCACCACCAGCCACAATGTGCTTGCCAAACCGGGAGAAACCGAAGGGCCTGAAACGGGCGTAATGGCCTCGGAGTTTACCCACCCTTACTACACATTCCTTGATGGCGGCATGTCGGTTGATTTGGCGAGTATCAAGGGGGGTGTTATA
>Ga0181577_10003603_pt1 | contig 12010 bp, 3 predicted proteins | sample 101ome_21_FD_132468 | JGI IMG/M metagenome (GOLD analysis project Ga0181577, IMG submission 132468) | Coastal salt marsh microbial communities from the Groves Creek Marsh, Skidaway Island, Georgia - 101413BT metaG (megahit assembly) | ecosystem: Environmental > Aquatic > Marine > Intertidal zone...
CCCTGATTGGCTTTGCCGGCCTCCTCGAACTCGAGCTTGATTTTGCCGAAGAGGACGTCGAGTTCGCGGACCGCGAACGTTTCGACGCCCTGCTCGCCGACCTCCTCTCCCGCGTCGGCCGCCTCGCGGACAGTTTCGCGACGGGCAACGCCATGAAAGAAGGCATCCCCGTCGCCATCGTAGGTGCACCCAACCGCGGCAAGTCCACCCTGCTCAACGCCCTCCTCGGCGACGACCGGGCCATCGTCTCGGACATCCCGGGCACGACCCGCGACACCGTGGAAGACGCCTGCACCCTCGACGGCCTTCGGTTCCGCTTCATCGACACGGCGGGCCTGCGCGACACAGACGACGTCGTCGAAGCCGAAGGCATTCGCCGCGCCTTGGCCAAGGCCTCCAGCGCCTCCACGGTCCTTCTCCTTTTGGACGCCAGCACGGATGCTCACGAAGACGTCCAAGCCCGAATCGACGCCCTCGACCTCACCTCTGGCGCCCACGTCATCGTCATCTGGAACAAATGCGACCTCGCCCCTGCTCCCGCAGGCGCAGGCGATGTCCCCACGTTGTCCCTGAGTGCATCGACGGGCAGCGGACTCAAAGAGTTGCGCCAAGCCCTGCTGAACCAACACCGCGCCGACGACCAAGGACACCAACTCGTCGTCACCAACCTGCGTCACTTCGAAGCGCTCACCTCGGCCAAGGCTGCGCTTCAAGCTGTGCGCGATGGCCTCGGCAACGGCATTCCCGGCGATTTGATCGCTGTCGATGCACGCCAGGCCCTACACCACCTCGGGGCAATCACCGGCGCCGTGCATGCCGACGACATCCTCGGCCACATCTTCTCCCATTTCTGCATCGGGAAATAAAAAGCCCGAACCTCTCGGCCCGGGCTTTCCTCGAGGTCAGCGCCCTCTAGCAGTTTTGATCATCGCTGGATGGCCAAGCGCTTCACGCTCACGCCACGCTCGTCGCTGAGCATCACGTTGTACGTGCCGCTGCTCAAGCCGGACAAGTCCAGAATCGTGTTGCCTTGCAGCGCCACGTTCTGCTCCGTCCACACCACGCGACCGGCACCGTCGAGCACCTGAACCGTCACTCCCGTGTGGAAGCCAGCAACCGTCAGGGTCACCTCGCCCGAAGTGGGGTTCGGGAACATGCCAAACGCCAAGCGCGCTTCCTCCACGCCGTCTTCGACTTCACCAACACATTCGCAGTTCTCGTCGATCGTGTCGTTGACGGTGTTCTCGTCGCCGTCGTCACAAGCGTCTCCAATCAAAATGCAGGAGCCGTCGTCGTCCGTGGCCAGCTCGTCGTAGTTGCAGGCGTCCATGTTGGTGCAGCCCGCCACTTCCAACTCGTCACACACACCGTCGCCGTCCGCGTCGTTCAAGCAGTTGCCCGCGCAATCGTAGTACTCTTCCGCATACTCGCAGGAACCGTCCTCGTCCGTCGCCGTCTCGTTGTAGTTGCACGCTGCTTCATCCGTACAACCCGCGATTTCCAGCTCGTCGCACACGCCGTCGCCGTCCGTGTCCATCAAGCACTCGCCCGCGCAATTGTAGAACTCCTCTGCGTACTCGCAGGAACCGTCGTCGAACGCAGCCGTTTCGTCGTAGTTGCAAGCCGTCGCATCCGTGCAACCTTCTTCGTCGAAGTCACAGATGTCGTTCATGTTGCTGTCGATGCACGAGCCGTCGCAGTTGTATCCCGCGTCGGGGTACTCGCAGTTGGTGCCGTCGTCGATCGTGGCGGTCTCGTCGTAGTTGCAGGCCATCTCGTCCATGCAGCCGTTGCAAGACTCGTATTCGCATGCTTCGTTGGGGTCTGGGAAGTTGGCGTCGGGATTGAAGTTGCACGCATTGGCCTGCATGCAGCCGCAAACGTTGACTTGGCCAAACGTTCCCACACCGTCGAATGTCGCGGTCATGAGGATGTCGGCGTTTTGGTTCCCTTGTGGGAAGACTTGGTAGTTCAAGGTACCGTTGATGCTGCCGGCCGTGGTGATTTGCATGAGCAACACACGACCGTCGGCGTCTGGCAAACCATTCAATGCGGTTGGCAAAACGAACCAGCTCAATCCAGGATCCGTGTCGGATGTGAAGCCCGTCGCGCCATCAGCCGTAAACAAGTTCGTCAAAGCCATGTCTGGATCCACCAACGAGGGGTCCTGGTAGCCTGGTCCAAGGGGAGCCGCTGGGCCGCTCAAGCCAATGGTGGCGTAGGAGTCGTCCACAATGTTGGGGAAGTCAATGAACAACGCAGGGCTCACACCTGAAGCGTTCCAGGTTGTGGAGTTGGGGCTGTTCCAAGCTCCCTCAGGCACGTTGATTGTCATGGGATAATCCGCGTTACTAAATACGGCGCTCACGCGGTCGGTTGCACTGACGGTGTTCATGTAGATGCGGTAGGTGGTCAGGCCTTCCTGAACAGCCGCCATGGTGTCCACTGTCAACGTAAAGGCATTTTCTGCGCACGAACAGTACTCACACGAACCGTCTTCGTCCGTGGCTTCCGCACTGTAGTTGCACGCCATGCCGTCTGTGCAACCGGCCACTTCGTCCTCGTCGCAGACGCCATCATTGTCCGTATCTGGCACGGTGCCTTCGCAGTCGCAAAAGCCAACGGGCGTGCCCACGCAAGAGCCGTCGCTGATGTTGGCCAACGGATCGTAGTTGCAGGCATCCAAGTTGATGCATCCGTACACCTCGTCTCCCGCACACACCGTGGGGCTGGCCGGAGAGGCCTCGGTGCAATCGCCACCGCAAACGCCAATGGCGTCGAGGAATTCACACGAACCGTCGTCGACCGTGGCTTCTGGGTTGAACGTGCAGGACGTGGGGTCAGTGCAGCCAGGAACGTCCTCCTGCGGCTCCACGTTAAAGCTTTCAGCCATGTAAACGGCGTTCGCGCCGACTCCGAGAGGGAACACTTGGTAGTTCAACGTGCCCGACACGCCCCCTGCCGTGGTGACCTGAAGAATCAGGACTTGGAGGTTGTCGTCGGGCAACCCGTTGCCCGCCGTGTTCAAAACGTACCACGACGCACCCGTCAACGTGTTGCTTTCCAGCGCGGTTGCCCCGTCTGTTTGGAAATACGGGGTGATGGGCTGAGCGGAATCCTCCACAATTGCGGGGTCTGCCGCATCCGCGATGCCCGAGGTGGAGGCTGGGCCCGTCAATCCGATTGTGGCGTAGGTGTCGTCCGCCATCTCCGGAAAGGTGGTCAAAAAGGCGGGATTGATGCCCGAAGCGCTCCAGCTCGAGTTGAAGCCGCTGTTGTACGCACCGTCAGGCGTGTTGATGTACAAGCCAGCGTCGTCGTTGCCGTACACCGCGCTCATGCGGTCGGTGGGATCCGACATGTTGACGTAGAATCGGTAGGTGGTCAAGCCCTCCTGAACAGCGGGGTACGACTCCACCGACAAGGGGTATTGGGCTGTACCCAATGTTTGAAGCCCCATTACGAGGAGCGCACAAAACGTAAGATGTTTCATGTATGAGAATGATTGGTGATTTGGGGGTCAAGTTAGGCTCTTGGGCAACCACTTCAGTGACGAATGGCACACAAGCAATCAACACTTTTGACTTGAAAAGCGTCATGTTGTTGAGAACCTCAATTTCTCCACGCTGAGTTGGAAGTTCTCCGGAGCGAAGACCCTCTGCATGGGCTCTCCTCCGTAACTTGCTCGACTGAACATTCCCTACCTGAATGAATTCTCGATTCACCTGCAATCTTTTCAAGGCATTCCGCCCCGTCGGGGGAGGGACTCTGGTGGCGGTTGCGCTCCTGATTTGGGCCAGCCTTTCAGGGGCCGTGCACGCCTCAACGTTGGATGCCACTTTGCCTCCCGCTACCATCTCCGCATCGGACGATTTGGTGTGCCTGGGGTCCTCAGTCACCTTCACCCTCGGGTCCCTGGACTTTCCTGAGACGGACGTGGTGGACGTCCCCTGGATGGTATCCTACCAAGGGGTAGTGCTTGACAACGCGAACCTCGGGACCTACTTGACGCTCGACGCCAACGTAGGAGCAAACTTGTCCGATTGGAGCCAATCCACCACCCTCACGTTCACGCCTCTCTTGCAGGGCTGCTATACGGTGAGTGTGGACCCTTACGTGTTTTTCAACACCGCCACCCAAAACGTCGGCGTCGCCCAAGTCATCGTGGCCGACGCCCCGGAGCAACCTCAGTTCGTTGGGTTTGACGACGTGGTGCAATGCGACGGTGGGGTCCTTGTCGGAGGGCTCTACTCCAACACGTTGGGCGAACTTGACATGGAACTGACTTACACCCTCTCGGACAACACGGGAGCGGTGATGGGCACGGACACGGAATCTGCCGCTGGCGAAGCCTGCGACGGACCGAGCATCAACATGGGCTACACGTCCGGGCCGTTGAGCGTTGGCGCCTACGTGTTTGAGGCCGTAGCTGAAAACGCCTGCGGGACCTCCACGAACAGCTTCGACGTGGAGATTGTGGCCTTTCCGTTGTTCGCTTTGAGCACGGCCCCCATCTGCACGGCGGACGACGCCACGGTGTTCAGCGACATTGACGTGAACGATTACGCCATGTCGGACGGCACCCTGCCCACCGCGACTGCGTTGTGGAGCAACGGGGGCACGGATTTGTCCCAAAACGTGTTCACCACCCCCACCGACGGCGACGCCTTCACCCAGAACGTTTCCCTGTTCTACGAATTGCTCGGAGACGACGCCACCTGCGAAGCCGAAGAAGACGCAAGTCAAGTGGTGCACATCCCGGGGTCGATTGACCTCGTGATCACAGGCGGAACCGCACAGGATCCTTCGCTGGTGTGCGACGGATCGACGTTGGTCCTGAGTTTGGACGATGTTTCGGCTGCAGATCCTGTGGAGACCTTCGTTTGGACCACAGATGTGCCCCCGAGCTCTTCCACGCCCGAGTCAATGACGTGGGAATCGTTCGAATTGAATGTGATCGGGAGCATCGTGCAAACGTCGGTTTGGGCCGACGGCACGTCATGCGACAATTCGATTGATTTTGAGTTGTTTGTCAACCCCAAACCCGAGCTGGTGTGGTTCGATGGCGACGCCAACGTCTGCGAGAACGACGATGCCGGATTGATTGTGCAGACCAGCTTTGCCTCTACCGCGGTGGTGGACGTGGTTTGGGCCTTGCCTGACGGCACGACAGATGCGGTGGTGGCCAACGGCAACGCCCCCACGCCCATCTTGTTGACCGGCGACAACTTCGCTGCTGACGGCCAATACCCTGTGATTGCCACACCCACCGACGACCTGGGTTGCCCTGGTGACCCCATCGAAGGGTTGGTCGAGGTGTTCGACAACCCCGCGGTTCAAGCCACTTTTGCAGAAGTCTGCGAAGGAGGGTCCATCGTTCCCTCGGCAGTTCCCACGGGAGCGTCGTACAGCTACCAATGGGAGATCAACGGCGGAACGTTCATGGGACAAGGTGCCTCTGGACCGACTCCGACCTTCGACAACATCGCGTGTGGCGACGTCATTGGGTTGACGGTCCAGCGCACGTACAGCGTGGACGGAGACCTTTTGACCTGCTACTCTGAGGAGCTTCTCTCCACGCTTGACGTGGTGCTGGTTTCCGACCCCATCATCACAACGGCTTCGTCGTTGTGCGACGGCGTGGACATCGCACTGGACCTGTCCGAAGCCAACGAAGGTGCCAATTGTCAGGCTCCTACGGTGACGTACTCGTGGACCGTGGACGACGGCACGTCGATGTTCTCGCACACCGGGACCTTGCCCTACGTGCTGCCTGGAGGCGACTACACGACGGTAGGAGTCAATGTCGAAGCCGTGTCCACCGGGCCGGGCGGGTTGAGCTGTCCGTCGACCGCGACGTTCTCGTTTGACGTGGACGAGAACCCTGAACTGGAGTCTCTTGCGCTCGACTGGGTGCTGTGCTCAGGTAGCGATTTGGACATTACGGGGGTGCTGGCCACCAACCCCAACGGCGGGGTGGCCTATTCTTGGAACAACGCGGACGTTCCTGGGGTGTTCAATATCGACCACCCGACCCCCTTCAGCGCAGATGCGAGCATCTCTTTGGCGGTGGGCAGCACCGCCAGCGAGGGCACGTTGACCCTGAGTGTGGTGGACGCCGGCGGGTGTGTGACGGAAGTCAGCACAGTGGTCGACGTTTGGGAACTTCCTGTCTCTCAAGGCGTCGCGTGGTCCGAGGATCACATTTGCTCGGACGACGAAGTGGTGTTGAGCATTGCAGGATTTGATGCCGATCCTTCAAACATCAACGGCGTGGACTACACGTGGTCTGCGGAAGGAAGCAACGGCATCGAGTACGCCGTGGTTCCAGGTGTTGGGCTTGAAAGCACCGTGACTGGGCTCACGAGTCAATCGATCGCCAATGAATTTTTCAACGCACCTGCCCTCCCCGTCTCTCTGAGCTTCACCTTGGACTTGGACGATGGAGTGTGCCAAAACCAAGAGGTTTGGATGGAGGTCGTCAACGTGTACCGCAAGCCGAAGGTGAGCAACACGTCCGACAACGACGTATGCATGGGCTCCGATTGGCAAGGCGTATTGGTGGGGGCCACCGACCTCGAGTGGACCAATCCTGACGGACTCACGTACAGCGCCAACGCGCCTGGAGGGGATGGCATCACGTGGACGGTCCCGTGGGATGAAATCGACATCTACACCACGGGCAGTACATCCATCCAATTCCCCTTGACGGCCACCTCGGATTACGGGGTGGTGCAGTGCAGCCGCACATGGAACCTGAACCTTGACGTTCTCGAGAACCCTGCGATCAACCCCAACAACATCAACGTCCCGGAGTCCATCTGTGTGGAGTCCACAGAAACGGTTTCGAGCTCCATTGCTCAAAACACGGGGCAAGGGCAGCCCATCACCTACCAGTGGAGCAACGTGGGAGCACAGACCTTCAACATTTCTGGGTCTGGAAATTCTGTGAACATCTCTGTGAATACGGATGCAGGTATCCCCGACGACGGCACCTTGGCGTTTTCGATCACCGACTCCCAAGGGTGCTCGGTGGACACGACGTACACCATCCTCATTTACGAACTGCCTGTCATGGGCACCCTGACGGTGGATCCACTTGCGGCCTGCTCTGAAGATGAGATTGCCGTTGAAATGACGGGGGTCACCGTGGACGATGGCTTGGACCCCAACGACGTGGTATACACGTGGAGTGGAACCATTGCGACTGGCGGCGTGGACTTCGTGGGTACGGGGAGTTCCGTCATCGCCGTTCCTGAAATTGGAGAAGTTGCGTTTCAAGATTTCGTGGCGCCTGAGGAGCTGGAACTGGAGCTGACCATCAGCATCGCCGGATGCGAGTCTTCCGACTCATGGACCAGCCAAGTGGACATTTACCCCGGTCCTGAGCGCACCGCAGACAACACGTTGGTCTGCACCGACCAAGACTGGGAAGCTTCAGTTACGGGATGTGAGGTGCTGACCGTTTATGGCCAAAACGGGCTTCCGGACATCACGTGGACCACCTCGGACCCGGCCGTTGGCATGGACATCGTCTTGCCCTATGACTACTTGCTTGCTCCATCAGGTCAAACCCAAACCACGTTCGACTTTTACGCAGGTGTAACTTACCCCGACGTTTCATTGACCTGTTTCACGGAGAGACCTTTCGTCTTGGGACGAAGACAAGCCCCAAGTTTCAGCGTGGTTGGGAATGACACCAGCGGTCCAAGCGCGGACGTGGTGTTGTGCGAAGGAGAAGACCTCACCTTGACCGGCACGGCGGCCTTGAACAACGTCACCATCACGTACGATTGGCAACAGTTTGAACTGAACGGAGATGGCGACCTCGTCCTCGTGCCTGTGACGGCGACTTCAGACGAAGAAGCCTACTTTGTGGACGTGACCCCTTCCAGCCCCTTGAACCAGGCCACGCTTGTTGAAGGTGTCGCACTCGTTACCTACTCCGACTACAACAACTCCGGTGATTTTGAATGCGTGGTGGAAGAGCCTTGGAGTTTCCAAATTTTGCCCAACCCCGTGGTGGATTGGAACATCCCAACGACGCACGTTTGCAGTGGCGACAACGCTGTGGTCGAAGTCTCGCTGCTGGCTGGTGCGAATTCGTTGAACGGCGTGGACGTGGAATGGGACTGGGATTGGGACGTCAGCACCTTCAACAACACGGTGCACACCACCGAACCCAACGACGTGCTTGACATCGAAGCCGAGTACCAAAGCACGCTCTCGGGCATGTTTGAACAAGACCTGTCTGTGGTGGTGACAGACAGCTACGGGTGCATCTCCGAGGTCAGCGAAAACAGCTTCACTGCGCTGGAAGTGCCGGAATTGAACTTAGAGCGTGCGTACGTGTGCGACGACGACACGCTTGAAGTGCTGGGCACTGGAGCCGACGTGTACACGTGGTCACCGGACGTCGCGGGGTTGGATGCCGAGCTTTTGGATGCGGTTTACTTCCCCAACTACGTTCCCACGGGAGACTCCGTTCAAACCTTGGTCTTGAACCAACCCACCAACGGCGAGGTGATCACGCTGGTCGGGCAATTGGTCTACCCGTTGGACGAGACGACCACTCTCACGTGCGAAGCCACTTCGGACATCGCGCTGATTGTGTTCGACCTTCCCGTGTTGGACGCCACGTTTGCTTCCGACCCTGCGCCCTACTGCGAAGGGGACGTGATGAACTTTGAGGACGCCAACACCGAAGGCAACCCCAACAACATTACTTACACGTACTGGACCTCAGGCGGTTTGGAATCTGAGGACGACCCTTCCAATGCCATCTCCTTCACGCTCTTCAGCGAGGCCACGGAATTTGAGGTGACCAAACACGAAGTGAACCTCATCCAAGGAGTAGGTACGATGTGCAGTGTCATGGAAACCTACGCGTTCGATGTCATCGCCAACCCCGTCATTTCGTTGGAGGCCAACGCAGGAATTTGCCAAGACGGCTCGGGCGTCGTGTCGTGCGAAGTCAGCGATCCGGAGCCAAGCTTCACCTACGACGTGACCTGGACCGGTTCTTCCAACGTCAGTGCCGACCAACTAAATGGTGACCCGTTCGTGCTGCAGGTCAATTCTGCTCCTGGGGTCACCCCAGAACCCTCGGAGCCGCTCACGTTCACGGCCTACGTCGAAGACAGCAACGGATGTGTGTCTGAGCAGGAAAGCATCGAAATCGACGTCTTGGCCACCCCCGTTCTCGAAATCATCGACCCTCTCCTTCCAGACCACTGTTCTCCCGCACAGGATTGCATGCAAATCGCTTTGCTGAACGAGGGATTGGATGTGAATTTGGACATCCTCTACTTCTGGGACAACCAGCCCGGCACGACGTCCAACAGCAACTGCGTGAACTTCACCAACCCAACTTCTTGTCCTTTCGTGGATTCGATGAATGTGACGGTTCGCTTTGCCCACGCGCTCGACAGCGGAGAAACCTTGTTCTGTTTGAGCTCCACGATGGACAGCACCCTCGTGAAGCCAACCCCAGAACCTCACTTCACGCTGACCGCGCCTCAGGCGTGCTTGGACACCGCAGGAGGAAACTGCGTGCCGTTTGTGCACGACACCACGGCGTACGACCTGTGTGTCGACGACAGCCTGTCGTACGAATGGTTTGTCACGCCGCTTGGCGAGTTGATCCAAAACGACTTGGACGTCGAAAACCTGACCACGCCCTTCCCAACGGTGTGTTTGGACACGGCTGGCGTCGTCAACCTGGTGTTGGAAATCACCAACGCCTACGGATGTTCCCAAACCACGTCAAACGTGCCTTACACGGTGCGCGGATTGCCGGTGCCCGAGTTGACCTTCTCGCAACCGTCCATTTGCTTGCCAACGACGGTTTCCGTGTTGAATTCCTCGGCCGGAGCTTCGGACTTCAGCATGTCCATTCCTGGCTACCCAACGTACGAGAACTTCTTGTCCCCGTTGGTGCTTAACGTCGAATACCCAGGGTACTACAACGCCGAGTTCTCGGTCTCGAATACGCACACCATTGGAAGCCACGAACTCACGTGCACGGTCGAGACGGAATACATCAAGGCGTTCCAGGGCCGCACCCCTCCCGTGGCGGAATTTGCCGTGTTGCCCGACACCATGATTGAGTACGTGAATCCGGTGGTGGAGTTTGTCAACCTTTCCGAAGGCCAAATCGAAAACATCTGGTCCTTCGGCAACGGCGAGGGCTCGAGCGAGCGCGACCCCGAAGTGGAATACGAGGCAGCCGGCACGTACAACGCTCAACTTCTGGTCGTGAACGAATACGGATGTACGGACGTGTACACCCAACCCATCGAAGTGTTCACCGACTTGTACGTCTACGTCCCCACTTCATTCACCCCCAACAACGACGGTTTGAATGACGCTTGGGCGCCTTCCATCATTGGGCAAGACGTCATCGCGAATTACGACTGCTGGGTCTTTAACCGAACGGGCCATACGGTCTTCCACACGAACAACCCCAACAAAGCGTGGGTCGGTGGGAACAACTTGTCGGGCGCTGGACAGCACTATTCTGGTGGCGCTGAAGTGTTCGTTTGGCGCATCGCCATCAAGAAAAAAAACGGTGAAGGCGCAAAAGTATACGAAGGTCACGTGACCATGGTGCGATGAATTGGAAGGGGGGCCTCAAGAAGTTTGCCAGCCTCGCAGGCGTGATGCTCGTGGCTTCGATGTTTTGGGGACAAGCCATTTCTCCCCTGCCTTCGTCGGAGGAAAGTCGCTTGCGTAGCCCGGTGATTGGAGATGCGGACTCTGTGTATTACAAGCATGAAACCCTCATCAACGTCCAGTTCAGCCAAGTGCAGTTGAGCCAATGGGCTGCGGGGGGACAAAGTTCCGCCAGCTTGATTGCCAAGCTGGACCAGTTTTGGGAGTACGACGGCCGTCGCTTTGGTTGGGACACAGAGATTCACGGTGCCTTTGGTCTGCTGCACCGACCTGACGAAAACATCATTCTGAAAACGGACGACCGGATTGAAGTGGCGACCAAGGTGGGATACCGGTTGAAAGACAAAGGTTCCTTGACGGCACTTGGAAGTTTTCGCACCCAAATGGCCCCGGGTTTTGCCGCCGTGAATGGGGTGCCTGACCCCAACCAGGTGACGTCGAAATTCATGGCACCGGGGTACCTCGTCTTGGCCTTGGGGCTCGACCTCAAACCCACAGCCACCACCACGGTTTTCCTCGCTCCCTTCACCGCAAAGTCCACCTTTGTCTTGGACGACTCCCTTTCGGCGGCCGGCACGTTCGGTGTGCTTCCGGGAGAGACTTCGCGGCACGAGATGGGCGGCTACGTCCGGTTGGGCCTCAAGGAGCAAGTCACGGAGAACGTGACGTACGCCATGCGTTTGGACTTGTTCAGCAACTACCTCGAAGAGCCCGAAGCGGTGGACATCTTTTCGGACCATGTCTTAACCTTGAAGGTGAACGACTGGCTCTCAACCACGCTCGGATTGACGCTGATTTACGACAAAGACGTCGAGCTCGTGCTGCGTGAGCCCGACCCGGATGTGCCCGGGGACCCTGGTGAAGTCGGCCCAGGGGTCCAGCTAAAACAAATCCTTGCAGTAGGTTTGTCCCTGAAATTTTCCTGATCGCATGAAAGCATTCGTGTTTCCGGGCCAAGGCGCCCAATTCTCCGGCATGGGGAAAGACCTGTATGAATCGTCGGAAAAGGCGCGCGCGCGCTTTGAGGAGGCGAACGAGATTTTGGGCTTCGACATCGCCACCATCATGTTCGAAGGAACGGACGAAGAGTTGAAGCAAACGGCCGTGACGCAACCCGCCATCTTCCTCCACTCCGTCATCCTGGCAGAATGCCTCGGTGAGGGCTTTGCCCCCGAAATGGTCGCTGGACACAGCTTGGGCGAATTCAGTGCCCTTGTAGCGGCTGGCTCCTTGAGCTTTGCCGATGGCTTGCGTTTGGTGAGCGCACGTGCGAACGCCATGCAAAAAGCTTGTGATCTCCAGCCGTCGACCATGGCCGCCGTGCTCGGCTTGGAGA
>Ga0181577_10003613_pt1 | contig 11989 bp, 18 predicted proteins | sample 101ome_21_FD_132468 | JGI IMG/M metagenome (GOLD analysis project Ga0181577, IMG submission 132468) | Coastal salt marsh microbial communities from the Groves Creek Marsh, Skidaway Island, Georgia - 101413BT metaG (megahit assembly) | ecosystem: Environmental > Aquatic > Marine > Intertidal...
AAGTAGAGTCATGATGCCATCAGCAACACGTTTGTAAGCTTCCCAGCCTACTTTAGAGGCGATCTCTACATCACCATAGTTGTATGTTTGTACTCCGAAAGTACCGCTGTCACGATCGACTGTCTGCGAGATAGGTGGAGCGATTTCTGGTGTGCAAGTATAGCCATCCAGATCTGTGCTTCGATAACTGCAGGAGGCAGTGGGCGCAATAGCAAAGGCTCGAACCATATTATGACTGCGAGCAATGCTGGCGGCACTTTCAATACCAGAGGCAAGCTGAGATACAAGCTCATAGGCTGCTGAGCGTACCACATCTCCTTCGTTATACTGCTCCAACGCACGTCCAAACTGGTCATACGTTACTCCGTACCTTCGTAGGAGGTTGGCAAGTCCAAGCATTCCAAGTCCCACTTGTCGATCTGTTTCTGGGGAGAGGTATTCTCCGCTATCAGCGACACCAGTTCTAGCGTGGAGGGCACACAACTCTTGCATACCCTGAACGAAAGCTTTTGGGATGTCATCAAATTCACATGCTCCAAGGTTGATATGCTGTAGAAGGCATGTTCCACGTGAGGGCAGGTAAACTTCAAGACAGACGTTTCCATAAATCCTCTTACCATCCTTGTCGTAACGAACTTTGTTTAACCAAATGTCTCCCTTTTTAATGCCCGTAAGGAGCGCCTCTTTAATTTCGGTACTGGTTTGGTTGAACCAATCTGGTGTGATATTGACGCAACGTTTAATCCAAGGTAGATCATTGCGACTAGCAGTGATAAACTCAAGGACATCATCGTGATTAAGATCAAGGTGACAGACAACAGCTCCATTTTTATAATGTCCTCCACGCCTTAGAATCTCATTAAGTGTGGAATAAATTTTAGCAAAGGATACAGGACCAGAGGCAGTCAATCCTTTACCGTTTTCTGAACCCTTGGGGCGCAGTTTAGATAGGTGGACTGCACAGCCTGCTCCAAACCGCAGAGCATGGCTAGCAAAACGCCAGCTAGCTTCAATACCTTCAGGTCCTTCCATACTATCTTCGACAACAAAGACAGTACAGCTGACAGGTAGTCGGGAGGTGGGGTCATCAATCCAAGACTGGACGCGACCAGTGCGAGCGATCAACTCAGTAGACATTTTTATACTAGATCAGTGAGGGTAGGTGGTTGGTAGTTAGGACCTTTGAGAACTTTACCGTCCTCTCTATAAATAGGTTTACCATCCTCTCCAAGTTTACTCATGTTGGAGTGATGAACCCGACGCATAGCTTCTTCAAGGTCCCATTCTTGGGAAGCTGCATACTGGAAACAAACGTAGACTAAATCAGCTAATTCTTTGAGCTGATCCTCTTCTCCATGAAAATGATAAGCTTCATGAAACTCTGACCACTCTTCATCGATCAAAGCTTTGTCTTTCTGCCTCCCATTCGTCCCAGATTGAATTTGAAACGCAGAACGGAACTCTTCCGCTTGGTCCATCAGACTCGTGTGTATGTAAGAGTTCATTTTCAAGGTAGTGAATAGCTTTTTTTAGATCATCTGCTTTGCTGTGTTTAAACCCAGCTCTGCAAATATATTTAATTGCATTACCTAGGTGGTAATTGAGCTGCTGGTCTCGGATAAAATCCCAAACCTCTATTGAGCCTCTGGTGTAATGAGTGGGTGAGTTGGCCATTCTTTGATTAGATTTGCAACGGTGTTACAGAGTACAAAATTTTGATGCTGTAAAGCTTCAAAGACAGTGATAATATCTTCTTTTGAAGCTTCCTGTAATGTGTCTTTCAGCCTCCTCAGTTTAAACTGTTGCTCCATGGTCAGCTCTATCACCGGGGGTGGGGGTAGGCTGCCAGAGAATCGGCTGTCCGAGTTGGTAGTCATAGTTTTCTTTCTGAAGGATTTTAGCAAGCCTTGCATTAAGCAGAGCATCATCGTCTGACAACCCTCGCTCTCTGTAGGCTTGACACACAGCTTCCCATGGAAAGTCGTGCTTGTCAACTAAATCAGCTGCTCTCTTGATTCCAATACCAGGACAGCCAGGGTAACCATCTGTAGGGTCACCAGCTAGTGACTGGATTAAGTGCCAACGATCACCTTCTTCTTTAGTGATCTCTTGTACATCACCTTTCATGTCCCAGTACAAGCCAGGGATTTGAAGCATGTCCTTATCAGGACTTACAAGGATTGGCTGTTCAAGTGCGTACATGGTAGCATCAATACCAAGAGAGTCATCAGCCTCAAGACCCTTACGAGTCACTGTGTTGTAATTCTCTATGCACCAGTTTACCAAACGTTTGTACCCCAAAGGTTTACGTCTATTGCGATGACCTTTGTAATCTGGGTAGATTTTTTTCCTGAAATTCTCAGGACTTGAGAAATAAAGGATGATGTTATCATCCATCATATCCATCCTGATTTTATTCAGCTCACGCTCAAAGATCTTCAGAACTTCACTAAAGTTGGATCTAGAGATGATGACATCATCACCAAAATCAATCCCTTCTTCAGATGCTTGAGCTGCTTTGTAAGCAATGTAGTCGGTGTCAATTAAAAGCATTAGTGTACTTGAGCCCAGTTATCACCTACCTTTGCGTCTGCATCAATAGGAATCCTGAGTCTATAATAATCACCAGCCATTGCAGCTGATGTGGTGCAGATTGATGCAACCTGATCAGCTACATCGGGAGGACAACCAAGAGCTTGCTCGTCATGAATAAAGGCGTACCTTTCATGCTCGATGCCTTGGAGTCTATCGTGGGTAATCAAGAGCCACCGCTTTGCGATGACTCCTGCAGACGATTGTAGTAGAAAGTTCAGCGCCTTGTGTGGCGAGTTAACGAGGATCTTACGACCGTCGATAGCTCGTAGGGAACGATCCACCTTCGCCTTCGTCTTGACCGCCTCAACGAGGCGCTCCAAGCCCGGAATGGCATCAAGATACGCTCTACGGATCTCCGCGCCTTTCTTACGAGCCTGATCTTCAGTAAGCTGTGAATCATAACTTGTACCAATTTTTACATCGGACGCTCCATACAGGAATGCATACGTAACAGTCTTCACAGCCCTACGGCTGATCCCAATCTTGTCTGCATTGACCTGATGGATATCATCATTCAGAAGGATATCCGCATAGCGTCCTTCATCGTAACGTCCTAGATAATGAGCAAACACCCGAAGCTCAATACCAGCCAGATCACTATCCACCAACTTCCAACCAGGACGTGTGATGAATAATTCCCGACAATCAGCGTCACTACTTACCTGAGCAAGGTTTGGACGTGCATGAGCCATACGATGGGTGGCAGCTCCTATAAAGCAAGAGTGATGAAGCCTGCCATTCTTGACCAACTTCAACCACGCATTACTGCCTTGTGATAGCATTCCTAGTTTTTTCTGTGTCTCTAGAATTTCTAGGAATAACAGAGCCTCTTTAGACCCTATCTCTTTCAAGACAACTTCATCGATAACAGGTCTTCCTGTATCTGTGTGCTTCTTGAACTCATAACCTTGGTGCCATTTGAAGTAGTGAGAGATGTGATTCCTACTACTTGGGTTGAACTCTTTGACACGAGTCATGCTGGCAGACTTTACATAGCCTTGAGGCTTGTTATCACGTTTTGGCGTGAACTCGTCACCAGGCACAGCCCAGCAAAGGCTCTGAGCGGTCTCTCTAAGGCGCTCCAAGCGTGTCAAAAGGGTGTTCTCTAGCTCTTGGGCAGCACGTACATCAAAAGGCCATCCTACAGCCTCCTGAGAGACCATCAGTTGTGCAATCTGATGCTCTAAGGTTACTGGTCCAGGTATTTTTGGAAGTGATTCCATAGTTTTACGAGAACAGTGACATCTTGTACACAGTAAGCTTGCATCTCTGGAGACCAATGCCCCCAGTCAGCTTGCTTACCAAAATCATCTTTGTGACACTTAAGTCGATAACCCCAAGCCTCCAGGCTGTGTGACCCATACAGCTTAGCAGGCATCATAGTCCATTTCTTCCTCAAATCTATATCAAGTAAGTCAGGATGAAAGAATCGACTCAGGATGAGTGTGTCTATTTGATGATGGTGGTCAAACCAAGGGAAGTGTTTTTTGATTTGTGGTGTGTCATACCCGATACCGTTGTGTGCAACGATGAGGTCAGCCTCTGCAAGAAAAGAAATCCCAGTAGAAATAGTACGACAATCACCTCCTCGATCATTGTACTCACATACCTGACCGGTAACAAGATCTTGCGTAACAAGGCAGTGAATCGTCGTTGAGTCAAATCCGTCCGTTTCGATATCATAAGCTAGTTTCACGAGTTTTTCCAGACGTACGTCTTGTCTTTGAATTGTGCTTTCTCAATTGCTTCAGCTGTAGGAGGATTGGGTCGCTTCAAGTAGGCGTAAGGGTCGTTGTTTACATCAATGTAGAGAGGGTAGCCATCAGGTGCCATACGGCGATAACTAACCTCACCAGTAGAGAACTGTAAAACCTTGCTATAACCACTCAACATTGCTTGCTGATGTGGAGATTCAAAAGTCTGTTGTTGGTTCGAATTCTTCTTCAGGTTCGGTTTCATCAAATTTACAAGTGGAAAGGTCATAGGTCAGGTTACATGCTACGCCAACTTCCCCAGAATACCTATTCTTGAGGACTCTAACAGTCGTATCAGAGTGTTTGCCTCCACTCTGTTGATCGCGTTCGAGTGCGATAACTCCGTCAGATAGTTGTGCAATTGCTGCACTTCCACGCAGCTGTCCCAACGTAACACGGGCTCCCTCTTCATGGTTTTGATCAGATGATGTACGTCGTAGATGGGAAACAAGAAACAATGCAATACCTGTACGCTCAACAAGTGAACGTAAGCGTGTCATTGTCGTGTCAATCATGCGCCGTTCGTCACCATCTAGTCCACTGAGCAGGATGGATAAGTGATCAAGGAAGATGACTTTGGTGTCCAACCCGGCGGCGAGATACTCGATACGGTTGTAAATAATGTCAGGATCAAAGCTGCCGAAGCCATCAAAAAGATACAAATCCCATCCTGCGAGAGTATCTTCGTAAGCTTTGGTGAGCGTTTGTCGGTCATGTTCTCCGAGGTGTAGTGATTTACCGACAGCAGCGGACATCAGTCCGAGAGCAGTGCGGCGGTTTGACTCTTCAAGTGCCAGGTAACCGACCCGTTCTCCTTTGTTAAGCAGGTGAGCACATAGGTCGCGACAGAAGGACGATTTTCCAGCCCCTGATCCTGCAGTAATCGTGACAAGCTCTCCGTACCGAATCCCGTGAAGCTTTGATTGTAATCCTTGAAATGGGTACTCATGAGCACATGGTTCTTCAGGTGTGGTCAGTAGATCAAGTAGGGTCTTGGCATCGACAATACCATCAGGACGATAGGTCTTTGCATCCCATACAGCTCGTCGGATAGCTTCTGAATCGTTAGCTTGTAAAGCATCAGAAGCATCCTTGTACTTCTCCATTCGTGCAATCTTGACCTTACCAGGAGGCAAGATCTGAGCACACTCCTCAGCAGCTTTACGACCAGGCTCATCACTGTCAAAGAACAGTACGATCTCATCATAACCCTGCAGCAAGGGCATGGCACGTTGGAGAGCCCTCTTAGCACTCTGCGCCCCGTCAGGCAGCGACACATGAGGCCAAGTAGGCATGGCAGCGTAGCCAGACGCAGCGTCTAGCTCGCCTTCATAAATGGTTAGGCGTGCGCCATTATCAGGAAACAGGTTCTGACCAAACAACTGGTGATCGACATTCTTGCCTTCCCAGTGGAATGTTTTGTCAAGACTCTTAACCTTGGCACCACAAACCTTACCAGAATTGTCATAGTAGTGGAACCGCAATACATCTCCATCTTTATGGATGCGATACTTGCGGCACACCTCCTCAGACAATCCACGTTTGGATAATCGGACTGGAGATCCTTGAATCATAGTGGTGTAGTTGGTGGAAGTCTGCTCTCCATCAGCGGGTTCGTAGTTGCCACAGGAGAAGCAGTAAGCATGACCATCAGTATAGCGAGCGAGAGCATCACTGCTCCCGCACGAGGGACAAGGTTCATGTCTCTGAAACTCGCTTTCGGAGGGCGACTTTGACAGACTCATAGGTGGCTTTGCAGGTTTCGTGGTAGGCAGCCCAACTATCTAGCTCCTCAAGGAAAGCATCGACAACCTCACAAGGATCATCAATTTCCGACACTTCTGCCAGAATGTCAGAGAAGTATTGCCGCATACGCTCTTTAGGACCAAAAGTTTTTGGAGTGTAAGTCATGAGCGCCCCTGACCTCGATAAGGTTTGACACCCTTGAGTGGGCGACGACTCTTCTTCTTTTTACTTAAGTGGATCTTGCCACTAAGACTTTTCTTTAGGTTCATTTAACCAGTCAGAAGGGATTTCGTAATAAGGACACCACATGAAGCCGTTCTTCTCAGCCCACATGGCGTAGGTGGTTTTAGAGTTTTTACTGATCTTATTGTAAGGCGCTTGGAAGACCAGGCGAATGTCAAGATCAGGGTTACACTTCTTGACTGCCAACATCTTGCGACGGTCAGCAGGCTTGAAGAAACCCTTTGTCTCAAGGTACACATCCCCAACCTTAAAGTCAGGAGTGTACTTAGCCTCGATGACGTAGCTGAACTTATCAGGTTCATAACTGTACTCGATGTTCAGCTTATCTAACAACTCAGCCACCTGTTCTTCCAGGCGACTACGCATCAAATTTTAAAGTAGGAATCAGGGACAATGTAAGCGTCGTATAGATCATCGAACTCTCAGAAGTCTTCATCTACAGAAGTGTCAGGAGCAGCCTCAGGGTTCGGTTCAGAGGTCTTGAACCCCTTTGTCTCACCAAACAAAGCTGCAGCGTCTTCAGCGTCCAGGTCACCGCTATCGACAACACCAGCACCAGTATTCAGACTGACAACCTGAATAGCTTTAAGTTTGAGAGACGTACCTATGTTACCAGCAGGGAGTGCGTAAGGCTTCTGAATAAAGGCTAGCTTCACCTTACTCCCACTATAAAGAGGCAGATTGGAATCAGTGATGGCTGTCCCTTCAGTGTCAACGACAACAGGAATCAGTTTATCACCGTCCTTCCAGCGGAACTTGCATTGGTACATACCATCGCTAGCTTCTTCCCATGGTTCTGGGTTGACAACAGCTCGCTTAGGGTTCTTGGTCTTGCTACGAGCCCATTCCAAACCTCCCTCACGCTCATCCTGAAGGGTGTCAATGAGTTCCTTAGGAAGCATAGCAGTGAGAGTGAAACCATACTCAGAAGGCTTCAGGATGGCTTGATAACCATCCAGGGTGACGGGTTCTTTAGTGACGTAAGTAGTCATTTGATGATAGTGGAATTAGCAGAAAAAATAGGTTGACTCTTCGACAACCTCAGGATCTAGTGTACCGACAATGGGTGGTGACTCGCTTGCATTGATTGCTTCACCAAATTTAGTGAGCCAACAATCTCTTGTGAAGATGTCCGTGTAGGTCTCTCGCACAAGCTTGTTAAGTGCTCCCATGTCAGTTGCTCGACATAACACCGAGTCATGGATGACAGTGAATGGTCCATTGAATCTCTGGAATGTTTCATGGAGAATGGATGCATCCAGTGAATGGATCAGATTAGGAGCTGTGCTGCTCTTGTGACGAGTAGGACAAGGATCCCCCTCACCCACCGTTATGTTAACACGTGTTCGTCCCATGAGCTGGAGATCCATTTGATTGGTCTCCTTCTTGTTCCTCTTCTGATTGACCACAAACCCAGAAGGTGTGGTCCATTCAACATGGTCAGCACCATCTCTGATGTATTGACCAACATGTTTCTTAATCCAACGCATAACACGCATAGGACCAGGAACAATAGCATCCATACTTTGATAGACAGCATCCACTACTTGAGAGATCTGTTCCTTGGTAGGCTCAAACCCTTGCTCAATCAATGCTTCCGTAATGTACGTCCATGATGACGACTTGGTTGCATTGTATGGGATGGTCATTACAGTGCGTTTGGTTGTCTTCCTTGTCATCCAAGGATGCATCTCACTAGGAAGATACTTTTTGGCTTCCTCAGCTACTGCTTTGTAAGCATCAGAAGGTTTGTCACCTGGACAAACATTAACAAGACTAGCAGTGGATTGGTCTTTTGCAAGACCTGCCAGGATTTGTAGACCAGAACAGGTAGCATCAACAGCAACCATCAGACCAGTATGCTGTTTATCACATTCAATACAGCAGTGGTAATACTCATGACATGCTGCCATGAATTGCCATGGTTCTTCGACACCCTCCCATTCAGGAAGATTGTCTATGGGATCGGTAGCGATCTTTGTGATCAAGTCATGGTTGTTCTTCACCCACTCCAGACGCTCAGCCATTGTAGCTTTGTCTAGACCAAAGGTAGTAGCAACTTGAAAAGCTAACCACTCCTCTGATTCAGGTGTAACAAAAGACTCGTCAGCAAACCTTATCAGGCTTTTACCAAAGTCTGTATCTTGAGGTGTTAAGTGTGCAGGAATAGGATACGCTCTTCCTCGATAATCAAAAGACCAACAAAGGAAATAACATTCATCCTTAAACTTCTCAGCTGCTTCTAGCTGAGTTCTTGTTCTTACTGATCTCTTGAAGTTCAGTCGATCAGCATTGTATGACTCAGCCATCTCCCGTTTCCAGGATTGTCTAGCTTCATCATTCTCCTCAATGTCAGGAGGTTTAGGAGGCTTGTACGCTTCACATAATGGAATGAACTTACCAATCTTCACCCCCCTCTCTTTGAAGTGCTTAGCAACTTCTAAGACATGAGGGTTGACACAGTATCTCACCTTCTGAAGCTTGTTTAAAAACCTCAGCGGTGTTTCCCCGTGTTTTATGTGGTGGTTACCGCGTCGAGTCAGCTCATGACCCCGCATTAGCTCGTTTGTGAGGTACCCTCCTGACCTTTCGTTTGTCCAGTCATTAGGTTCCACAAGCATAGGCCATGGAATGCCGGAAAACATCTCAGCAGTGCTGATGAGCTGGTCTCTGACCTCCATGAAAGCAGGCGTAGGTACAACACGGGTCAGCATACGCTTCCCACGCTTCTCAAGGCTCTTCTCGAACCATCCAGTGGTGCTCATGACTCGATCAAGACACCAAGCTCCAAGAGATGCTCGTGTTTTGATGTGCCACGTAGGCCAATGAATGTTCTTACGACCGAAGATGACAGAAGCAATTGCTTGTTTCTGTTCAGTACCACATGACTCATGATAGTACTTATCTTCAACGTACTTCATAAGACCAGGATGGTTCTTCTTGTACCACCTGAACTTACACTCAGCCTCAAGAGCAGAGCCAATGGACACCAATACATTGGTGAGTAGATCTGCATTACGTTTCATGCTGAACACTAAATCAAAGGTAACCTTGAGAGCGATAGTAGCAATAGCTAATGACTCAAGATTATCAATGTGCTCAGACACTGGCTTGTAATACTGACCAGCTTGACCCTTACGAAGCTTCTTTAACTCAGCTTCAATGCTCTCTATGACATCAGGTAGTGCCGCTGAGATACTTGCTGTTCCATACACACTTGCTGATGCATAGCTTCTCTCTTGAAGCCTCTGCAATGAGTCGTGAAGCTTCTCCTTCCCACAACTCAACGCCTCTTCCTCCAACTTGACTTGTCTTTGGATCTGTGAAGGTGTCGCCATAAGCTAGGAACATGGAGTATTGGTGCTCATCAAGATTGTCAATCTCGATCTGTGTCAGCGGGTTAAACATCATAGCATTTGCATTGGGGATCGGATGGATAAGCCTCACAGTACTGTTCAATGGTACTGATGTTTAGGTCAGGAATGAAAAACGTTGGTTGATGAAATTCATCACGACCAATCGTGATCTTACCAAGAGCTGCAAGCATGATCAAGAGATGAAGGGAATCAGGTAGATAGAAAACCTCACCTGTGTCATAGTCTACAGAAATGCCATCAAGACTTAGTAAGTCTGCAAGATCATAAGGGTTAAGCATCGTCGTTGTCATCAATCAAAGGCATAGAGATGGTTGAGTCAGTGAGAATTAAGACTCTCTCTTTCTTGTTTACGCATTTGAGCAAGTGTTTCTTTGCAGCAGTGCTGGAACGATAAGCCTTCTCGGTAATCTTACCATTCTTTGCCTCTGATCTGATGATACAGACAAAAGCTTCAGGCAAATCCCACATTGCAGCTGCCTCCATACCATCAGCAGCTGTGTATTCAGTGAGGTCATCAGTGGCATCCCACTCCATGACTTCATCAATACGATTACCGAAAGGATCTGGTCTTGACATGAGTATCACATAAGGCGGAAAGATTTGGTGCTTGGGTTGTACTTGTTCTGCTCAACATGATGAGCAACAACTCCTAAACATAACCACGTGAAAAGAATGGCTACGATGGGAGTCACAATGGAATTAGGAATTGGTTTCGGTGATTGACGCATGGATAGAAACAAGACGGTTGTAGAGATTGTGGTGAGGTTCCACGTTTGGTTCTACTTTTGGATCATAACGAATCCACCAAGCCCGTGCAAGGGCATCAGTGATGATCTCCAGCTCTGTGCTGGTTAAATTAACCTGCTTTCGCTTCATAGACAATGGTCATAGAGAAAATCCCTTGATCCAACAATGCGTGAGGGTCCGCAACTAATCATACCCTATTTGAGGTGGACTAGATGTGGATACATCTTAGCAAGCTGTTTGTCTTGTGTGTCTTTGGCTGAGTCAGCTACTGCTAACCCAAGATTGGCTGCAATGATGACAGCGAACGCAGCAACGGTGATCTTCATGATTCAGTTCCGTGGTGAGTTGGTGGTTGATTGACAGGCACGACATCAGCGACACGCTCAAAGCCTACAGCTAAAGCTTCGCCTTTGCTCCATGCTTCCATAGATGTGCTTGCTGTCACGTATTCACAAGCTGTGATGCTACCAGGACAGGCAGCACCACCATGTGTGTAGAGCACTTGATAACGCATCATTCATGCTCTCCATCAAGTTGTGAAAGGAATTCATAGTAATCTTCTGTCCACATGTCTACAGCTAAGTTCATGGCAAATAGAATCCATTGATGTGGTTTGATCATAGCGATGATAAGAGCAGCGATGATGGTGGAACCATGATGATGGTGGAAAAAAGGAAGGGGAATGAATCCCCTCCCCTCTGTCATTACTTGACATAGTAGACAGGCTTGTGCTTCAGCCGATCATCCCTAACAACCCTGCCATTGTTAACTAGGTCCTTGATAATGTGAGAAGTAAATAACCTCGAAGTCTCACCATGTGGCATTAAGTCTTTCGAGACCTCACATAACCTAGAGCCAGGATTGTGCTTGATGTAGTTAAAAACTACTTCAGACACAGCGTTGATCGAAATCTCACACAATTGGCGCTTGATGTTGAGCTTGAGTGTTGAACGGAAACCCATGATCCTTAGAAAGTAGCCAGACTCAGTGCCTGGCAATAGCTAGGGCAGGACTCAAACCTGCCTGTAGGTCTTAACCTACTAGCTCAGAAACGTGGCGTTTAGCATTACCATGTGCCTTGAACATAACAACACACTTACGATCAGCTTGTGAACATAATCCACACTCTGAGCATGTCATTGTGTCATTAGTTTGTGCAGGACAGGTAACAAACTTAACGCCCTCATGCACAGCAGTGTCAGTGTGATCACTAGGAACCACGCAAACTGCTGGCATTCCTTGATTGTAAGCAGAGACAGCATCATCCTTGGATTCAGTGGATACGTTGACAGTGAAACCGTGATCATTAGCAGCCTTAATGATGGCAGCATTGTGATCATTCAAGACGTGGTGGGTATATGTGAACCCACGCTTGCCGTGGTTAGCTAACACTAACTCCACCATATCGCTGAAGTTAATGTCACCACTGTCGTGCGGTAAGTCACCCGCTTGGTTGTGTCTCCATAACTGTTTGGCTGGTAATTGTGAGACAAACTTACACAAACCCTGCCAATCAGTGCCACGCTC
>Ga0181577_10003615_pt1 | contig 11985 bp, 6 predicted proteins | sample 101ome_21_FD_132468 | JGI IMG/M metagenome (GOLD analysis project Ga0181577, IMG submission 132468) | Coastal salt marsh microbial communities from the Groves Creek Marsh, Skidaway Island, Georgia - 101413BT metaG (megahit assembly) | ecosystem: Environmental > Aquatic > Marine > Intertidal zone...
AAGAAACAAGAAAAGCTTCTTTAATATATTCAGGTATTTATAACGCTAGAACAGGTGTAAATAATACAAACCAGTTTCCTATAGGCGAAAGTATTGAAAAATCATTAGACCCATCAAAAGGCAGCATACAGAAGCTTTTTGCTGAAGACAATGATCTAATTGTTTTGCAAGAAGAAAAAGTAAATAAAATACCAATTGACAGAGATATTATTTATACTGCAGAAGGCTCACCTCAATTAACAGCTGCAAATAGAGTATTTGGTGATGTTATGGCTTACGCTGGTAATTATGGTATAGGCAAAAACCCTGAAAGCTTTGCTCATTATGGAGGTAGAAAATATTTTGTTGACAAGCCAAAGGGAGCGGTTTTAAGGTTATCAAGAGACGGGATTACAGAAATTTCTAATTATGGCATGACAAGCTACTTTAGAGATAATCTAAGATATGCTTCTAAAATTTACGGCTCTTGGGATATGCGCCATAAAAACTATATTGTTTCTTTAGAAGGAACCGCTGCGAATTTTACTGATTATGATAGCGAGCATAGTTATTTTTCACAAGGCACTAGAACATTGTCATTTAGAGAAGCAATTAATGGCTGGTCATCTTTCTTAGATATACCGGCAAAATTAGCAGGCTCTTTAGATGCAAAATATATAGCTTTAAACAATGCTTCTGGCACTAGCGGGCTAGTAATTAATTACGAAGGAGATGATTATTTAGCCGCCGAGGTGTCATTAATAATTAATCCATCAGCGTCCGTAAATAAAGTTTTTCAAACATTAAATTACGAAGGCACAGAAGGATGGGAAGTAATAGATATATCTACAGATGTAGACAAGGCTTTAGATATATCAAAATATTCAAATACATTAGACACTGATTTATATTTCCATATATCTAAATTTGACAATGTAGAAGGTAAGTTTTGCACAAATATTATTAATAATACAACCGAAAAGACCGGTGAAATTGTGTATAGCAAAGATATCAGTGGCATTAAAGGCTTTTTTACTAAATTAACAATAAAAACAAGTGATAATATATTTAGAGAACTCTTTGCAGTCTCTAGTAATTACAATGTAAATACATATTAATATGGGATTATTCAGAAACGAGGCGGCTCGACGAGCAGAAAGAAGCGCGGCTCAGGCGGCCTCAAACCTTGAAAACCTGCTAGCAAATAGACAAGAAATAATTAATCCTTACAGTAATGTACAGGATTTATCTTCTATGATATCTAATCCGTTTGCTAATTTGCAAGTTGCTACAAAAGCCGCAGAAATGCAGGCCCAACAAACAGATATTTCTTTAGCGCAAACGCTAGACACATTAAGAGCTACTGGTGCTGGAGCCGGCGGGGCTACTGCGCTTGCTCAGGCAGCCGCTAGAAGCAAACAAGGAATTGCAGCTAGTATAGAACAGCAAGAAGCACAAAACGCCCAATTAAGAGCGCGTGGCGAGCAACAGGCAATGCAAATGAAAATGTCAGAAGCGCAAAGAATGCAAGAAGCAGATATTCTTGGTCAGACATTCCAATTCCAAGCACAAGAACAAAGAGATGTTGCTGATATATCAAGACAGGCATCACTGCAACAACAATACGAACAACAATACCAACAGGCTAAACAAAATCAAGCGCGATTACTTGGCAGTGTGTTTAGTACGCTGGGTTCGATAGCTGCTGCGCCAATAGGTGGCAATGGCGGAAGTTTAATAGGAAATTTTTTAGGAGGAAAATAAATTATGGCATTACCTAAAGTTACACCAGGATCATATAATTATGGCGCATACGCTAATCCTAAGCAAGTAAAGCTAGCAGACACTTCTGCTATTGGTAAGGGCATTGAAAAAGGCGCTGATAAAGCCGTCAGTGCGTTAATGCGAGACGAAAAAAGACGCCAGCAGTTAGCCGATGTTGAAAGTCAAAGAGAATTTACTAGAGAACGCGATGAAACGCAACAACAAAATGCGCTTGAAAGAACAAAGTTTTCTTCAGATATATTAGAACAGAGAACAATACGAGCAGAAGAAAGACGTAAAAAAGAAGCTTTAGAATTAGAAAAATTTCAACAAGATGTTATAGCTTCAAAAATTGATAGTATTACTGCTGGTAAAATAACAGAAGAAAATGCAATTACGGCTGCTGAAGCATTAGCTAATGTAGACGATCGTGTTAAAAGAGCGGTTATATCTTCTAATCAGCAAGAGTGGTTAGAATCTACTTCTTTAATGAATAACTTTTATAATGAAAAGTTAGAAGGTATTGATGCTACACAAATTATTGGTCAACAAGGTAGAATATTAAAAGGCTTACAAGACGCGATTACTAATGATCGTGTTGCTTTTTCAAGCTGGGATGCAGAAGGATTAGGGGCTGGTTATAGTTTTACTTATGACACTGGTCAAGGCAGAAAAACAATTGAAATGTCTGCGGCGGAAATAAAATCATTGATTAAAAACGCGGATAAGCTTGTTCAAACAAAACATAATACCGGTTCTACGCAAGAAGATCAAGCAGCTATAGGAATGGTCATGCAAAGATATCAAACCATGGAGGCGTCAAATGATCCAATGTATTATGACCAAGACCTTGATGGTAACAAAGTATTTAATGCAAATAAATTCGCTGAGCAATTAATAAATGATCCTCTTTTTGTAAATACTGTTACCGGTAACGAAAGCGCGAGAAATATATTCAGAACTTTAACAGATGGCGAGGACTATGATCCAACAAATACTTCGCATAGAGAATTAGTAGCAAGAGATTATATTGATGCTGCAATGAGAAGCATTGAGGTCACTAATCCTTCTTTATTTAAATCTACACCGCAAGAAAGACGAGACGCTGCTACCAACCAATTTGAACTATCAAAAAACTTTGAAGGAAAAAATCTTAAAGAACAGCAAGCTGAATTATCTGCTAAATTATTTCAATTAGTAGATTCTGGCCAAGCTGCATTTGTAGATGATTTTTTAAAGGCTAAAGATGTAGATAACGTGGAAAGCATGTCTACCGCAGAAAAAGTACAATTATATAAAGAAACACTTAAGGATACATGGTATTCACAAGTAGAAAGTATTTTAAAAGCTTCCAAAAAGAGTAATAATAATACTATTGATATGGGCCAGTACGAATCAAATACCATATCAGAAAATTAATAATATCATAGAAATATAAAATATGCCTAAGTTTAAAATTAGCGATAAAGTATACGATATTCCGCAAGATCAAGTCGAAGACTTTTTGTCTATGGCTAGTGAGAAAGGTTATCAGGTTCAACAATTTGAAGAGCCTCAAATGCCGGAAACACCAGAGTTAGACGCGGGAAAGACACAACCGCAGGTTACGGGTGCGCCTGTGGAAGAAACTGCAGCACCCGATATGGAATCCAACTTGGTGGATATTTCTTTGGCCTCGTTTCGAGAAGAACAAAGTAAACTAGAAAGAAAAATTGGTAAAAAAACAATTGAAGATTTAGACCCTACGGGATTGGTTAGAATTTTACCAGAGGGCACTGCTATTAATTTAGCTAGAGCCGGCGCTTTCTTAGGAAGAACCGTAGCGGGAATAGCTGATGCAGCTACAAATGTTGGCGCTATTGGCATAGACTTTGTAAATCCCATTGCTGGGCCTCTTAATGTACCAGCTTTTTTAGCGGCATCTCCGGAACAAAGAAAAAAAAGAATAGAAAAACTTAGAGAAACTTATGATTTAGACTTTTCTGAATTATATAATGCAGCTGATGCTATTGATAATCTTAAGCCTAAGTATTTTGACGAAAAAGGTGAAGAATTAGATATATCAAGGTTATTTGAAAAAGGAGAATTTAATAAAGCTTTTGATGTAGCTATAAGCGATGCAGTTGCTTCTGCGCCTTCATTGGCTATATCTACTGCTTTTCCACTATTAGGTTCTGCCATGCTTGGTATCTCTACAACAGGTCAAACTTTTGAACAAGAATTAAAAGAAAGGCCTGATGCTACTTTAGAACAATTGTATGCGTCTTCGTTTTTAAAAGGGGCTGCTGAATTTGGAACAGAATATGCTGGTGGTAAATTAACAAGATATTTTGCTGGATTAAAAGGCACAACAGCGCCCACTGAAGCAATAAGAGATCTTGCTCAAAATGCTATTGTAAAAGTGTTAACCAAAGCAGGTGGAGGTTTTGTTTCTGAGGGTGGTACTGAATTAGCCACAAGCATAGCTCAAGATTTAACAGATGTTTCTGTATACGGCGACAATCTTGATTGGCCAGAAATATTAAGAAGAGGTTTTAATTCTTTTGTTGTTGGTGGATTAACAGGCGGGCCAACATCAGGCGCGGGTACAGCTGTTAATATAGTACAAAACAGAAGAAATAAAGAAAAAGTATATGAGGCTGCTGCTCCGTTAAAAGCTCAGCAAGAGTTATTTAGAAAAAGAGCAGAGCTTTCTAATATAAAAGAAAACACTTCTAAATTACCAAAAGAATTACAATCTGAATTTGACGAGTACATAAATGAAGCTGAAAAAGAAGTAAAAGATCTTGAGAAAAACATTTATGATAAATTTAATAATCTTTCTAAAAAAGAGCTTTTACAATACGCTAATCAATTAGACGAAGCTGGTAAACAAACTTTTATTGCAAGATCAAAAATTGGAGATAAGCAAGTAAAAGATAGGGCTGCTGAAAAAGCAAAAAAAGCATTACAGGCAAATCAAGAATTATTTGGTGACATTGAATTTTACGATGCTAAATTAGAGGAGAAAATTGGTACTTTATTAAAGAATTCAGAGCTAATCGCGGAAAAATATAAAAGACAAATTGGTTACCTTCCAAGCGATTTTAAAATGGTTCAATTATCAGCCGATGAACTTGTAGAAAGAACAGGACGTGAAGATGCTAGAAATGCTGATGGTGTTTTTGATGATAATGTATTATATATAAACAAAGATGTACCGTTAAATACAAATGTAGGAGGGCACGAAATACTACACGCTAAAATGTCTCAAAAGTTTAAAACTGACAATGAGTCAATGCGGCCTTTAGTTAATGCTTTTCGTAGTTATTTAAATGAGTCTGAAGAAGGAAAAAGAATTTTATCAATAATAGATAAAAGAATTAAAAATTTCTATACGGATGAAAACGGGAATTTAAAAAAGGGAGCTTTAGAAGAATATCTAAATATATTTACAGATGTATATGCTAATGAAGGTATTAATTATAACGAATCTAAAGCTGAAAAATTAAAAAACGTAACAAATAATATAATCAAAGGTTTAGGCATTAATAATGTTGTTGAACTAAATACAGGTGAAGACGTATTTAATTTCCTAAAAGACTATACTAAAAATATAAATTCTAAAAACCCGTTTCTTGTAAAAGCAGCGATGAATGTAAAAATAAAATCTAATTTATTAACTGAAAAACCAGTTAATGAAGAAGATGCTGCTTCAACTGAAAAACAAATCAAACAATCTATATCTGCTAAAGACAAGCAAGATATGATGGATACGTACAATCGTCTTATGGAAGGCGTTGAACGCACAGAATATTCTAAAAATAATCCATTACCACGCAGGCTGGAAAATGAACTTGTACCTAAGTTTTACGGATACGTAAACACATTGGTAAATAAAAAGTTCAGACAAGTAGAAGAAGAAGCTATTGAAAAAGAAGATGCGGTAATGATTCTTATGGCGGAGGTTGCAAACGCGCTTAGAACATTCAATCCTGCTAAAAACGATGACATATCAGGCTATGTAGCAAGTATTATTGCTCGTCGCCAATCTATGATATTTGCTGATGTAAAAGAAGAATTTACTGATGACGTAGAAACTTCTAAAGCCGCTCAAGCAGTTGTGGAAGAAATAGCTGAAGTAAAACAAGAGCAAATACAAGAAAACAAAAAAGAAACATTATTAGAAGCTATTGATGTCACAAGAACTGTTGAAGGCAAAACTTATGAAGAGCATGTTATAAATGTAGTTTCTAAAAACGCTCGACTAGCGATAAAAGTATATGGCGAAGAGGTTTCTGCAAATAGAACTGTAACACCTTTTATTGCTAGAGTAAAAGACGGACTTGCAAAAGATTTAAGACAAATAACTAAAAAGTTTATTAATGAATATGGATATGAGGCTTTCTTAAAAGATCATAAACCAGCTATTCTTAAAAACTTTACTACTACATATTTAGCTAAACACCCTTTATTTAGAAAAGGCATTGAAAAGTCTATCGGTGGCAAAATGGTCAAGGACAACCAGGGCAATTTGCAATTTGAGCCAAACTGGACATTGCCTACGCAAACAAAGCTTAATAAATATGAATGGGTAGATACTAATGGCAAAAAAGCAAAAATAGACAGAGACAATGCAGGCGCTAGAGGTTTAACGTCGGGCCCTGAAATTATTCGCCGTAGCCCTAAAATAAATTCTATTATTTCAGATAATGAATTTATTGATTATCATTTTCAAGATGGCGCTTTGCGCAAAAAGAAAAAACAAAATCCAGAAGACGCTTTAGCGATGCAAATTGCTTCTGAAATAGGTTTTGATTTATTAAAACAAGATTTAATTACAGATGGCGAAATTTCTCAACAATTAAGAGAGGTTGGTGAGTTATTTGATTTTGTTATTGCTGAGGCAGAAATGAACAAGCTATCTAAAGACATTGACAGGGGTACCGTTAAATTTTCTAAATCATCTAATAATCCTTCAGTTAAATTATTAGCTGAAAATGTTAATTCTGCATCTGCAGCTTCCGAAATATTAACTCAATCTATTAACCAAATAGCTAGTAAAGATAGTCAATTAGCAGAAGAGTTATTATCATTAAATAAGGCACAAACCGTTTTGCCTATTGTAGATAAAATATTAGTACCGGCACTTGAAAATGCAATTCAAAATGCTAAAACAGATTTTGAAAAAATTGCTATAATAAAAGAATTTTTAACTGTATATAAAGAACCGGTTAGGCAAACGACTAAAACTGCTCAGATGCCTGTTTTAAGAACTTTAGAACAATTTGGCCTTAGAGTTGAAAAAGCTTTAAAAGGAAATGATAAAAAACTAATAAAAACTATTGACTTAACAAAAGAAGGTGTTACGGAAGAAGATTTTAATAATGATAAAACACCTATTAAAATAAAGCTAAAACCGTACGGAAAACTAGGATATCAATCTGAATTATATATAAATAATGAAAAATTAGATTTTGGTATTGAGCAAAGGCTTGATCAACAACCTGAATACGAAAATTTAGTTGACGGGAAAATTTCAAAAACAAAAATTAAAGCTCAAAATCAGCAAGCATTAGAAAGATTAAAAAATATAGTATTTGAAATTGGCGAAAAAAACCCTGCTTTAGCTATATCATTAATAGAATTAGCAAAACAGCCTCAAAGAGGCTTTTTCAGGGGAGCTGCAATGCTTAATGGTGTAGTTTTAAATCCAGGGCCTAATACTGATCCCAAAAAAACTAAAAATAAATATGAAAAATTAGAGTATGAGCATAATCCGCCAATAGATCATGTTTATAAAGAAATTATAAAATATCTAGAAAGCCCTAGTGAAAAAGCTAAACAAAATTTAGAAAAGCTTTTAGATACTATGGAGGCAAACTTGGTACCTGAAAGTTTTCATAATATTGTAAATAAGGATCACGAAACTACTACACCCACAGATGGCACTGGTAGATATGATCGAGCATTAAAAGAAACTAATTATAAGTTTGACACAAATACATTTAGATTTAGCATATCATCTAATGATAAGATAAGACTAAATGATATGGTATCTGAAACCGGCGGTTTAACAAAAGCTGAAATTAGCGAAGCTACGGCAACTAGAATAGCTAAAAACAAAGGTAAATTTAGATTTTACATTCCGCCTTCGGCTGATGACTTTGCTGGATTAATGTACTATTTACTACGTAAAGGCGACCTTGGTAATGAGGATATGGCTTTTATCAAAGAAAAGTTGCTTGACCCATTTGCTAAAAATCACGCCGCGTGGGAATCTTATAAGCACAGAAAGCTTAATGAGTTTAGACAATTTAAAAAGCTCATTAGAAAAAGCCCCACGGCTAAATTAACAGCTAAAAACAACATGGGCTTCACTAACGAAGATGCCGTACGCGTTTGGATTTGGAATAAAAAAGGCACTGACTTAGGAAATACAATAACTAATGCTGAAAAAGCAAACTTAATTGAAATTGTAGAGTCTAACCCGGATTTATTACAATTTGCAGAAAGCATGGTTAATTTATTTGCCGGAGCGCAAAATTACCCTGACCCAACAGGCAGTTGGTTTAATGGAAGCATTACCATTGATGTTATTGAAAATATCAATGAGTTTGGCCGTAAAAAATTCTTTGAAACATTTAATAACAATGTAGAAGAGCTTTTTGGTAAACTTGATAATAAAGGAGAAATATCTGGACCCATAGCAAATAAACTAAGAGCTGCTTATGGTAATAACTATGTAGAAGCGCTTAGCGATATTATTTACCGAATGAAAAACGGTAGAGCAAGGGAGTTTGGTAAAAACAGATTAATGAATCAGTTTAACAACTGGATTAGTAATTCTGTCGGTGCTGTAATGTTCTTTAATACTCGTTCAGCATTGTTACAGCAGGTTTCTATGATTAACTTCATCAACCTAACTGATAATAATCCAATTAAATTTGCTCAAGCAATAGCAAATCCAAAGCAATACTGGTCTGATTATTTATACCTATTAAATTCTGATTTTCTTGTATCAAGAAGAGACGGTATTAAAATTGATGTTAACCAAGACGAAATAGCTAAAGCTGCTGAAAGTGGTAAAAACCCAGTGCAAAGCGTTATATCATTAATACTTAAAAAAGGTTTTGCTTTAACCACATGGGGTGATTCACACGCTATTGCAACAGGAGGCGCTACCTTTTATAGAAATAGAATAAATACCTATTTAAAAGAAGGTTTATCACAAGCAGAAGCGGAAGAAAAAGCATTTTTTGAATTTAAAGAACTTGCAGAAGAAGCGCAACAGTCATCAAGACCTGATCGTATTTCACAACAGCAAGCAAGCACGCTTGGTAGAATTATACTAGCATGGGCTAATACACCAATGCAGTATGCTCGTTTGACTAAGAAAGCAACACTTGATTTAATAAACGGGAGAGGCGATTGGAAAACTAACATGTCCAGAATAGTCTACTATGGAGCAGTGCAAAACTTGATGTTTACATATATGCAGCAAGGTTTATTTTCAATGATATTTGATGGCGAAGATGAAGAAGAAGAAGATGCTAAGAAATGGGAGTTTACATTTAACTCAATGGCTGATGGTTTTTTAAGAGGTTTAGGTTTTGGTGGAGCAATTGCTTCTACCGCTAAAAACATGGTTCTTGAAGCTATTGAACAATCCAAGGGTCGTGGTAACTATGACGAGGTTGTTTGGGAAGCACTTAAATTATCACCACCTCTTGGTTCTAAAATTGCAAAAGCAAGAGCTGTTGGTAGAACATTTGGCTGGAAACAAGAAAGAGAAAAAGTATTTAGCGAAGGCTGGTCTTTAGATAACCCGGCATTTGAAGCTGTAGGAAAAGCTGTATCTGCAACTACTAATATTCCACTAGATCGTGTAATAAGAAAATTAGACAACATTTCTTACCCTATGCGTCACGACGTTGAATTTTGGCAAGCGGCTGCACTTTATTTAGGCTGGGGACAATGGGAACTTGGACTAAAAGACGTAAATAAAAATAAACAATCTCTTAAAGTAAAATTAAAAGGCTTAGAGGTTAAATCTATTAAAGTAAAATAATGGACTTTCAAGACTTAAAAATATACTTAATAAATATTTTTTCATTTGCTATTAGCATGACACAAGTAGAAATGGCTTTGAAAATAATATTATTATTTGTTTCTATAGGTTATACAATGGCTAAATGGTATGAAATACATAATCGCAATAAGTAGTTTACTATTTACAATAAATGTATTCTGTCAAGAAATAACAGTAGGCAAGGTTAGCAATAAAATTATACATGGCGATTTATCAGGGAACAGAAGTCTTGAATTTGGTGTAAAAAATATTTTAGAAGAACTTGTACAAGATGAAGGATATTATCTTGTAGAAAACAGTGAGTCAATCCTTGAGGTTGACTTATTATATTTTGGCGTAGTTAGAAAATCTACTAATGCTGCAGTATTTTCTAAAACAAACAATCAAGTTGAAATTATAGCTGAGGCTAGATATAACGGCAAAAAAGCAAAAGTCAAAGCAACCGCTGACAATATAATAACATCTACAATAGTATTAAATAATGGAGGTACGTTTAATCAACAAAGCGTATCTGTTGCTCTTAAAAAGGTTTGTGAACAAATAATTAAGAAACTAAAACTATGAAAAAATTACTATTGCTGTTATTATCTGCAATATCCTATGGTCAAGATATGTATCTCGATCACAGCTTTACTAATGCGCTACCTATAAAAGTTGGAGACACGTTATCTATAAAGTTTAATACTATAGACAATAACAATTCTACATATCAGTTTCTTCAATTTGATTATCAGTACAATAATAAGCTTTTACAAAAAGTAGACCATACATTCTACACAGATGGTCCACAAACCTCTCTTAATCACTGGGACGGTTACTCATTTAATCCAAATACAGATATATCATTAAGTGATCTTAAAGGTCAATTTGATTGGTGGGCTAGCGGCGCTTATGATGCTGGTACTACTTCGTATAATAGTTCTTCAGATTGGTCAGTTGAAAGAATAACATTGCAACACACGTCAGATATACCTCATGCCGAAACTATCTTAATTGTTAGATATATTGTTAAGGACAAAGCAAATACAAATTACGATAACTATAATAATATAAGTAAACTTAGTTGGGCTAGAGCTGATGCGAACACTGTGGAAGCTATGACTCAAACAATAAATCTTAATGAAGTTAAAGGTGGGGGCGCTGGTGATGTAGTATTGAAATTAAATACACAAGCTGAGCAAAAAGCAGATTATATGTATAGCATTATGGACGAGATAGGCGCTGAAATAACTTCTGGTAATTTTGACGCTAATGGAGAAGCTATAATTCAAGGATTAGAAAACGATATAGAATATCAAGTTGGCGTATGGGTTAATTCTGATGTTGAATGGCTTGGAGATGTAGTTAGTCTCACAGATGCTTATATGTTATTTTTGCAAGCTATTAACGCAGGAGATGACCCTAACCAAAAAGATAATATTGTAGATGAAATAAGAAAAGTAGTTTACGATGTCAATGCAGATGATGTAATTGATTTTGATGATTCTTATGCGTTACTAATGCATGTTATTGGTGAACCTTTAGAAAACACTTATATAACAGCAGATAAATGGGCTTATAATATATCTGATTTAGATAAACCATTCAAACCAACAGAAAATAATAAAACATTTAATGCATATCATTATTTAGCTGGCGACGCAGACTTTTCGCACTCACATTACGAAGAGCAAGTTGCAGCAGCTATGTTTTCATTAGCAAAACAAAATATAATTGAACACGACTTAGATTTAACCACTGAGCTTGTCAACGGTAAAGTTGAGTTTGTAGTTAACTTAGATAGATCAGATTTATCAGCAATTGAGTTTATTGCCAGTTTTGATAACTCAAGACTAGAGTTTGATAAAATTATTTTTGACTCAGGAGATAATATAACTAACTACACTACAATAAAAGAAGACGCTGTATACTTTGGAAGTATAGACCCTCAGGCACAATTACAGATAAAGTCAGGCAAATCATATAAAATAGTATTTAATCCAAAAGTACAACTAACAAATACTGCAGGTCTTATTTATTTCAAAAGACAAGAAGCAGTTACAACAGAGGGTCAAAAGATCAACCTAAACCTTAAATAATGAAAAAACTAATTGGATTAGTATTAATACTGTTTTTCTCATGTCAGAAAGACATTACTACATTTAACTATGTCCCTAATGCTTTAGAAATAC
>Ga0181577_10003617_pt1 | contig 11981 bp, 12 predicted proteins | sample 101ome_21_FD_132468 | JGI IMG/M metagenome (GOLD analysis project Ga0181577, IMG submission 132468) | Coastal salt marsh microbial communities from the Groves Creek Marsh, Skidaway Island, Georgia - 101413BT metaG (megahit assembly) | ecosystem: Environmental > Aquatic > Marine > Intertidal...
GGAGATTTCAATATGGTTGAATCAGTCAGACATAATCCAAATATTGGATCGAGTGCTGTTCATGACCAGAATAAGTCGCGCGGAAAGGTAATGGATAACAATCCAGCGCCTGCGGCGAATAACGCGACCTCTGTGGAAGAGTCTGTAGACGTGTCTTTATCGATCGCAGATAAGGTCAAGTCGCTTTCTAATGAACCACCTGTAAATATTCAGCTTGTGAATGAAATTCGTCAAAAGGTATCGGAAGGACGCTACCCAATTGATTTGAATGCCATAAGCAGCAAAATGTTTGAAAGCATCAAAAACGGTTAAAAGGTAACCTTATTCATGCTTTCAAACGACATTCTTGACCAACTAGTTTCACTCAGTTCGAAACTAGACACAATAGTTGTGACTGAAGACAACAGAACTCAAGAAAAAATTTCTCATTTAAAAAGTACTATTACCGCGTTGGCGGATTGCCAGTCAGAGCTATCTGAAACAGACATACAGAATTTAATTCATCAGCTTCAAGTTGCTTTAGTAGATTTGGAAGAAGCAACTAATAAACGTATTGAAATGCTCGCTTTTGTGGATAAAATTGCTCCTAAGTAATCACTTTTTAGTAATTTCATTGAAAAGCGTAGTCGCTTCGTCTTGTTTCACAATGACTTCTTCAATCGCCAATTGCTCTGTTACGTCGACCATTATTGGGCTTGCTTCTTCGATACCAAACGCCTGCGCTATGCTAAGCCAAACGTAAGCACTCGCGTAATCGGGTTCGACCATCAATTCTGTAAAGGTGATTCCTAATTTTAGAGCAGCAGTCGCATCGCCGTTTTTAGCAATCGCTGTGAGTTCTTGAATAAGTTCATCAGCGACTGAACTTTGTAATTCTGGAGTAATGATTTCCAAAATATCGTTCACTTGGTTGATGGCACTCTCATGGTTATTTAAATGCGCTTTCCAAGACCAGACGAGAGCCTGCTTGAAATTTTTAGGTACGCCCAGCCCATTAAATAAAAGGAGTGATAGATTAAATTGGGCTTCAGGAACTTCCTGCTGGGCTAAAATATTAAAAATATTCACTGCATCGATGTATTGTTTTTTCTCGACTAGTTTAACTGCTGATATAAAACTTGCATCCACGTTTAAATCCGTCAGATGACTTTCTGCTCTGACTGACTGAGTGGCAATCATTAATAAAAAAAATATGCGAGCAATCATTTATATCACCTCTCAGCCACCATGATGAGTTTCAATTCCAAGATTTTTTTCCGACCACTTTTTGTCTTCTCATATACGCTTACTTTAGGTCTACTTTTTTCTTCTTTTAAAAATTCAAGTTCAATGTGATCAGGTAGATAGACCCCACCTCTTTCTAATATTTCAACGGGATATTCAAAAAAAGCATCCAAAAACCGTTTGTCGACCCATGTCCTTGCAAGTGCCTGACCAAGAACATCAGGTAAATAAGTTTGCAAATCGCTTTCGGTCTCTAAAATGATATCCTGCTCACTAAATCTTGATAAATCCTGACTATCCAGATGGTCTAAGTCTAAATCCTTTTTGAATACAAAAAGCTTATTTTTTAAAATCAGGTCCTTAAGTTTTTTAAACATTTGACGTTCTCAGGCCAAGCACATTTGGGCTAAGTGCAAATAACCAACCATATGTCTGCTGATTTAAATTAGATACATACATACTAAACATCATAATCGTGAAGATTTGACACTACGTTAGCATGAATTGTCTACATCAGCGATTCCAAACACAACTATGCAACTTTTTTGTCATGTTTCCGATACTTCATATCCAAATCGCCTCTGGGTGACATTGTAAGAATCTGTTTAGCTTTTTCAAAATCACATGGATTATCGATCTCAAGCAATCGGCTTGATGGTATTTCAACAATACCAATTTTCCCAAAAAATCGGTTTTTAGCATCAAGAAATTGCTGACTTTCAAATGCATATACTGAACCTGCTTCAATCCACTGTCGCCGTCTATCCTGACGCCTCTTTCTATAGGTACTGTCACAATTTGATATGGAGAGTGCGTCCTCACGCTCCTCCCATACAAACCCATGGAATTCACTGGCCGCGAAAACAGATGAATAACCCTGATTTAGCATTAATACGGCAGAATTAATTTCGGTATGGTTGATCAAGGGCGAAGTACACTGAAGAAAAGCGGTATACTGGGGTAAATAACCGTAATCACTTCGCACAACCTCTAACGCGTGAATTATAGCACTCTCTGATGAAGCCTCGTCGGTAGCAAGTTCTGTGGGGCGTTCAATAACCTTTGCTCCTACCGAACAACTAATATCAGAAATATAACTATCATCAGTCGAGACGAAAACATCCTGAATTTTATCAGACCTCATTGCGGCTTCAATAGTCCAGCAGATCAGTGGTTTCCCCGCCAGCAACTTTGAATTTTTGTTCTTTATACCTTTAGATCCACCCCTTGCGGGTATTATTGCGATACAATCAGCCATATTTTATTCCAATCCCAAGTCAGCTTTCAATTATGATTTAACGGACACTCAATTCCTTTTGCACCTTAAAAGGTTTGCATTATTTGCTCACGCAAACGGTCATAACCAAAATTTTCTTTGCAATATTCAAGGATGTGAACCGGATCCGAATTCAACACATCATCTATAATTGAAAGGGTCCATGCTTCTGGCTCATCGTGAACTGTTACGATATCTTCAATTCCAGGAGGATAACCTTCAATTGAGTGCTGTGTACATAATATCGGAAGTCCGAATGAAAGGGCTTCGAGTAACTTTATTTTTAACCCGCTTCCAAATTTAATCGGGCTAAGTAACAGGTTCACTTTTTCATAAAAATCACTTGAATTTTGTAATAATCCCAAATTACTTTCTGGCGATTTAATGAGGTCCTGTACCTCTCGCAAAATTGATATTGATCCACCAATCAAAAAACGCTCGTCATCAATCAAACTTCGAGGTAGCTGCTTCAAACCCTCAATATTTGGTAATTGAGTGCCTCCAAGAAATCCATATTTTCCATTTCTTGAGTGCTTTACAGGGTCCTTAGTCTGAATAAATGGAGGTAAGTAAATGACATTCTGCAAATTGTTATTCTGCAAGTATTTACACTCTGATTGGCTAATGCATACAACAAAATCATATTCTGCTAGCGTGGAAAGTTCTTGCGACTTTGTAATCGTGCTAGGAACCGGGTAACCAAACTTCTTAAAACTTTCATTTCTTAAATGGATAACGTCGTGAATTTCCACGATTGATAAGCAAGGTAACGTTTGAGCAATTTCTGAATAATAATCGTAAGAAAAATAGCAAAAATCAAAATCTTTCGACTTTAAATAGCTTCTAAGAATACTGGCCCATTTTGAACCTTTAAAGTCAGATTTACCTTTAAAGTCAGATTTAATTGTAATCCCTTGATAGGGACACTTTGTATCTGTGTTTGTGATAAATATTACTGATACCACGTCGAATATTTGACAAAACAAGTCGTACCGAGACCTCAAGAGGTACCCTGCTCCATGAAATTCATACCAAAAAGGATGGTCAACTACTAAACAAATCTTTGACAAGAAAATCGCGAAGCTCCTCTAGTGGACTGGCGTTGGAGCAAATTTCATGCCACGTTACTATTTCATTAAATTCTTCTCCCGCCACATCAGATCGTAGACGCAAATGTCAACCTCTAACACAAAAGCAATTTGGTATAAAAGTTGCTGTGATGATCCAAATGCATGTAATTTATAATTGGTGATGAGATGAACAAAATTACACTTTCTGAAACAAACTTTAATGGGGATCAGAAACTTAATTCCCTGATGTCAAAAGCACAAAAGGCCGAGAAATTGGGAAATTTTGACAAAGCTAAATCAATTTATGAATTAATTCTAGAAAAGTATCCATCAAATGTGAAAGCAAAAAACAAATTGAAAAAAATCGAGAAGGTAGCACCCATACCAAACTTGGTCCCCCTAATCGAAAGTGGTCGATTTGCCGATGCTGAACAAATTTTACTTAGCAACATCGAAAGAGATGCAAATAATCCGCATTTCTGGAAACTACTTGGGGTAATTTATCACCATATGCAGGACTTTTCTATGTCTTTTCAATGTTATGAGAAGGCTATTGCACTAAACCCAAACGACCACGAACTCATTTTTCAATTCGGATGTGATTTGCTAGAGCTCGATGACGTTGGAAATGCTTATAAGGCCTTTAAATTGCTTTTATCTCTTGATCCAAAAGCGGCGGCTGCACACACAAACATAGGAGTAATTTACAGTAAAATTAAAAAATTTGAACAGGCTAAATTAGAATGGCGTCAGGCTCTAAATTTAGATCCTAAAGACACACTTGCATTATCACATCTAGGGATAGCTCTGATAGAGACTGAAGGGAATTTCAATGAAGCTATCGATCTCTTCAACCAATCAATGGAGATAAATCCTGAAGATGTGAACAACCTTGTTAACCTGGCAACCGCTCACTTTGAACTTGGTCAAGTAGACACAGCATTAGATATATATTCGCACTGGGAACAAAAAAATTGGAACAATGTCGATCTAAAATTACAAAATGACTATAATCTAAACTACAGTTTAAGTCTGTTTAGTGCAGGAAAAGTGGCAAAAGCTTGGGAATTATATAGCGGAAGGGTAGATCATAGAGATAACTTTGTATGGGATACAGAGCAAATTCCCTTCCCCAGACTCAAATCACTGGATGATGCCAAAAATAAAACTGTGTTGCTCTTGTTAGAACAAGGCATCGGAGATCAGATTTTCTTTCTTGGACTATTAAAATCATTTATCGAAAAAAGTGGCTCTAATGTAATCCTTTTTGTCGAGCCCCGAATTAAGTCATTGATAGAACGATCGTTCCCAGATGTTCCAGTTATCACTGACGAAAATATTTTTGAAATTAACGCAGACTATTGGATCCCGTATGGAGATATGGGCTCTTTAATGGATTTTTCACAAAACACACCAGGATTGTGCGCGCCCTATTTAGTACCTCCCAAACGACGCAATAATAAACTTGGATTAAATGTAGATGATGACAAGATCAAAGTAGGGTTCGCATGGCGTAGTGGATTGGTCAACGCCAGGAGAATGCAAAGCTTCACGTATCTGCAAGATTGGAAGCCTATCATCAACAACACCAACATTGCACCAATTTGCTTACAATACGGAGATATTACCGATGATCTTGCTGAACTCGACGACGCCACAAAAAACAACCTTATCGTACCAGAAATAGACCTAAAAAATGACTTTGAAGGGTTAGCCAGCATAATTGATGAGTGTGATCTTGTCTTTGGACCATCGTCGGCACCCATTCTACAAGCTGCAGCACAAGGTAAAAAGTCAGTTATGTATATGTTGAAAGGCGGCGGTGATCGCTGGGCGTTTGGTAAAAGCTTACTGACTGATGAATATAGCAGTCCATGGTACAATAATTGCACAAACATCGCATTTCAACAGTCAAAAAAGGAAATATTGATCAATCGGATTTGTGATATTATCGATGCTACTGCCCAGACATAACCTCTCTTGCACATAATGATTATTGGAGAATTGCAGTTTCGTATGGAAACCTTGCGCATCATCAGTTACCGTGAGGGTGAATGTTGATCACAAAATATTGGCGCGGGCATGGCATCGATTGACTCTAAAATTATTGGAGCAAGCTCACCAGCTGTAAATTTGAAAAAACTGGTCACTCATCTTGCGGAATCTGACTCCCCAGTAATCATCTATGGTCCTACAGGATCAGGGAAAGAATTAGTTGCTGAGGCACTTCACTCAGAAAGTAGGCGCAAGGGAAAATTTATTGCACTTAACTGCGCTGCCATTCCACACGATTTAATCGAAGCTGAACTTTTTGGTTATGAAAAAGGTGCATTTACAGGGGCTGTGAGTTCCACCCCTGGTAAGTTTGAGCAAGCGAATGGCGGAACTATATTTCTCGATGAAATTGGGGATATGCCGCAAACACTGCAAATTAAACTTCTTCGCGTTCTTGAAAAGCCAGTAGTATCACGAATTGGAGGGAAAAAAGAAACTACGCTAAGTATAAGAATTGTGTGCGCCACTCATAAGAATTTAGAGGAATTAGTAAGAAAAAATGAATTTCGTGAAGACTTACTTTACAGATTGGCCGTATTTCCCATAAATGTCCCAAGTTTATCAGAAAGAACCGATGACATCCCGGCGCTTTTTACTCATTTTGTAAATCTTAAAACTAAAAATAATGGTAAGAATCCTCCAGCGTTAACAGAAGACGCCTACCAAACACTTAAAGAATATAGCTGGCCTGGAAACATTCGTGAACTCAGAAATGTTGTTGAGAGGGCTATCACCTTCTTTCCTTCAAAAATTTTGAATGGTTCTGATGTCGAAAAATTTTTATTAAAATTCAATCAGGCTATAATTGATCATGCGGCCGAGCAGACAACAATTTTAGAGGAATTCGATAAACTAGCTTTTTCGCATTCCTCAGAAAATGAAACAAAATCAAACAATTTACCTGATCCCCAAGACTTTGCTAATTGGTTTGATACGAATAATGTTGTAGATTTACGTTCTTTTCTTAGGGACATAGAAATCATATTTATAAAAGCTGCCATGAAACGTAACAACGATAACACTAGCGAAGCTGCGAAAGATTTAAAACTTCTTCGTACAACGTTAATAGAAAAAATTAGGAAATACGGTATCTGAATTATTTCTGATTCCAAGATTCCACCAAATTTTCCAAAAGTGATTTCGTACTGTTGAATGCAGTTATATTACTTTCCATATCTCCAAATCTTTTTGTGTACTGAGCTTCTAACAAAGCCTCTCTCTCAGAAAGTTTAGTAAGACGCTCTCCGATATTATCGCTGAGGACCTTATATGAGTCTTCAGAGCTCCTGAAGCTTGAGCTTAAATCAGTAACTTCGTTCATCAAATCAATTAACTTTTGACTAAAGCTATCACCAATATAGACATCAAAGTTAGCTGGAGTTCGCTCTATCGTGTCAATTACCAACCCAGGGTATGCATCGGCCGTAAATCGACTTCCGCCATCTGCCAAGTTTTCCTGGGTAAGGTCAATGTCGCCAAGTTTCCATGACCCAGTGGCATTTGATAAAGTATACGCCCCAGGATCTATTGAAGTGAATTGGGATTTGATTAATGTAGCAGTTGTATCGTTGCTGGAAAGATTATCATCTTTCAACGCAACGAAATAACTCGAATGTTGCGCCAAAGCTCTTTGGAATGTAGCTTCGTCTAAATAAAATTCGCCTGAAATATTCGTTTTAATTCCAAGCTGAGATAAGTATATCCCGTCACTTCCAAATCCAAGAATTGGGGAAACTGCAAGCTTTTTAAAATCAGATTTCAATAAAGTTGCAGATGCCTCCATAGCAAGAGGACCATTTTCTTCTCCATCAATATCAATAAATGTAAGAGCGTCGATTTCTGATTTAAATTCATTTAATGAAAATATTACATCCGTAACAGTTTGCCTTATAGAAGTTTCTGATTGTGAAAAACTTAAAGACGCAGACGTTGCTAGATCAGATATTAATTCAATCTCTGCACCAGTGATCACATCTGTGATTTGATTACTGGCTCTACTGACTGCTATGCCATCTAACTCAAAGCGTGCATCAGTTGCCAACTGACTGTAGTTATTTGTATATGCCGTCACCGCACTTGGGATCTCTGCAGTCGCCCAGCGATTTGATTTACTCGAGCTGATTTCTGTGATTTTGAATCCGTTACTCGCGCCAGTATTTGTACTGGAAATAACAAGTGAATAGTTTGTTTCATCGCCTGTCGTATCAATTATTTGAGCATTCAAACCATCAATGGCATTAAATCGTGCTGCAATCTGCGTTAATGTTTCTCCTGAAAATGTAAAAGTCTCATAGGACGACGTATCAGCGTCAGAAAAACTGTACACATCAACTTCACGAATAACCGCACCTGACGTTGAAAGTGTCCCACTTTTTCCTGCATCAACAGTGAAAGTATCACCTGAACTTAACGCACCTCCTGACCATGATGTATCTAGCGTCAATGCAGATATTTCAGTGCCATCCGAGATTGAAGATGTAGCAATGTACGTTTTTTCAGCCGCATAGTCTGCTGTTAATTCGGTGGAAGAAGCCTCAGATTTAGTCCAAGTACCAAAATCAACACGCAGTTCTCCCGAAAGCGCCTCTGTTAAATCAGAAAAGCCGCTGATTTCAAACACCATTTTCCTTGCTATTTCAATATTCTCAATTGTGTGGCTTGCATTTGAAATTTTTGTTTCGTCAACCGTCTTTAGAGTAACGGACGAAGTACTGGACGAGTTTGCTTCGAAAAAACGGTCGTTCGAGATAGTTGTAAAATTACTTTTGGTGACAGAGGCCTGCGAAAATAAAGTTCCAATACCGGAAATTGCACTGTCTACTTTGCTGAGTTTTTCATTTTGCAGCACTCGCTTTGGCTCAATTTCTGCCGCAACTATTGAAGTTACAAGCTCGGAAATATTATAACCTGAGCCTCCTTTGTTGACCAAGCTTAAATAATCTGGTTTTGCTACTTCCACCACCAAACTCACCTCATTTTTCACTTAAACGACGCAAAACATATTATTTTATCATTAATAGGCGATTTCAATCTCAATGCGCCTGTTTTGCTCTCGTCCTGCGGCAGTTGAGTTTTCAGCGATTGGAGCCATTTCACCTTTGCTTACGGCCGAAAGTCGATCACCATCGATAAGTCCCGTCTGTTCAATCGCTTGCACGACACTCGCCGCACGTCCCGCAGCCAAGTCCCAATTATCACGAAACTGCGAATTCGATATTGGCACATCATCAGTATGGCCCGTCACCGTAATTTCACTTTCTGGACTCATTGAAGAAAGAGCTATTCGGTCTAAAATACGCCGAGCTTCATCCGTTAAATCTGCCGTTCCAGACGGAAATGCACCCCCCGATCCGACCGTAATGAATACGGAGTCTTCTCTTTGCTCAAGTTGTACCAAGCCCTGATCAATTTGCTCGCTTAAGGCAACGGTTAGCTCTTGGGTCGTACGAGATGCATTTTGAATCTTTTCTTGCATTTCAGCTGATGATCCACCTGGTGCCTCTCCATTTTGTGGTTCCGCGGCATTCATTGAAGCGGCTAACTTTTCCAACTCTGCCTCAATTCCACCGAATAATATTTCACTTTCTGACGCTCCTGAATTTTCGCGAGCTTCATTCAAAGCCTCTAATGCTTCTGCTATTAGAGTCTGCGTCTGTTGAGCAGATGTTTGAGCTTCAGGAAAATTAATAACAACATTTTCCCCTAATGTTTCAACAGTTATCTCACCGGTGTCTATCGCTTTTTGTAACTGTTTTGCGAGTTCTGTAGCCTCAAGTTGTTCTGCGCCTTCTCCGCCAGCACCCTCAAAATCAGAGTCCTCTTGTTTATCCGCTTCACTTCCGTCTGGCGCGTCATCTTCCTTAGTTTGAAGGTCTAATTCGGGCTTTTGAAGTTCCGTCGTATCCTGACGCAAAGTCGTAGAAAGCGACGGCGTAGGGTTAGGACTAAATTCTAGCGCAATGATGGTCGTACCTTTGGGCTGTTCAACAACTGGAACAACTTTTTGAACGCCGAATGCCTCCTTAAGCGAACCTGAAATTTGCTTAAATTTGGGCACGTTAAATTCCGCAAAGGACAAAATAAGAACAAAGAACGCCATTAAAAGTGTGGCCATGTCAGCAAATGTAGCCATCCAAGCCGGTGCACCTGCTGGAGGGCATTTGGGACATTCTTCCTCGTCCTGTTCTTCTTCTAATACTTCTTCAGCCATTCAAAAAAATCCTCGAGAATAGATCGCAGATCTAGCAGTTGATTATGCTGCTATCTCGAATTTTGCTTGTAACTTCGGTGGTAAGGCGGCTGCCATATTGTCTTGGATATTTCGAGGTGACTCGCTGCGCGCAATCCCACGCAACCCCTCAAGTACAATTTCGCGGTATGTTATTTCGTAAGCAGTGTAATATTCTAACTTTCCTTTAATGGGATTGAAAACAACGTTTGCAACAAATGCACCGTAAAGCGTAGTCAAAAGGGCGATCGCCATTGCGGGACCAATAGACTTCGGGTCGCCCATGTTGCCAAGCATCAGCACCAGACCAATCAACGTACCAATCATCCCCATGGCTGGCGCAATATCCACCCAAGCCTGGACTACGCTGTGATTTGCCTCATGTCGCGCTTTCATTGAGCCTATTTCGGATTTCATTTGCTTAACAAGCTTTTGCTCATCGGCGCCATCAACCAACATTTGCATGCCTTTTTCAAAGAATTTATCTGGCACAGGCTGGCCCTCCAATGCCATCATCCCGTCTTTCCGAGCCATACCAGCTAGTTCGACCATGCGCTCTACAGTCTCATCCATTTTTTTGACAGGTGGCATAAATGCTTTGGACATCGCGCCGAAGCTTCCGAGGAAAACCGGGAGTGGATTTTGGTACATTACGCAGAAAAATGTGCCGCCAAACACGATAAAAATTGACTGCGTGTCAATGAATGGTGCTACGCCGCCACCCATAATCATTGTAGCGATAATCGCCCCAACAGCACCGATGAAACCAATTAAAGACGCTAAATCCATTAGATAACTCCAATATGTTCGTTTGCACTATACAAAAATCATACCATCTGAAATTTTTATGATTAAGTTTTTGGCATGCATAATGCATTGTAGCCTAAAGGAGTTATTTTTCAAAATGGTGAAAATCTTCATTTTATTTGTCGCGTCCATAATTGCGGTGCCAATCGCAACCCATGCGCAATTTTTTGAAGAAGGGCACCTTATTCGAGATGTTCGAAACAATATTACATGGTTACGATGCTCTGTTGGGCAACGCTGGGACTATGATACTGGTAGGTGTTTTGGCAAAGTTGTTAAGCTTAGCCAGGATGAGATCAAGGAAGCCCTTGCGCAAGCAGATAAACAGCTTGGTGGAAAGTGGCGATTGCCAAGTGTTGAAGAATTAGAAACACTTATATGTGACCAATGTGAGCCACCTAAGATACGAAAAAAATATTTTCCGAATATTGAAAGAGAAGCATACTGGACAGGTTCAAAAAACTTCTTCAACTCAAGGATGTATTGGAGCGTGAACTTTATGACTGGGCACTCTTATTCAAGATTTTTTTCTTATCAAAAGTTACCGTTATTAATCGTGAGGGAACGTTAACTGATCCCAATTAAAGTCATTGCTATAACAAATATACACGCCATAACGGCTGAAACTTCCCAAACCTGTGATTTTGCGACTTTTACATTTTCTTGGTATGAGTGTCGTGTTTTATCAAGCAAATCGTTGTACATTCGTATACCATTTTCAAAAGCGTCGAGATAACTGTCGTCCAGATCATGAAGACGTAGATCAGAAAAATATGAGTCATTCTGTCCCTTCAAAAATATTTCAATTTCTTTAGCAGTCGTTTCGTCTAGAGAATATGCCTTGGGAACCGGGACGCCTTTGAAAAATAAAAAGGGTTTTTCAGGATATATTGGGTTTATTGGATCATATGGTAAAGCTTTTACGAACAAGTAAAAGCAACCCAACTCATTTTGGTTGCGAAATGCGGAAGTGATTTCATAATGTGAGATTTCGCCTAAATTTATCGATTTAACAGCATTTACCAACTTAAACGCAAATTCTGTGTCTAATAAATCTATGTGCGCATTTTCATCTTGAGGACTTTCAGCTGAATCAAATTCTGAACTTACGTTTTTATTTTCATCTTCATTCATTTAAGCCTCACCAAAAAATTCAAATGTTCGCCATTTGGCATTCCAAACATAGCAGATGTAGCAATAATCGAAATCAATTTATTAAAACAGGCGGCAAATTTGCCGCCTGTGTTCGTACAACTTTTGAAAAAGCGTTAATTCTGTATGAGCTGGAGAAGCCCTTGTTGGCCGCGGTTAGCTTGCGCCA
>Ga0181577_10003618_pt1 | contig 11980 bp, 2 predicted proteins | sample 101ome_21_FD_132468 | JGI IMG/M metagenome (GOLD analysis project Ga0181577, IMG submission 132468) | Coastal salt marsh microbial communities from the Groves Creek Marsh, Skidaway Island, Georgia - 101413BT metaG (megahit assembly) | ecosystem: Environmental > Aquatic > Marine > Intertidal zone...
GAGCACGACGACCAACCCGGCGATGAAGAACCCGAAGAAGGTGACAAAGTCGCCCACACCGGTGTACCACACCCTTCCAACAAGGATGAGGGAAAGAAAGACGAAAACGTACCAACTCAATTTCCGCCAGGTGTAGATGTTGTCTTCGTTTTGCGTCCGAGCCTCCACCCCGCGGAGCACGGCTGCTCGAAAGGTGTAGAGGACGAGCACGCTGACCAACGAGACCACCAATTTGGCCTCGGTTTCCTGCGAAACCATGAGAAAATCGGGGATGAAGTCGTAGCTGACCATTGCCGCCGGGGGGAACATCCTGTATTTGGCCTTTCAGCCCGCTCGTTCGGGTTCCTTCCCTCGTTCAACCGGGTCGGCGCCGCTCCAAGGGGCGCCCGTCAAAAGACGATGGAGGGCGACGCCGGTTGGAGGAAAGTCCGAATGAACGAGGGAGGGCCGGTGGCCGAAGGACAACCCGTTACGTCGTCAGCGGTGGCTTTCGACGGATGAGTACGACCAACGCCAACAACGTCATCAGGCCGACAAGTCCACCGAGCAAGACGGGGACCTTCTCAATGAACTTGGCAAGCGTTGATTGCTCGTACGACACGGTTGCACTGATGGGGTCACCTGTTGTTGCAAACACTTTGTCACCAAGAATTTCTGATACCCAGTCCGTGTCACCGTAAGAGAAAAGTGCCGTTCCACCTTGCTCGCCTACACCTTTTACGCCCCATTGTGTGTTGTACATGTCCTCAAGGAATGCTCTTTTCTGGCTGTCATCCATTCTGCTGCATGGCGCACATTGAGCGCCGGGCCCGAAGTACTCAGTTTCTAAGTCAGAGAGCACTTTCTCTTTCCCTTGAAGACGCTGGGAGGAAGGAATTTCGTGTTTTCCTCCCCCTTTGTACACCCCATCTTTGGAAACGACGGGTTCGTACCTTGAGACTATGTTGTTGTGTTTTCCTTCCACCCAATCGCGATCAAATTCGTAGTTTTTGAGAGCATCAACCTCACTCATGCCTGTTTTGGCAGTGAGGTCATCGACATATTTTTGCCTGTTTTCTGGCGTGTCTGGAAGGTACCTCTTGAACTGTTCTTTCTGATAGTCAACGACTCCCTTTCCGTTCCTCTTCATTGCATTTGATGCGATTTCGTCTCTTACGTCAGATGCGCTACTGTAATGCTTTCTATCCACAATTTCCTTGCCAACAATGTTCCCGTCTGCATCGTATTTTGTGCGGACAATGTCCCTGTCGTAGGTGGCTTTCCCGTCCAATGTGTCGCAGGCTCTGCATTGCCCTGGCGCTACCGTTGTAATCCTGCTCCCATCGGGAAGCAGAACAGAACCGACCTGACTGAGCTCGTCCAATGCACCCTTTAGGTTCTTTTCCGTGTTTAGTTTTCCTGTGAGGGTGAAGAGCTGATCGGCAAAATTTTCCATTGCTTTCCGCTGCATCATTGAGCCGTCTGCCAAGGCATCAAACCCGTTCATTGACTTGAACAAATCCGGATGCTTGATGGCCTTGCGTGCGATTTTCAATCCCTTGGAAAGGTCACCGCTCTTTGCAGCAGCTTTCCATTTTGCCGACTTTTGGAAACCGTCCATGAAATCCAGCCCACGAGACAGCCTGTACGCTCCGTCTGTATCGAATTTCTTACCAAACCAAACATACCCTTTCCCGAGTACCTGGAAGATTCCACGGACCGGAGATTTGCTCACTGCACCCCAAAGCAATATGTTGGACGCAAAGTTATCAAGGCCGAACATGACCTTCTTTCCGAGGTTAATCGGTGCTTTGATCCATCCTTTCATGACCTTCCCTGGATTCTTTGCAAACCCAGTAGCCTTGTTCTTCATGTCAGCGAGTGGTTCTTTCACGTTCGAGAAAAAGGAGCCCAGTGAGGCTCCATCCTCACCTTTCTGGACGCTGCGTGCGGTCTTGAGGGCCGCTCCACCCATCGTTTCAACCACGAGAGTCAACGCAATGAAACCGATGATGAAGGCGCCCAGGAAACTGGCGTTTGAGGCATTGTCTTGGAACGGTGAAAGTTCCTTTGCCATGTTCCACAGGCCCTTCGCAACGCTCTTCGTAGCACTGACGACCTTGTCCAAATTTAGGCTTGCCAAAACCGTTACAACCGTGGAGATGATGCTGAAGATAGCTTCCTTAAGCTCACCCGTAAACAGCATCAAGAACAACTTGCCCACGGAGATGACCATGTCTGCAAAGTCCTGCAGCACCACGAAGACCGAATAAAGGAACCCAATGGTCGAGGCGCCGACAGTGCGTAGCGTTGGGTGGAGGTCCATCGCAAAACTCGCCAGGCCGGTGGTCACCCTTGATTTGAGAGAACTGTAATTTGCGACACTGATTTCGTTTTCTTGACCGAACAAATCGACGGTTTTGACGAACACCTCAATGTCATGGAAGGCTCTGAAATCGCTAATGGTGTACTGAGCCTTGAACACCCTGCCGATATCGCCGTCCTGCAGGGCGGTTGGTCTCGACGCTTCAATCACCTCTTCGGGGATGACCGTTTTCTCATCGCCGTTTTTGCGAATCAATACTTCGACCGATTCAAGGTTGGGCTCATTCACTGCGAAAAACAAGTCAAACGTGGTCTTCGCAAAGGGCTGCCCGACGATTTTCGGAGCGAGGGCTTGGAGCACCGGTGCGTCCAATTCCACCATCAAGGGATCTTGCCGTTCGTCCAAAACCTCCTCCAGGTCCGTGAGACCGTCACCGTCCGTGTCCGGATCGTTGGGGTTGGTTCCTTGAAGGAACTCACCCAAATCGGTTAGACCATCACCGTCAGCATCCACGGCTTGGTTGGACGAGAAGACGATGGCTTCGTTCACCGAAGGGAATTCTTGTTCCGGATTTTCGTCCATTGTTTCAAGATACGTGTTGATGGCTTTCATTTGGTCCATGTGGCTGATGAACGAAACACCCCAACCGGCTTTCTCAAGTTCATCGGAAAGACCATCTCCGTCGGTGTCCAATACGACGCCTTGCGCCAATTCCTCAGCATTTAATTGGCCGTCTGCATTGACATCGGCCTCGTGGAAAGCGAGGGTCTGCAAACTCAAATCAATGCTGAAGACGTTACCCGATCCCTCGCGACTCTCGGTGATACGACGTTGACTGTCTACCACCACGGTGACCTCGGAAAACGAAGTCGTCGGCATGATGTGATGCTCATAGGTCTCGCCTTGACCCAGCGAAGGCGTTTCCACATCGGAGGTATATACTCCGTCGAGGTAGAGGGTCGAGACCCATGGAAGGTTGCCCATCATGTCGTTCCCGATGTTCTGGAACACAACGGAGAGGGTCCCGTTGTCGGCTAGCCGGCTTTCCTTGACCACCAAATCAGGGAACACGGCGGGGCAAGCCGTGCGCGTGATGCTGTCTTGGAGACCGTTGGGGAGAGGGCGAATGGGTGAACCTGAGGCATCAAAAGCCTCGAGCGTGATGGTGAAGGATCGCTTGCATTCCATCGGCCAAGTCATGGACACGGAAAGATGTTCAACATGTCCAATTGGCATCGTCTCGTCGATACGGACGGTACCGATCAGCGGAATTCCAGGCCCACCCCCGTCGTTCATCGTGAGATTAATCGACCCTCCAAGAATTCGAGAGACCCCTCGCACGCTGAGGCTGATGTCGACGGCTTGGCCCACTTGAGGGACGTCGGGATACACATCCCAACCCTTCAGAAAATTCCCATCATCTTGTGGATGAGCGGCCACCACGAGAAATTCGAAACCGCTGGATTGGTTCACCCAGAGGCCATCGGTCAAAACGCTTGAGACGACCTGGACCGATTGTTCGCCCCATTTTTCCAGATAGGTTGTGAACTGGATGGCCTGCTGTTCATTCGCCTGCACATTGGTTTGAATTTGGTCTTTCAAGACCCCGTTGATCGACAGGTATGATTTGACGTGAACCGAGCGAGCCGTGTTGTGACTGAGGGTGCAAGCCAACGTGAACAATGAGGTGAACAGTTGTTCTTGATCCCGTGAGCATGATGTTTCAAGGAGCGTTTCGGATGCTTCAAGTTGTACCCGCAGACTTGATGATGACGATAAGGAGGATGAATCGGTAGAACGGTCGTACAGCCGTACATCAAGGCTGTAGATGCCACCTTCCACTGCGGCGTCCGTCGGCACCATGATTTCCACTGTCGTGTCGATGTTGGCCACGACGTTCACCGTTGATTCTTGAATGAAGATGTCGCTTCCCGTCTCGTCCTGCAGCGCAATCCTGAGTGGACGTTGTTGGTGGCAGGGGGATGAACTTTGCAAGCCCCGGATCGTTACGGAAACAGGAATTTTTTCGCCCACCTGGTACGTGGTGAGCGTACCAACCAAATCCGCTTCCACGTCAGCTCGTATCGGTTCTCTCGTGGTGTTGAAGGCCCCGAGCACAGCCTGTCGGTGTTCATCTCCGTGACGATCGGTCGCGACCAACTCAATGTCCCAAATGCCATCATCGCATGTCGGAACCGTCCCGTTAAATTCGACGAGCGTTGACCCGTTCACATCAAGCACAGAACGCCCTTGAACAAGGGTGAGCTCGGTGTTCGTGTTCTGCAACTTGGCACGGACCGCCCAATCAAAGGATTCGGAGGTCATTCCAAGATTTTGCAGGCCAAAATTCACGAATAGACCCTCCTCGTCGGATGACAACACCACGTCATCTTGCGAATCTGCCACGGATGAATTGAGCGATTGAAGGACCATTCCCAGTTCGACCTGCCAAGGTTGAACCTCCCTCACCGGTAGGGAGAACATCATACCGCTTGCCGACAAGACACAGTTGTGAAAACCAAACATCTCCAACGGAGGCAACGTAAAGTTCAACGTAAATTGGTTCTGAGTCTTTGCTGGAATGGTTACGTGGTCGTAAACATTGAATGAGCCATCCATTGAGCATGAGAGTTCAAACTCCTGAACACCATCGAGCGCACCGATGTTTGAGACGTTTGCTGTGACCACCACCTCTCCTTCCGGATGCATCGGTGTCCCAATGTTGGCATCAAACCACTCCGCATGGTGGAGGGAAATCTCAGCGGACGGTTCCGTAATGAGCACCGTGATGGACTCTTCTGTCTTCTCTCCCGTGCTGTTAGCTTTTGATTGGAGAACGAGAAGGCTCTCGCCCACAGTCAAATTGGAAGTATCAAACTCCAGTTCTACCGTTGCGCGTGAAGAAGGGTGGGTCTGAACATGTTCGGAGCCGAGGAATGAACCTTGCTGGTCAACCAATTGCAAATGCAGGTGTTCGGTGTTGTTTCCAAAATTCCTGACAATACCGTTCAATGTGGCTTGGGAGCCTTGGGAAAACACCGTATTGCTGGCCTCAAACTCCAAACTGTATTGTGGAGCACCAGCCTTTGCGAAAAACACCTCGGCTCTTGAATCGCCCAAACCGACCTCCAACAGTGAAGGATAGGCCTTCAGCGTGTATTCAAGAACGACATGATAGGATTCCGAAAAGTCAACTTCCGATGGAACATAGACATCAAAGAACCGTTCAGTGCTTGCTCGATCGTACCTGTCCTCCTGCAGGAGGAGTTCGGTTGCTGTCAGAGGATACACGGCCTCTGTCCCGGTTATGAGTTGGATGCTAAGGTCAACGTGCGTCAATTGCCGCAACGCACCGTTAACCCGATAACAGAGTGTTGTCCACTCCCCCCGCTGAAACTCAGCCAGCGTTTCGTCACCAAAATCACAGGATCCATCGCTTCCAATACCGAGTTCCAAACCGAACTCTTCCAGTGCATTGACTGAACCTACAAACGATTGGGCATGGACGCTGCACATGGTGACGACAAGAAAAATAGCGATGCTGTAGTTCCGTCGAAGAGCGTTCAGTCGCAATTTTATCCCTCCAGTGATTGTGTTGCGTATGCAGTCTCCTTCTGCGACGGGTGTTGAGGATTCCCCCGAAGACTCTCCTCGTTGGTGGCATGCGATAGGTTCGACTCCATTGATTCAGGCATGGGGGCAATCGCCGCCTCGTCCTCGCCATTCAACTCGTTGGCATCATGCCGACCCGTTGAATCCTCAGTCTCGAGCAATTCGGATTCGTGGGCCGAGACCATGGTATTCTGGTCGGTAGACGAAGACGACGAAACCAAAACGATGCCATCGTCCATGCCAGTACCCGAATTAAGAGACAAGCGGTGGTCCTTTTTTGAACGAAGGAGGAGGAGGAGAACCACGGCGGCCAAGAAAGCAATCACGATCGCCGTGCCGACAACAATTGTTCCGCGAGAAAGGCCTTCAAGCATGCCCCCATTTCGTTCAGTTGTCTCCCAGATGAGGTTGATGGTTTGGGTGTTGGTGAACCCGAACGCATCCGTGCATCGAACAACAATTTCGTTTTGCCCTTCGTTCAAAGGAACATCAAGTTGCCCGTCGGGGGGGGCTATACGCTCTTCGTTTCCATCGATGATGCACAGCGACGACTTACCGTGCTGATTGAACGGAGTTTCATGTCTGAGCGTTATCTTCTCTGTACCGCTATTCAGTACCTCGTTCACCGTTGAGTTTATTGAAAAGGTAGGGCCGATGTACTTGATGGGTTGGCATGTCATTGTGGTGAAATTTGCAGAGAAAAAGTCGCTGTGCTCACACGCTGAAAACTCAATTTCAATGGAATCGCTCAAACTTTTTCCTGCACTTGAATTGGCACGGAATTGCACGGTGAAAGGCATTGAAAACTTCTCCCAACCTGCTCGGTCAAGCAAATCATACAGGTGAATTGTTGTGAAGCCTTCTTTGCCAATGTCATCGGCGTACGCATCCGAAAGCGAAATTTTCTCACCATCGATCCGTACTTCGTACGAGGAACCCAATTCTTTGTTCACCCGGTCCGCTCCGAGGAGTAATCGAGGTCCTTCGTTGGAGTCGAACTTTGGTAATAGCACATCGCATTTCGGCCCTGAAATTTTTACAACATCATCGTCCGAAACACATGCAATTGAAGCCTCTCGTTCGGGGTCGATGAACAACACGTTGTACGATTGAACAACACGGTTTCCCCACATGTCTTCCACAGTCACATCAAACACATGCATCTTGTCCGACGGCACGATGCCGAATGGTTCAAGCAGATAGATAACCGTCCCCCCCTGTTTCCCCTGTTGTGAAGAAACACCGTTCAAGGTGATGGTGGCGCTTCCCGTGCCATCTTCAAACGACAATGGGTTCCCGTCCGATGCATCGCATACGATCTTGTTTCGTTCAGTTCCGAGAGCAGGATACATTTCAACAACCGAGATCTCTGAAACACCCTCCATCAGTTGGACTCGAGTGCCCCGTACATCTTCGTAAGAACATGAAACCGTGGGTGGAACATGGTCGTGTTCCACGAGAACGGAAATCTGCTCCGAAAAATGATTGTTGCCTGCCTCATCCTTGGTTTGAATTGAGACCACATGAACGCCGGTTGGAAGATTGAACGTAGCCGAGTTCAAATAGTCCCCGATGTAGCTGCCGTTGAACCACGGTTCATCGTTGACGAAGAGTTGCAAGGTTCCGTTCGATAAACCGTTTGTAGAGGTAGAGAAATTCACCTCGACGAGACCATCACCGTATTTCCCTTCGCTTTCGGAAACCTCAACCACTACCAAATCTTGCACGTTGTCAAGAAGTTGCCCGAGCGAGCAAATTGAAGACAAACCCGCCGTTGATTGAATTCTTGCGTCCAAGGTGTTGATGCCGTTTTTCAACGAAACAGCGTAGGGACTCTCTTGGTCAGCATGGAGAGCGTTGTTCAGATAGAACTCCACATCGTGGCCCGAAAACCCTCCTTCGGCGATGATGGTCACCTCTCTATTTGTTTGGTTGAACCAAGTAGCCGAGTCGATTTCGGAAGTCAGGACGCAAGTAGGAACGGTGGTGTCCACCGAAATACGGATATCCCGAGAAGCCGTCAATCCTGCGTGATCGGTGACATGGAAGGCGACCGTTGATTCTCCCTCTGGAAGGGTGAATGTGGAGGAAGAACCTGAGTATTCAACGGCCACACCGTTCACAAACAGCGCCGTGTCAACATTGTTGTCCAAGTTATCCGAGGCCTCGATGTGAACGGTGGCCGTGGATTGATTGAGCCACCCGTTGTGCAGAGGGTTCTCCAACTCAAAAGTATCAACGGAGGGTGCTGTCCTGTCTAAAATGAAGGATGAAGCCCAGGTGCGCTGGTTTCCGGCACCATCAATGGCCGTAATTCGGACGTCCCTGGTTCCTTCTGAAAACGCAGAGATATTGAGCAGCGCTGTGGTCGAGGAAGAGGCTTGAAGGGTAATGTTGTCAACCTCCCATATCAATTCGACCACACCTGCGTGCACATCGTCCACGCTAACATTGAGGTTCAACAACGAAGCAGAAGTCGCCTGAGGCAATTGAGGGGGAGCGAGGAATACCGGAGAACCGGTGTCATAGTACACGTTTACCTCACAAGCGGCACTGTTTCCTCCTTGATTGGAAACGGTTACGGAGACGGTATGAACGCCATCCACTGATGAGGGCAAGGAGTGCCATCCCGAGGAGGGCGCGCTGAAGAGAGCGCCGTCATAGGTGGCTATATGGGCAACGTTGGAGAGCGAGCCATTGGCTGAAATGTTCAGGTACAACAACGGCAACGAGTTGCTCCAACCCGCAGGAGAAACCAGACACGAAACCGAGGGCGTTGCGGTGTCAACCCGAGCATTCGTCGTCCACCAGGATTCATGACCAACGTTGTCGGTCGCCATCAACGAAAGATTGTGAACGCCTGCTGTTAAATTGAACGCCCATGAGCCGTTGGCACTCAAATTCGTGGCGATCAAGGTGCCACTTTGGTAGAGCGAGATGCTCTCAATACCGCTGTGAACATCGGTGACATTCCACGTGAGGCTGTGTTGGGTTTGGTTGGTCCACAACGGTCCAAGGTCGTGAGAAGCAACGATGTTGGGCCCCGCGTTGTCGACGCCAAAGGAGACCATCACTTCTCGCACATTGCCTGCGCTGTCGTTGGCCTTGACCAAAACATGATGAAGGCCGGCTGACAAACTCGCCAATTGCACCGTGTGGTTGGTTGGAAAGGGCTGTGAAAACGAGGCGTTGTCCAGTTTGTAGCGAACTTGGGCAGTCGAAGAACTGTCGAATGCCTGCCACGTAATGTTCACGCGGTTTGAGGTGGTCCAGCCACTGGCAACATCGCTGGAGGCCTGCAACGTCGGTGCGGTTGTATCAACGACAAGGGAGGTGGATGAACAACGAGGTGCCCCATAGTTCTGAGCGGCATCAACAGGGGTCAGACACACTGAATAGGATCCGTCGGTTAAACCGGTCAGCGTATGGTTCGTCACCGAGCCAAGAGAGGCTGTGGTCGAAGATGTTTGGCCACTGGATGTGAGATTGAGGACATAACCGCTCACGCCGCTGTGACTGTCCTGAGCGGCCACCCAGAGCACATTCATTGTCGTTAGATTGGTGATGTTCGATGCGAAGTATGGAGTCACTGCCGAAGGTCCAACCGAATCGACCAAAAACGAACCAGCCAATTTATTCGGACCCAACAGGTTACCAGCCGCATCTTTTGCCAGATACCAAAGGCTGTGGTTTCCGTCGGTCAGAGATTGCGATACATCGAGGGTACAGGTGCTGCTCCCGCACGATGTTGAATACCCGGCAGATTGTACTTGAGAGGATGAGGGAACAACCGAAGAGGAAAATACACCGGCATAGACTGCTGACATCCCCGAAGTTTGTACCCCGTACGGGTTTGGGTCGGAGAATGACAACGTGACGTTGAGGTCATTGTCTTGGCTCCAAACATTCTGCGTTGGAGACCGAACAATGCTCGTTTGCAGGGTTGGAGGCACCGAATCAACGCGAAGGATTTTCTGAGTCCCGTTGGCGCAATTTCCCGCCACATCGCATGTCCTGATATGACCGAAGTGCGCGCCGTCCGCCAACAACATTCCAAAATTTCCGCCGTTCAGACAAGTTGTCAACGGGATTGATAATTGTGAGACGTTGCCTATGGCCACTTCACAGGTAGCAACCCCGCTTTGACTGGAAGGTTCGGAGGCCTGTTGAAATGAAACGAGGGGTGAATTCGTTGTGTACCATCCTGATGCTGGAAGGGTGATGCTGGCAGCCGTCGGGTCACAGTTGTCAAATTGCACATTCAACGTGAACGGCTCTTCGTTAGGCGTTGGGAGCGCATGGTCGTAAGCGGTGAGTTTGAAGGCGTTGTTCGTCCCACAAAACAAACTTGAGGTTGAGGTGGAAGGAATCGTGAATGCTCCTGTTGTGTTGGAGAGGTTCCCGACCAAGTCATTGTTCATGTGAACCTTATAATAAGCGATTGAGGAATGAGTATCTCTCCAGTTGGCCCAGCTTATGTTTGGCATATGGCTTTCTGAAAACCAGCCCGATGAGGGGTAGTTGCGGTAGGTGGAGCCTCGTATCGGATCGACGTTGTCATAATAGATGACAAAGGAGGAATCGGTGGACCAGTCCGCCTTGTTTCCGTTGACATCAACGGCCCGATACCATAGTTGAAACTGGCCCGAACCCAAGGCCGAAGGAACGGTTACCGGGCTGAGGGTTTTTGCATTGCTACGTGATAATGGCGTCGAAGTTGAAGAGGGGGGGCCGTTCCCGTTGGGGAGGAGCATGTACTCTAACTCGTCAAAATCACACGCATCAAAAGCCGCAACGTCCTTTTCGAACGTGAACCGGTCTGTACTCGTCCACGAGCCGTTCACGAAATCCTTTGGCCCGTACGACGAGATCTCATAATCACCGGAAGGATTGGTTGGCAGAACACCTTCGTCGTCGTAAGACACGTTTACATGTCGAATCTCGGTTCGCAAGTGGTCGGTTCGGGAACTTGATAAGAACCCGTTTGGTTGATTATTGAACCTGAGTTGGAGTTCTGATTTACTCTCATCGTTTTGTACCGGTTGAAGAAAGGTGCCGCTGCGCCCTGATACGGCCACGGTACCATTGATGACCAAATGGAGAATGTCGGTGTACCATCCCGTTCCATCATTGGCAGTGTTGATGGTTCCAGCGTTTCCGCCGTTAAAATTGAATTTTGAGGTGGCGTCGATGTAATTCCATTTTCCACCATCCTCATTCCAGTCCCAGGCGGAAACCAAGAGAGCGGAATATTCGCCGGTGGTGGTCTCACTGACCGATGAACCGTTACTCCAGCCTTTTGTGCTGTCTGGTCCGTTCACTTGACGATCGAACTCAACGGTGAGATTGTTGTCAATGCACGCCGCTTTTTGGTCCAGTTGGATTCTGTAGTGGACTGCATTCCAACCGCCATTGTAAGTGTTGAGTCCAATGATAACGGAATTGACGTCGTTGCACGCACTTGAAGAACTGTCCGAACAATCGATAAATTTCTGTGTGTTCTCATATTCGTTGTCGTCGTAACTCGAACCCACGACCGTCTTTGAGTACATACCCGACCCTGCCGACATGTTCGTGAAAAGACCTGAAACCGTTGCCGTTGATAGCAACAAGACGAGCAAAACAGCGACCGGCGCTTTCACACAATTCGCTTTTTCCGCTCCTATAAAAAGGGGGGGGAAGGGATTTTTTGCGTTTTTTTCGAAAAAAACGCCGATTTAACCCCCCTCACCGTTTCAATGCACAATCACCTCCGCATTGGAGGCAACTTTTGCACCCGTGAACTGATGCGGGCTCGTATTCTCCCTCAATAGGCTGCTCGATGAGAAAACCTCTTTCAAGCAACGAAGCAAGTGCGAGGCATGGCCAACGGCGCCGAAGCACCCGAACCCGTCGTCATCACCAATTTCCGACCCGCACCCATTCTGGCCATCGCCGGTGGACCGGGTCTTGTGCTGGGTCTCGCCGTCATCGCCCTTGCTGCTGCCGGTGTGTACGACGCCTTGCTGCTGACGGACGTGCACATGGGCGCCTACCTTGAGGGCCTGATCCTCGTGTTGATGA
>Ga0181577_10003619_pt1 | contig 11980 bp, 8 predicted proteins | sample 101ome_21_FD_132468 | JGI IMG/M metagenome (GOLD analysis project Ga0181577, IMG submission 132468) | Coastal salt marsh microbial communities from the Groves Creek Marsh, Skidaway Island, Georgia - 101413BT metaG (megahit assembly) | ecosystem: Environmental > Aquatic > Marine > Intertidal zone...
AAAGCGGTCTTTGGCGAGTCAGAAATTTGGTATGCATAGAGTGATGGCCTGGTGCTTGAGAGCCGAATCCTCAAATACTGATAAAAATTTCGCGTCAAAAAGCCCTGGTCACGCCGTGATGGCGGCACGCTCGTTGCCGATGAAATCGGTCTTCTCCAGGAAATAGTCATAGTCCCCTGCATAAGCCTTGAGTTGACCGTTGTTGACATGAAGGATCTTGGTTGCCAATCGACGGATGAAGTAGACATCGTGGGAAATAAACAGCAACGAGCCTTCGTAACGTTCTAATGCGATGATAAGGGACTCAATGGTCAGCAGGTCCAAATGCGTTGTGGGCTCATCCATCAGGAGCAAATTAGGGGGATTGACCAAGAACTTGACCAAATTGAGTCGACTCTTCTCGCCTCCACTCAAAACGGTGGTTTTCTTGTAGATTTCTTCCCCACGGAACATGAAGGATCCCAAAAGCCCGCGAGCCTCGTCCTCTCGCATCTCGGTAGCGGCGGCCAGCACCTCATCCAAGACGGTGTTGTCAGGATCCAAACTGCTGGATCGATGTTGGCTGAAATAGCCAAGTCGGCAATTATGGCCCTCTGTGCGAGTGCCTTGCTGGAATTTGACTTCTCCGGCAAGAATCTTCAGCAAGGTGGATTTCCCTGCACCATTGGGTCCGATCAGAGCGGTGCGATCTCCGCGTTGAACTTCAAAATCAATGCCTTGGTAAATCTTATTTTCACCATAGGCCATGTGAATGTTCTCAAGAGAAATCGAACGCTGACCTCCCCTAACCGGTTCAGGAAATCTGAATGGGTAGGGCTTTCGAGGAGGAATGGGTTTTGGGAGTAACTCCATTTTCTCCAGCATTTTCAGCCTGCTCTGGGCCTGGGCCGCCTTGGAGGAAACATTGCGAAATCGACTGACGAAGTCCTTGATTTCCGATATTTCTTTTTGCTGATTTTTGTAGGCGGCCGACTCGCGGATAAAAGCCTCCTTCTTCTGGACCTCGTATTGAGAATAATTCCCCTTCCATGAGAGCAGCTGCTTGTTCGAGAATTCAAAGACCTTGTCGGTGATCTCATCCATGAATTGCCTGTCATGAGATATCAACAGCACCGCACAGGATTGAGCTTTTAAGTGCTCTTGGAACCAAAGCAAAGCACTGAGATCAAGATGATTGGTCGGCTCATCAAGCATGAGGAGGTCAGGCTGCATGGCCAACAATCGTGCAAGGTGGGCTCGCATCACCCAGCCTCCACTGAGATCTGAGGCCGGTCGGTCAAACTGATCATCAGAAAAGCCCAAGCCATGGAGCATTTTCTTGGCTTTTGCTTCAAACTGAGGATCGTTCAGCGCATCAAACTTGGCTTGAGCCTCATAGTATTCCAGGCACTCGCACGTGCCAGCTGCTTCCAGCTGGCGAAGGGTCTTCTCTAATGAAGGAATGGTCCCAGCCCGGCCAGTGGCGACTTCCATGACTGTCTCATCTCCCAGGGCTTCCCCTTCCTGAGGCAAATAACCTACCGTGGTCCACTCATCTCGGATGATTTCCCCAGCATCAGCTTTCAGGGCGCCAAGAATGAGCGAGAAGAGGGTGGTTTTCCCGGAGCCGTTGGGACCCACCAGCGCCACGTGTTCCCCGTAATTAAGCGTCAAGGATACGTCCTCAAACAAAGGGGTACCTGCAAATGATTTACCTAAGTTTCGAATGGTCAACATAACTGAGAATACTTACGAACAGAACCATGAAGCCCCGTGGTTCAGGGAGAAAACAGCCTCATCGCAGAAGGGCAGATCGGATCACAACCCAATAAAGGGGTCGCCTGCAAGGGTTCGACTTACGTGTGAATAGTCAAAACCGTTCCGTTTCCAGAGGGAACCTAGCACAATCCTCATCAGGGGCTCAACCCATGAACTTGGGCAAATGCCCAAAACATCTTTGAAAAAACTGATCATGGCGAAGCTTACCGATAGGAACATGGTAATCATAGAACCCCTCAGACTTGATCAAAAACGCAACAAGCCTTCTAACCCTTAAGGTAGGCAGAAGGATCCTGCTGATAGAAAAGCTGGAGCTGATCATAGAGAGCTGGTCGAGCTCGTTTGAGCTGTTCTGGCTTTTCAAAGAAACACTCTGAGGCCACCGCAAAGAATTCGGCTGGATGAGTCGCACCGTAGGCATCCATGACCGTACGACGCCCTGCCTCGACCCGATCTTGAAGACGCTCATATTCCTCACTCATCACCCTTTTCCAGGCAGCATACCTGGAGGCAGATCTTAGCTTAGGCAACCCATTGGCCTGCCCTGTGGCCTGATCTAATTGGTGAGCAAATTCATGCAGCACCACATTGCGCCCATCATGCATGTTCGCAGCGCCACGCTGGGTGGATTTCCAGGACAGGGCCACGGTGCCACGTTCCCATGACTGCCCCAAAACAGCTTGCTGGGTTTCGGTCACTACCCCACCGGGAGCCATCTCAGTGCGCTTGGCTTGGTAGGTATCCGGATAAACAAGGATTGATTTAAGGGTTGTATACTCGGTGTTTTCCTTGCCAAGCAGAAGCAGGCAGGCTTGCGCGGCAATCAAAAGCTTCACTTCCTGTGTCAATTCAAACCCCATGCAACCCTCGAAGTGCTTTTCATCAAGAAAGACCTTGATGTGGTTCTGAAGTTTTTCCCTCAAAGATTTTGGTAGGCAGCGGTAAAGCGGGAAACCCTCAAGCAAGATAGACTCATCACTAGCTGGGAATTCGGCAGCCTGCAAGCGAGCCCTTCTTCGGTTTCTGAACCATTTGAAAATCATCTTATCGCTTTCAATGCTAGCTGAGTGTTTCGAAGAGCCAAAGTAGCCCTATCAGGATTTTTACCTCAACCCATGCAATGAGGCCATACCGAATGGTAAGGGACGCTGGCGAGTCGCGGATCGTTAGCCTGTGGCATCCTATTACCCAAATCTCACTGCAGAAGGCATATAACACAAACTGATCCCGTGAAAAGAACCCATGCGGCAATGCAGCCAATCGATTAGGCTGGCATGTGCTAGGCAAAAGGGACTGATTGAGCAATCACCGCCATGCTAGCCAACCCGACCAGAACACTTTTTTTCAAGGGTAAGCCTTGGACTTCCCCTTCAGAGAAAGTCGATGGTTCCTTGAATAGTCTAAAAATGAGCCATAGCGTGATCAATTCGGCATGCAATGGTTTGATTCGATCAGCATTTCAGGCTAATGATGGGAGGTAGATATTCGCACTCATGCAATGTATGCCCCAGCTCCTTTGGCCTTTGATCCTGTTCAGCTTGATCGGATCGCAAGTCATTTCGCGAGCCCAGGACTTCAACCGGCAAATTCGCCCCATCCTGGCCAGTAAATGTTTTACCTGCCATGGACCTGATAAGGAATCGCGCCAAGCCAAACTAAGGCTGGATCGACGCGATTCAGCCATCGCAGCAGAGGCCTTGGTACCAGGCAATCTTAAGGAAAGTGAGCTTCACTACCGAATCCATTCTAAGGATCCGGACGATGTGATGCCTCCTCCAGAATCAAACCAAAGCTTGACCCCTGAGGAAATCGATTTACTGGATCAATGGATTGAGGCTGGGGCACGGTATGACCAACACTGGGCTTTTGTCGCCCCAAACCAGCCTCCTATTCCTAGCCCTGCCACTCATTGGCAGGAGAATCCCATAGACGCCTTCACCTTGCAGTCCATGAAGGAGCGCGGTTTCGAGCCCTCAAAACCAGCCTCGCCCGAAATGCTGCTCCGCCGACTCTATCTGGATTTGACGGGACTGCCCCCTGCTCCAGAAGAAGTCAAAGCCTTTATCGAGGAAGCCAACCAAGAAGCCTACATTCGAATCGTGGATCGCCTTTTGGCTTCCCCTGCCTACGGAGAAAAATGGGGACGAGAATGGCTGGACATTGCCCGCTACGCTGACACCAACGGCTACGAAAAGGACAGACCGCGCAGCATGTGGCCCTACCGTGATTGGGTCATTCGCAGCCTCAATGCTGACATGCCATTCGATCAATTCACCATCGAACAACTTGCCGGAGACATGCTTCCAGGGGCGACTCAGGATCAACGCATTGCCACGGGCTTTCATCGGAATACCCAACTCAACGAGGAAGGCGGAATCGACCCTCTCGAATTCCGCTTCTACGCGGCAGTCGATCGAGTGGCAACCACGGGAACCGCCTGGATGGGCCTGACCACAGGTTGCGCTCAATGCCACACCCACAAATACGACCCCATCACGCATGAAGAATATTATGGTTTGATGGCATTATTGGACAATGTGGAAGAGCCTGATCTGATCCTCGAGTCACCTTCCCAGATGACTCAACGTAGGCAGGTAAACACAACATTAGCCAGGGAGCGTGTGCGACTGCAGGAAAACACACCGGGCTTCGAATCAGCTTTCACCGCATGGCTCAAGCAAGCTCAAGAGAGCGCAACCCAGTGGATCATCCTGACTCCTACGGCCATGAAAACCAACCTTCCCAAGTTAGAGATCCTGGAGGATGGTTCGATTTTTTCATCAGGGGATGTCACCAAGCGAGATGTGTTCACCCTGCAATTTGAAACGAACACCCCTGTGACTGCCTTGCGACTCGAGGTTTTACCGGACCCTCGGTTACCAGCCCAAGGGCCCGGGCGTTGCTATTACGAAGGTCGAAAAGGTGATTTTTTTCTGAGTGAATGCCAGGTCTTCACGGAGGAATCACCGGTTCTGATCACCCAACCCTCCCACACTTATGGCAAGATCAATATTGGAGGCGGATCGGCCGATGCGAGTAACGTCATCGATGGGGATGGATCTTCCGGATGGTCGACTGCAGAACAAAATGGGAAAGCCCACCATTTGGTTCTCCCTTTGGCAGACCCCATTGCAGCGAAGACACCCTTCACCCTCGAAATGTTGTTCGAGCGGCATTTTGTGGTCAGCCTGGGGCGCTTTAGAATTTCAGCTACCAGCGAAGCCGGTATCCCCATGGCCAAGACGCATGGAACACGGGCCGAGGGGCTTTTGGCCAGCGGGAAACTTGACGAACCATCATCCCTTGAGCACCTCAGGGAGGTGTTTCTTGAAACCGACCCGCGATGGAAAACCCAGCAGCAATCCCTGGAAAAGATCCGGCAACAACTCCCTCAACCCAATCATTCCCTGGTCATGATGGAGCGACCGGCGGACAACCCACGCCCGACCTATCTGCGTCATCGCGGAGAATACCTGAATCCTCAAGCCATCATTGAACCGGGCTTACCAGAAATCTTCCACCTAGCAGAGATGCCAGAGCCTAAGGATCGCCTTGACTTCGCCCGCTGGCTGGCAAGTGATGCCAACCCCATGGGCGACCGGGTCACGGTGAACCGAGCTTGGAGATCTTTCTTTGGAGCAGGATTGATTCGCACAAGTGGTAACTTTGGCACCCAGGCCCCAAGTCCTGACCACCCTGAACTATTGGATTGGCTGGCTTTGAAGTTTCGTGAAGACGGCCGCCACCTCAAACTGCTGCATCGGCTCATCGTCACCAGCGCCACTTACCGCCAGTCCTCGCAAGCCAGCCCCGAACAGCTTGAGCGAGATCCAGAAAACCGATACTTGGCACGCGGCCCTCGTTTTCGACTCTCTGGAGAATTAATCCGAGATCACATGCTCGCTGCCAGCGGTCAACTGTCGCATAAGATGGAGGGCCCAGGGGTTTACCCACCTCAACCCCTGAGTGTGACGGCTCATGCTTTTGGCAATACGGCATGGCGTGCGTCCACAGGAGCAGATCGCTATCGCCGCTCGATCTACACCTTCATCAAACGAACCGCACCCTTTGCCAGTTTCATGACCTTCGATGGCACCTCAGGAGAGAATTGTATCGCTCGACGCGACCGCAGCAACACGCCTCTGCAAGCTCTTTCCCTGCTCAATGACGAAATGTTTCTGGAACTGGCAAGGCACGCGGCCGCCAGCACGCCTGAAGAACCCGCCCAAGCCATCACCACATTGTTTTATCAATTCCTAAGCCGCTCACCTTCCGAAGAAGAGCATGCAACCCTCATGGCCTACTACCATCAGCAACTCAACCGCTTGCATGAGGGGGAGATCAAGGCCGAAGATCTCTTGAAATCTCAGGAACCCTCCCATGAGATGGCAGCCAGAGCACTCGTGGCACGGCTGATCATGAACCTCGACGAAGCCATCACCAAACCATGAGCCCTTCCTTTCCCATCGAACGTACTCGCCGACATTTCTTTCAAGACTGTGGATTGGGCATTGGGAAAATGGCCCTGGCATCCCTCCTGGCCAAGGAGAGTCTGCATGCAGCCACGGGAACTAATCAGCTGGACTACATGCGCCACCCCATCAGGGCCAAACGAGTGATCTTTCTGTTCATGGCGGGTGCCCCCAGCCAACTGGAACTCTTTGACCACAAGCCCAAGCTCAAGGAGATGGAAGGTAAGCCCATTCCCCCATCCGTGATCCAAGGGCAGCGGTATGCTTTCATTCAACCTGACGCTGCAGTCTTGGGCCCGAGGTTTCCCTTCAGCCAATATGGGCAATCGGGGGCCGAACTTTCGGACAGGCTTCCTTACCTCAGCCAAGTTGTCGACGACATCGCTGTGGTCAAATCGGTGCATACCGATCACTTCAACCATGCCCCAGCTCAATTGTTCATGACGACGGGCAGCGGCATACCGGGGCGCGCCAGCATGGGTTCCTGGCTCAGCTATGGCCTTGGTAGCGAGGCTGACGATCTCCCTGCCTTTGTGGTTCTCAAAAGTGGCGGAAGCCTCAGCGGTGGAGCCTCCATGTGGGGCTCGGGCTTTCTTCCCTCTGAACATCAGGGGGTTCCCTTCCGAGAGGGAAAGGACCCCATCCTCCATCTTGCCAACCCCAACGGCATCGACCAGCTGGCTCAGCGACAAACCCTGGATACTTTGAGTCATCTCAATCGACTTTCCCATCAGCACGTGGGAGATCCGGAAATCAAGACACGCATCGAGGCTTATGAAATGGCCTATCGCATGCAGGCACGTGCCCCGGAGCTGATGGATTTTTCCAGCGAAAGCAAGACGACCAAGGAGCTTTATGGCATTCAAGACGGCAGCTCAAATTTCGCCAGTCACTGCCTGCTGGCTCGGCGTCTGGTGGAGCGGGGTACGCGCTTTGTTCAACTCTATCACAGTGGTTGGGATGCGCATTCGGATGTCGAGGGCAATGTCAAAAACAATGCCCGCACCGTTGATCAGGCCAGTGCCGCGTTGATCACCGACCTCAAACAGCGGGGCATGCTCAAAGATACGCTGGTGGTATGGGGTGGCGAATTTGGCCGAACCCCCATGGTGGAAGCCAGTGCGGCACTGGGAAGAAGCAAGGGACGGGACCACCACCCTCAAGCCTTTACCATGTGGCTAGCTGGCGGAGGCATTCGCCCTGGCATCACGCTGGGGCAAACCGATGAACTGGGCTTTCACATCACCGAAGACCCGGTTCATGTCAATGATCTGCAAGCTACCATCCTGGAGTTGATGGGAATTGACCACACACGCTTGAGCTTCAACTTCCAGGGGCTGGATTTCCGTCTCACAGGCGTGGAGGCCCACCATTCGGTCCAAAAACTCATGGCTTGAATGCCATCCAAACCGCATTGAACTGACCTTGAGTTTTATCCATTTCATGAGGACCCATCCATTTTACCACCACCCATCACTCTCAAGATTCATGCGCTTGCTGGAGGGGTTTCTTGGACTGGTTCTTTGCCTCACGGCTTGCCAATTTCCAGGTGACCGAGAAACTCACATGCCTACTGCTGAGCGAGTCCCGGCTTTCCTGGACGACTCCCTGATCATGGCGCAGATGACCCAAGCGGTAAGTGAGGCCATGGATGAAGCCTCACCGGTAAGCATGAGTCAACTCATTGCCACCCTTCAAACCGAACCCACAGCCAAGGTCGCGCTTCCCAAAACAGCTCAAGGCACTTTGAGTGAGGTTCAAGAATCGATCACGATCGTCGGAGGAGTTTACCAATGCAACCGATGCACCCGTTGGCATGTGGCACCTTCCAGCGGCTTTCTCATTGCAGACGACTTACTAGTGACCAACTACCATGTCGTCAATCAACCTTCCCATCAGGCCATGGCTGTGCGTTTATTCGATGGACGTGTGCTCATGGTGAAGGAAGTTGTCGCCGCTAGTCGGGAGAATGATTTGGTTGTGTTGCGCATCCCTTCGACAGGGCTCAAACCTATTGCTCTGGGCGCAGCAGCACCGGTAGGCGCGCAGGTCGACCTCATCAGTCACCCTAAACAGCGCTTCTACACCCTCAGTGAAGGTCGGATTTCACGCTATTTCATCCGCCGACAAGGCGAGCGTCAGACCCCTATGATGAGCATCACAGCAGACTTTGGGAGAGGGTCCAGCGGGGCACCTGTGCTCAATAAAAAGGGACAAGTTGTTGGGATTGCCACCAGCACCGAATCAGCTTACTACTCGGAAGAAGACGGTCAGCAGAAAAATCTGCAGATGGTCTTCAAACATTGCATCCCCGTTCAACAATTGCGCAAACTAATTGGAGGATGAACCTGGCAGGAGGGTGGTTTATCCATGCGCGCCAGCTCCCTTTGCCATGCATCCTTCAACCTCATCCTCCGAGACGGCCAAAGCCTTTACCCTAATCGAACTTCTGGTGGTGATTGCCATTATCGCCATCCTCGCGGGCATGCTCCTGCCCGCACTCTCCCGCGCCAAGGGCAAGGCTCACACCACCCGCTGCTTCAACAACCTTCGGCAGATGGGCATTGGGATACAGCTCTATGCCATGGATCACGAGGACTCGGTTCCTGGGGACACCTTTGGAGGTGGTTACTTCTTTGCCAACCTCTTGGCTCCTTACATAGGTCAGGCCATTGACCCATCGCAATTCCAACAGGGGGATGTGCTTTATCAGGCTTACCAGCAAATTGACCTATTCCATTGCCCAGGGATCCGACCCAAGCCTGCGCAGGCAAGGCCCTTTGCCCTGCACTACACCATCAATTCTATCGATTTCAATCTATACCGAAGCACAGGGCAATATGAGGCGACGCCGTTTCAAAAAATCACCACCATCCCCAACCATGCAGCCACTGCCTATCTGTGTGAGATCAATGATGACGGGGTGCTTTCACCAGCCGGTTACGGAGGGTGGAATGTCTGGGATCGGTCCCACACGACCTATGGACCCGGCGGCAAAGCCAACAACAGCCCAAGAATGATTCGGTATGATGACAATCGGCACGGAGGACAAACCACCTTTGTCTTCCTCGATGGCCACACCGAAACCCGCAACCTGGCTGATGCTGTGAGTGACCGAGGGGTTCCCTTCTCCTTGTTCAACCCACTGCACCCGGAGAACCTTCCTCGGTAGAGCTTGGGCGCGCTGATGGGCTGCCATGGCATTGAGCAGACCCGAGCGACCCATCACATGAACCAGATTTTCACCGGATGAGCTGCTGCTGAGAAGGCCGAAGTCTCGATCATCCGCAAAGGATCCACCCCACAGCGTCGATGCCCTCATAGAGGGAATTCACGGTGGAGTCTCTCAGGATGGCGGTAGGTGTATCCCATGCTCTTTAGGGTATTCAAATGCTGCATGAGGCGCTGTTCAAACCCCTTCCAATCACGCAGATCGGCAGGGCTCCAGGCCACTTCTGAAAGGGCACACATCCGGGGAAGGATCATGTATTCTACCAATTTCCAAGTCGGCATGCGCTCAGTCCAAATATTACCTTGCACCCCGAGAATGTGACGGGCTGACTCGGCATTGAGGACTTCTGGAATAGGTTCATAAGCATAAAGCGTGTCAATAGGGATACGCCCCAAGTTGCCAGGCTCCTCAGGTTCCTCACTCTGCCGATAATCAAAATAACAGTGGGTCGTGGGAGACATGACCACATCATGCCCCATCTGCGCTGCCTTGATCCCTCCCTCGATGCCCCGCCAGGACATCACTGTGGCAGAAGCTGGCAACCCACCCTCAAGGATTTCATCCCAGCCCAGCATGCGCTTACCTTTGGACTGCAGAAAATCTCCCATCCGACTCACAAACCAGCTCTGCAGTTGATCCTCATCTTGGAGCCCCTGAGCCTTTATCTGGGCCTGACAATCCGGACAATCCTTCCATCGCGTTTTGGGGCACTCATCACCACCGATGTGCACGTAGCGACCAGGGAAAAGTTCGACCACTTCAGCAAGGATGGTTTCCAGGAATTGAAAGGTCGCTGACTTGCCAGCGCAATAAACGTCATCAAAAATGCCGCAAGTATTGGCTACTTCAAAAGGCCCCCCGCTGCAGGAAAGTTCGGGGAAAGCAGCCAGGGCAGCCAGGGCGTGGCCAGGCATTTCAATCTCCGGCACGACCTCGATGTGCCTTTGCTGCGCATAGCGCAACACTTCGGCCACATCCTCTTGGGTGTAATACCCTCCGTATGGCTGACCGTCCCGATCCCTCCAGGCTGATACATCGTTCAGGGCAGGATAGGCTTTGGAAGCAAGACGCCAGCCCTGGTCATCGCTCAGATGCCAGTGGAAGGTGTTCATGCGGTGAAGCGCGATCAAATCCAGTAGGCGCTTGATTCGATCAACAGGATAAAAATGCCGGCAAACATCCAGGTGCATGCCCCGCCAGGCAAAGCGTGGAGCATCCTCAATGACACAACAGGGCCAGCCTCCTTGATCCAGAAGCCCAATCAAGGCCGCTGCCCCACGCACGCATCCTGCCTCGCTGCCAGAAAGGATCACGCCATCCGCTCGAATCTCCAAACGATAGGCTTCGGAAGACGTGTCATGCTCCAAACTCAATTGAATCTCGGCTGCCTCTTGAGCGGACTCCCACTGCAAGGAGGCATCTTTCTGTAACAACCATTGCCCGAGCAAGGCCACGGTGGGATGGAGATCATCCGTTGGGGTGCCCTCAACGCGAATCCGCAACACAGAAGGAGCATTGAAACGCCCGGCCTTGAGTTTCACGTTTTGGGGCAGAGGGATCAACGCGATGTCAGAGATGGTATCAGTCATGAAACAGGGGGTTTTGTTTGAGGGGCCTTTTTGGGAAACCAGTATGCCACAGCGATGAGGCAGGCAGAGCCGATCATGAGTAGGAGGACTCCCAGCCAAAAGGAAGGCAGTATCGGGTTCGCTACAAAGGCATCTCCGATGATGAGTTTCCCCAGCCCAATAAGCCATAGGCAGACACCGGCCGAGGAAAGCACCCAAAGCAAAAGACTCTTTCTATTGAGGGGGGAATGAACCACAAAATCGGGAGTTTCCTCAAGCACCAGGCGATGGATTTTTTGCCAGCCTAAGCCTCCCGCCTGCACCCGCCGATGGAAGGTCTTGAGCACACTCAAGTCAGTGGGCGGCGTCAACCATGTCGCGATCAGGGCCAACAACACGCTTAGAGGAACCGTAACCAGCAGACTGAAAGGAAAATCAAACAGGGAAGCAACCGGTATGGCCAATGGGGTTCCCTCCCAGAGCACCACAGTGGACTGAGCCACGGTAGCATCCTTGAAGGCATACATCAGCAGGGAAAGCCCAAGTAGGGAAAGTAGGCAAACCAGCTCAGACCAGGCATTGATACGCCACCAATACCATCGAAGCAGGTAAATGACCCCGATGCCCCCATTGAACCCTGCCAAAAAGAACCAAGCGTCGGAGACAGTGTTCATGAACAGTGCCACCAGAATCCCGGCCATGGCAATCAACAGGGTTGCCACAATCCCCCACCCCACGTAATGCGTTTCCTCAAAAACAAAGTCCTGCTGCCCAGTCTGCCGACGGATCCGTCGCTCCCGTATGGGGGCGAGGAAGGGACGATACACATCATTGATCAGATAGGAGGCCCCCAGATTGACCCAGGTAGAAATGGTCGACATGTAGGCGGCAAACAAAGCGGCCACCATCAGGCCCAACAGCCCCGTTGGCAGCACTTCAAGCATGACGCG
>Ga0181577_10003623_pt1 | contig 11973 bp, 21 predicted proteins | sample 101ome_21_FD_132468 | JGI IMG/M metagenome (GOLD analysis project Ga0181577, IMG submission 132468) | Coastal salt marsh microbial communities from the Groves Creek Marsh, Skidaway Island, Georgia - 101413BT metaG (megahit assembly) | ecosystem: Environmental > Aquatic > Marine > Intertidal...
ATCATTTTCAGCGCGGTTTTCATTCTTTCGCTGACAGCCGCCGCAGTTGGCGCGTCGTCAGCCTCCATCGCCGCATGCAACTGCTCCAGCAGCTCTGCATACCGCTGCGCCCACTCTGCTGGCACATACTGCCAAAAGGTATCACCCCACCGAGCAATCATCTGCGCGTAAACCTGATTAAACCCTCGTGTCGCTGCAACGACCTGCTTGGTGTAAACCTTCGTCTGCTCATCGCCGCTCGCATCAAACCCTTTCGGCTTGCGCTTACCCTTGCTAGCGGCTGGCGGCTTCCTTTTAACCATCGCTCACTGCCTTCCAAATTCCACACCTAAATCACCACACCAGTGTGCCACTGAATCACACCACACCACACCCCACACCCCTATAGGGGTGGTGGTGTGGAAGTGTGGTAACAGTGATTTTCTCCACACCTCCACACCATTCCACACCACACCTATTCTAGGTGTGGATGCATAAATATCACAGTGGTTTTCTGACAAATTAGCCATCACATTTCCTCCCAGCTAATCCATTCTCCAACAAAGACGCACGGCACTTCTCTGCCTGTCCGACCATCTGGCTGCGCCTCAACACGCAGCACATCGGTGGCATACCACTGCTTCAGAATGCTGCCCATTTTCTGCTTGCCCGCCTTGTCGCTGGTGTCCACGCCGATGACATGGCTGATTGCATGTCCAACCCAATCCTTTGCCTGCGGATTTTGTCTGTATGGTTTCTCGTTTTGAGCAGCGCCGCCGACGACATCTTGGCAGGCTCTGGTCATCTTCGTTGTGATGTTCTCGAACAGGTCTGGCAGTTTAAACTCGACGGCGACGCCGATCCACTCACCGTTGTCGATCTGCACACCTTTCATTTGCCGATAGACCGCCTTGTCGGCTGGCGGTGCTAGGTTCGCCTTACCATCGTCAACTCTAAAGATGCCCTTAGCCGAAGCAGGGTCCACGCCCATTCGCACGGCGTCATCTTCTGTGATCCGGTTGATAACTCTAGCAGCCCTTGCAGCGCCTATGAGCGCACCAGCACCGCGTACAGAGTCGATGGTTGCATCCTCTCCGTTGCCTTTGCGAATGTGATGCACGAGATTGACGCTACAGTTGGTATCTCTCGCCAACTTACGCAGCATGGCGACAACAGCCTGTATGCCGCTGTTAGAGTTCTCGTTTACGTGGTGCAGGCTGACGAACGGATCGAACACAACCACGCCAATATCGTTGTCAGATATTTTGCCTGTCATTGCCGCCAGCATGGGATCGTTGGTGTGTATGCCGTCCCGGCCCTCTACGGCTAACAACACGTCGAAGGTATCTTCGCCATCAATGAACAGCCTGCCAGCGACTTCTTCAGGCGATATGCCGTATTCCTGCATTGCGGCGAGAACACGCATCTCAATTTCAACGCGCGGGTCTTCTAAGTTGACCAGCCACACGTTTGCCTGCTCTTTGACCTCAGTGCCAAGCAGCGATCTGCCAGTTGCAATAGCCAGCGCCTCAACGATGACCATGCTGGTCTTGCCGATGCCGCCAGCGGATGCCAGAACGCTGACGTATCCCCTGATATAGTCGTAACCGTAGACCCACTGCCTGACAGGCAACTTGCTGCTGTCAAATTCAGACAGCGGCGTCGGCCACGTTTCCTCTGGGTCAACCGCATCAGGCTCGCTTTCGCCATCAGGTGCCACATCAGCGGGCTCTGCGATCTCGGTTATCGTCTCAGTCTCATTAAAGTCATCGAGGTCGGCTGGCGGATCAACTGGCTTTGGCTTTTCAAATGGCGACGGCTTAATTTCAGCAGCATATGTGCGGATTGCCGACTTCATGTCACCAGCGTGTTCAAAATGAGCATACAAGTCGAACGCATCGCCAAAGCAGTAAGCCATGCCGTCCGACTTTGCCTGACCGATGCCAGCGTTGACATCACTGCCTGACAGGCTCACCCAATAGTCGCCAAAATCTTTCGTCGCGAACGAACCGCTGGTTTGATACGGGCTGCGATAGTGCGGGCTGCGTCCTTGCTGCTCGTATCCATACCGCAGGAGCGTGTCAGCCACGCCATGAGCGCTGTTAAAGTGCTCAATCGGGTCAACATCCTCGCCAAACTTAGCCTGCCTCTGCGAACGCTCTCTGCGCCTGTCAGCAGCGGCCAACTCAGCCTTCTTCTGCGCAATGAGTTCTTGCTGCTCGTTGAATTTGACGACATCCCAGATGGCCGATGCCTGCACATCTAGGAACCCATCGCCAACGTGCTTTACGCCGTGGTAAAAATGCGGGTCGCCCGTGCTTGCATCTCTGCGATCCGGCGGCACGTTGGGCAGGTAGATTGGCTGTGCAGTGCGGGATAAAGCTGGATCACAGATTATGCCCTGCTGCTTCATGATTTCGAACAGCGCTAACTGCGCCCTTGTATATTGCTCACCGAAGATCACGTTGGCTAACGGAATTAACACCCGCCACTTGCGCTCATCTGTGCTGGCCCCAGCCGACGAGTAGATCAATGAGTGCGCGTTACCTGTCGCCTCGACGACTGCGTTTTTTACGTCAGTCAGCGTCGGTGAGCCTTCATCTATATCGAGAGCCAGCATCCAATATTCGCCTTCCTGCCGCTGCTTGTCGTGGCTTCTGGCAAGGTGGCCGTTGTATTCGGACGGAATAATAAAGTCGGCCTGCATTTTCTCGACGGCCTGCGGGCTGTCTACAAGCTGCCCGATATCTTTTAACGTGATGGTGTCATATTTTGCGTATTGGTCGTCCTTGCGGCTGTCATAGGCTCCATGCGCTAGGACTAGGTTTGCGTTGACGACATCTGATTGCTTCATTAGTTTCATTTACAGACGGCCCTCATTTTTTCCTCCCAGTTGGGGGTTTGTTATAGGCCAGCCGCTTGGTGTTCAGCGGCTGGCCTTTTGTTTAATTAAAATGGAATTTCGTCAGCCAGATCGGCAGCAGGTGCAGGTTTAGCGGCAGGTGCCGGGCTGTTGAAGTCATCCAGATCAGAGCCACCCTGACCGTTATGGAAGGTCGTGCCAGTTTCCTCGAAATCATCTAGGCCACCGCCGCCATAAACAGCGTGTGTGACCTGCACTGTGTCAAACAGCAGCGTGATGCCGCCCTCGCCGTTGGGATTGTTGACTGGAACAGCAGTGCAGCGGATCGTGCCTTTGCTGCCAGTCCAGATGCCCTTATCTTCCAAGTCCTTCTTCATGCCGTCGATGACGCGCGGAGGAGTGTTTTCAGACCCGTCACCCTTTGTGCCATTGCGCTTGGCTCGGAATGTGATCGTGCCGTCATCATTCTTCCGCATGCCAAACACGGTGGTAAACCCTTCACCCTTGCGGGCAGTGTAGTGGGCCTTGCACTCATCATAGATAATCTTGGCCTGTTCCTTATTCATCCTCCAGCTCACCGAGTAAGTTGCACCGTTTGCCGTTGGCTTGCACGGCTCACTGCGCTTATCGGCTGTGTTGTAGCGGTAAGTTTGGTTTAAACGCGGCCACAGCAGTTCAACATTGCGCACCATGATTGTTTTAAAATCGTCAGACATTTGCTTTCTCCTTTTTGTCTGGTTAGATCGTGGTTCTAGAAGTCATCAAGATCGTCGGAAGCCTCAGCATCCCGCAACCAAGCTGGCAGGTCAATATAGTTCACCTCCGGCCAGCCAGTTGTGTAAGTGCCTTCATCCTCGGCCATCTTAATTTTTTGCAGCGTCTCGATGACACGCTTATGCGCCCAGTCGAGATACTCCCATGTGAGCGCGTGCACGCAAACAGCATACGGCGGTTCCTTTTCTACGCAAGCAAAGACAAAGTTCTTTACCTTGCAGCCAGACAGCCGAAGCACATGCATGTAAAATGCCGCTTGCAGGTCGTAGCCGTATTTCCGCAGATCACGCTCAAAGCCAACGGGGCTGGCGTCTTGGCAAGTCTTGATGTCGTAGATGACACCCTCCTGCGGCCAATAGCTGTCTGGGCGCGTCTTGAGCATTATGCCGATGTCTGGGTCAGTCGCAAAAAAGCTGGCCTCATTGATGACCTCGCTGCCAGCCATCCGCTGACCGACTTTTGTCGCCAGCAAACTCTCGGCCATCGCGTTGGCAACATCATAGTCGCCCTCTGTTAGCAGCAACTTGCCGTCAAAGTCAGCCTCGACCTTTGCATCTTTCCACTTGCTGCCACGCCGGTCAGCAGGTCCACGCAGAATTAAATCCTTCTCCGGCTCCAACACCAGCGCGTGAACGGCGGTGCCTAAGTCAAAGGCTGGGCTGGATTTGTAGACCTTGTTTCGCCAGTGCAGCAAGCTGGTTTTATATACTGCCTTCACGTCGCTACTGCTGATTCCTTCGTGGGCGTGGTATTTTTCGTTGGTTAGTTCCTTATCAATTGTCATTCATTTTTTCCCTTGCTAAGTAACAGAAATCTTCGAACGAAACGTCGCATTTGACGCCGTTCATTTTAAGCACACACCGGATCGGCATTCGGTCATATTTGTAAATCAGCACTGGCGTCAGTTTGAGATTAGCCGCCGCTGTCTCGACTTGCTCCCACCATGCAGGTGAGCCGCCGATTGGTCCGGCCTTATAGCGCTTGCATTCCAAAGCAAACGGCCAGCGCTGGTCGTCGGTAACAAGATCGCCATACTCTGACTGCTGATATTGCCGCAGGTCACGTTTGAGACTTATGCCAAGCTCTAAGTAAATTTGCTTAGCAACGTCCCGCTCGAAGCTGGCCCCCTTGTTGCGACTATTGACCATTAGCTGACCGCCTCGCGCTCAAGGCCGGCTTCCAGCAGACGCAGGATCGCTTCTTTTTCGGTGGCGAACTGCTTGTAGTGGCGGTAGTCCTTGATCCGCTCAAGCAGTTCTTCCGGGATCGTGATGTTTTTTCTCATTTAGGTGTCTCCAACATTTCTTGCACATGAGGCACATTAGGTGTTGACGGTGTAATGGTCAATAGGTAATCTGTCTGTGTAAGTAACGAAGGAGCAAATGAAATGACTGACAAATACAGAATCGCAATCAAAAGGGACTTTGGCAAAGGTAAGGGTTTTTGGTTGCCCGGTGCTGGAGATGTCGGCACCATGAATTATGGCTATGTCAAATCTGGGTTCGTTGTCCTGAAGCAGGGCTGCAATTGTATGCCGGGCGCTACTTGGTTCAGAACTGTTGCAGAAGCAATGATTGCCATTAAGGCCCATATGGAAGTTGGACACTCTTCGCAATTTTGGGACAAATACAAGGAGATAGAGTCAGCGCATCAATAAAACATGGGGGCTTCGGCCCCCTCCACCAAACAAGGAGCAAACGAGATGACCGACGACATCATCATCAACACCAAGGCAATCGCCAATCAAATTGCAGCAGCCAAGCGCCTGCGCCGGAAGCTAGACATCCTGCGGCTGGATGCAAAGTCGCGCGGCAACGATCAACTGAAGGCAGACGTCAACGAGTGCATTGCGCTATTGGATATTATGGAGAAGTAAAATGATACTCACAGCAGCAACCTGCCTCGCGCTGACAGTCTATTATGAGGCTAGAGGTGAACACCCTGACGCTCAGTTGGCAGTCGCAGAGGTCGTGATGAACCGTGTTGCCGATCCGCGCTTTGCTGGCGATGTTTGCAGCGTCGTCGCAGAGGATTGGGGCGCAGAGCCGCATGACTGCCAGTTCAGCTTTATGTGTGATGGTAAGCCGGAGGAGCCAAAAGATTTTATCGCTTGGGCAGTGGCTCAGGACATTGCTCGCAAGGCGCTGGCTGGCGATGTGCTGGGTCATGGCGCTACGCACTATCATGCAGACTACGTTAGTCCTTGGTGGGCTGACACGCTTACGCCAGTTGGCAAGGTCGGCTCGCATATTTTCTATGTTTGGGAAAAGTGAAATGACAGGAAGTGAGCACCTACGAAAGCTTATGGTGTGCCGTCAAGTACGGACGGGAAACGTGAAAGACATTTTCGAAAATACTGACATGGAATTTGCTGAATGGGTCACGAGAAAAGTTCACCGGATGCAGTATTCAACCATCAGTGAGTTGCTGCGCGATATGCTGCTTGACGTCTATTATGAGGAGACGGGAGGGTGAAATATGGCAGCGTTTGCAGCGGTGTTGAGGCTGCTACCGTCGCTTGGCATCCTCTTGGCTGGCAACCTCGATGGTTCAGCGAAATTGAGAAGTTTCCAAGCGCAGTGCTGGCGCATCATTACCCAAGCACTCCCAACCTTGGAGACATGACAACATTTAAGGAATGGCCTGATGACCCAATTGACCTTCTTGTTGGAGGAACACCATGCCAATCATTCTCAGTCGCCGGAATGCGAAAGGGACTGGATGATCCGCGTGGCAACCTCATGCTTACCTACGTTGCAATTGCTGCACGATATAAGCCCAGATGGCTGGTTTGGGAGAACGTCCCCGGCGTCTTGTCATCAAACGGAGGACGGGATTTTGGCACCTTCCTCACAGCGTTGGGGGAAGTCGGGTATGGGTTCGCCTACAGAGTTCTTGACGCTCAATATTTCGGAGTGGCCCAAAGACGCCGCCGTGTGTTCGTTGTCGGATACCTTGGAGACTGGCGACGTGCAGCAGCGGTTCTATTTGAGCGCGACAGCCTGTCAGGGCATCCTGCGCCGAGCCGAGAGGCGCGGAAAGAAGTTGCCGGAGTCACTGGCCCGCTCACTGCGGGAATGCATAAAGGACCAAGAGGAACAGAGGCAATAGATAGCAACCATATAATTGCATTCCCAGCAGAGTTGAGCGGCACGCAAGCCGCTACATCAGTCAACATATCGCCCTCAATTTCTGTTAGCCATACAACAGCCATTGCTTGTAAAAATATGCCTCGCCGCCTAACCCCGCGCGAATGCGAGCGACTGCAAGGCTTCCCAGATGACTACACACTCATTCAGTATCGCGGAAAAGACGCAGCCGACGGCCCTCGATACAAGGCAATGGGCAACAGCATGGCCGTCCCCGTCATGCAATGGATTGGCAAAAGAATACAAATGGTAGAGGAATTAACACAATGAACGCACAAGAGATCGTCATCAGCCGCCCGTTTCAGTATCCGACAGCGGCAAAGCAGATTGAGCGTACCGTGGCGCTGCACATACAGAAGGCAGTCAAGGCCGAGGGTCACAGGGGGCAACTGCCCAAGTCAGCAATCACTTACGATTTTTACCCAGAGGCAAAAAAGGTGCGCAACGCGATCCGGCAGTATATCCAAGCAAACCAAAATTGCACCACAGGCGACATTGAGCGCGCTCTAGGCTACACAAAGGACGTCATCGAGCCAGCGGTGAGCCACGCGATAACACACAGGCAGATCAACTGTCGTGTTATTAAGGGCAGGCGAACGCTATATACTGGAGCGTTTAAAGGGCCAGACGAACGCGACTGATCTCGCCACGATCTTTGCAGTAGGTAATCGCCTGCATCTCTGATCTGGCGGAATAAGCGTGTGAGGCGGCATAAGCGTCACGCGGCGCAACCGCCCTCACCTGTTCAACCTGTACGCCACCAACGTCTAGCTGCTTCAGGTGGTGCAGGTGTCCGGTGAAGTAATAGCGAAAGCGAGTGCGCCCCCATAGATCAGGCCATTCGTCAGCCATGTGCATTACCAAGCGCTCTGCCTTAGCTTTGTCGCCGTGGTGAGCCGCCAGCATAACCTTGCCCCACTCAGTCACGAAAAACTCGCCAGCCTCTCGCTGCACGTTAATGCTGCTAATATCTCGGTAGCGCTCGCCCAGCGCAAACATGACGCCGATGTAGGCGTCTCGGTCGTGATTTCCGGGTATGACCGCAACATCAACCTCATCATGCTTCTGAGCAGCCAGTTCAATAGCAGCGGCCAGCGTCTTGATTGCCACATCCATCGTTTTGACATGGCGCGTATCAACGTCGAGAATATGCTTGCTCTGCGGAGTCACGTTGGTCTGATCGTTTGCGTGGAGTAAGTCGCCGCCGACAATAATGACAGCCCGCTCTGACGCTGGCGTTGACGCTATGCACTGCCCCATTGCGCCAGTGATCCGATCATAAGCGGCGCTGGTGTCATAGTCCTCACCAGTCTCCTCACCCCAAGCTTTCATTCCGATGTGGGCGTCAAAGATTGGATAGACAGTCATCAAACCGTCGCGGCGGGCGTCTGGAGCAGGCAGCGCTGGGCAGCGCGGTATGTCGCTGAAGGACTCTTTAATGTCATCGATGGTCGTCTTGACGTGATCTTCCTGCGGCAACCGAAAATAAATCGACGCCTCGTCCGTCTTGAGCCAACCAGAATGCACGTTGCCAATGTCGGATAGCTTGGTGCCGACCATTGCATCCTTTATGCCTTCGTCTGCGCTAACGTATTTCTGCGCCCTCTCAATCTGATTGGTGACTGTCTTGCGGTGCTTGCCCAGCGCCTTGGCGACCGCCGTATAGGAACCTAGCTGCTGATAAAGTTCCCACGCCTCTCTCTGCTCAGGTGTCATTGGCACTGATCCTGCCAAATCTCGTTACTCGTAACGACACCGCGCAGAAGCTCTTTGTCGTTCTCCAACAGGTATTCAACGGTTGCGTCGCTGCCAAAATAAAGTGGACCAGCTATGTCGCAGTAATCACCTGTCGGCTTTACGCACCCAGCTAGTAGCGCGGATACTAAGCTCAGTGTCGTCAAGAGCGTCGATTTCATCCTCGACCTCCTTTGCATTGCGGATCGCATTAAGACGATCCTCCATAATGTCATGTTCGACGGCATCTGCCCCGTCTGATCTTCCGCGCCAATAGATAGCGAGCAGTCCGAGCAAAGCGGCGGAAACGCCAGCGAGATATAGCTTTAGTCTTATGAGCATCTTTCATCGCCACCAAAGGGCAAAGCAACCACCAGCAACCACGCAGATCAAGTAGATCACAAGCGTCTGGATTTCTGCTTCTGTCACTTGATTGCCCCTCGCAAACCAATGCCAGCTAGGCCAATGTTAATCAGCACAGGTGCCGACATTCCACTCGCGTTCTTTACCGCGGTGGCGAGGTCAGACATGCCGTGAACAGGCTCAAACGCAATGAACAGTCCGGCGAGCAGCGGTATGACAGCAGACCACCATGTCAGGCTGTTCAGTTTGATGTATTTGCGCATATAGTTACCTCCGGTTGAGCAAACCTTGCAGCAGAGATACCAGCGCTGTCAATAGTGCAGCGATTGGGTTGCTTGGCGGTTGCTCAACTGGATCAGGGTGCGAGATCGTCGCTGGCTTTTCTGCAAGCCACTCATGCACATCAAAGCATGGGCAGGCTTTGTTGGCGTATTCAGAGTGACCGCTGATCTTCTCAATAGTCGGAAACTGCTCTTGCAGCTTGGCGATCAACTTGCGCAAAGACTTGGCCTGAGCCTCTGTGAAGTGATCTTCAAATTGATCGTCGGCAGCGCCGCCAAAACCGCCAAAAAGTGAGATGCCGATGCTGTTGCTATTGTGGCCCTTAACGTGAGCGCCAATCTTTTCAACAGGCCGACCAAGAGAAACTGAGCCATCGCGGTGGAGGAGGTAGTGATATCCCAAGTCGCTCCATTTTCTTTCCTGCACATGCCACTTGCGGACCTGCGCCACTTGCCATTCGTTCGATTGACCCTCGCTCCACTCAGCGCGAGTGGCCGTGCAGTGTACAATGATCTCGTTAATGTGACGCATATTAACTTCCTCGCGCCATCAAGGCACGCTCCAAATGCTGAATAGTCGTCTGGGCCGCAGCGAGCTGTGATTTCAACTCAGCCATCTCTCTCAGTAAATTCTGATTGTCGGCGGTCACTTCATCTAGCTTTTCAGCAAGACGATCAACTTGCGCTCGAAGTGTATCGTTAAACTCTCCGCGCTCATCTTTGTCGTGCATCATTCGCTCATGCGATTGCTTCGCTTTAAGCTCAAGAAACTTCCATAATCCGCCAGCGCCTATAAGCGCAATCAAAAGCGGGGTTAGCATCTCAAAATCAATCGCGGGCATTGAACCGCTCCACCTCTAGTATCTGACGGCTGACGAGGTTGCTTAGGTACAAAGACCACGCCGCCATCACTATAACAGCTAATGCGTGCGAAAGCACCTCTATAGTTCCCATTTCATTCATGCTTGGTGAGTGACCTCGACCCATATTCCCAAGAGAATAATAGACAAACCCTTCGGGCTGCGGGTCGTGCATAAAGTAAAATGTCAAAACGAGCGCAGAGAAAACAAAGTCAGCAAGAAGCGCATATTTCAGCGCCACCTTTGGCAGCCAAATAACAGCAACTACAATAATTGCAGACATTGTCGCCCATCCGGCAAGAATAGCGGTGGGAACCATCCCAGCGAACATCCCAGCGTAGGTCAGCCCGACAACAGCACACGAAAGGTGCTGCGCCGGGCCGTTGGCAGACTTGATTGCTTCATATGTTCCGCGCAGGCCAAGCATCACTTAAACTTTCTGAGACCAAGAATAACAAAGAGCAGTTTACGTTTCCAGAGCGGTTACACGGTTTTCTAGCGCGTCGATCTTCGTCAGCGCCTCTTGCAGTGCAGCAGTCAACAACGGCACCAGCTTAGATTGGTCAATGCCTTGATAGACTGGGTTGCCTTCGTCATCGACCTCACCCTTAGTACCGTGAACAGATTCTGTTTGCTTCTCATAGACCATTTATAAGCCATGTTAATCTCCTATGTGTAGTTCTGTTTTGGGTACTTAGCTTTAACCGCTAAACAGGCATCAATGTAGGCTTGCTTTTGTTCTTCATCACCCTTAACAATAGCGTCTAAGTAATCTTCAACAGGTGGGTATTCTGATCTTCGTTGGTCAATGTACGCAACAGCGTCTAACTCAGCTCTTTTATAAGCTTCTTCATCAATCCATTCAGAACCAGTCCACTTAGGCTTAAACATTCCATATGGAATAGCTACATCTACTAAATCTTCTGCTATTTGATTTGTGTAGACATCCTCAAGAAAGTAACCGTTTTCGTCCACTTTACGGAGAAGTTTATATTCGTTTTTATTCATAACCTATCTCCTTAGCCTATATTAAACGACGATGTAATAGAAAACCAAGTATTACTGAATTGACCACCTGCAATAACGAAGCCATCCTTATCTATATCAAGTCTTGAATGGACATTTGAGTTCATAGTCGTTGCTAATAGTAGTCTTCTTCCGGGTCTAAATCCACTAGGTAATTGCATAATATTACCATTAGAACCCCCTTTAACGAGGCCTTCTAAGTACACTGTGTTATTTGCTCTTCTATATCTAACTGGCCCATAGTTGGTCGTATCATATGGTTGCCAGTTGTATATCAATGTTGGGGTTAACCAATCTGTATCTGGATATAGCGTTTGATCTTTTTTAATATACTTTCCATTACAAAGTTTTACAGCATCATTACCGTTTGCTGAACTGTCACCATTAGATACAGCAACAAGAACCCAATTCGGAGGAATTTCAAAGCCATTTATTGAACTGTATTGGCCTATATAAAAATTTCCATCAACAGAAGCATTCGAAGAACCCATTGGCAGTTCATACCATAAACTACTCCAGTCAGATAGTAGAATACCAGAAGTGGTAGCCATAGTATCAGGAGTATCACCTATTCCAGTTATATTTGTTTGATTTGGTGGACATTCAATATTAAAGTATCCAGTAGTTGCTGTATCAGGTGACTCCCCAACAGCAATTACAATAAATCTGTCAGTCCATCTTAAATATTGTGAACTATCATAATAAACCGTTCCGCCACCCGTAATAGACCTCTTTGCGTTATCATAGAAGGTTCCAAGTTTATCCGAGGTTGGTGTATTGGCAATTAACCTTGCGTTACTACTCATAATTATTCTCCACCTCTATTCTACCAGCTCGGTAGAACTTTGTACCATTTTCCAAGCGTTTCTAAACTCCCTAGTCTCTGGGAGGTCTGATCGCTTCACTACACGGAACCTCTGCATGTTGTGGTAGTTGCCCCAAAT
>Ga0181577_10003626_pt1 | contig 11970 bp, 21 predicted proteins | sample 101ome_21_FD_132468 | JGI IMG/M metagenome (GOLD analysis project Ga0181577, IMG submission 132468) | Coastal salt marsh microbial communities from the Groves Creek Marsh, Skidaway Island, Georgia - 101413BT metaG (megahit assembly) | ecosystem: Environmental > Aquatic > Marine > Intertidal...
AAGTATATTTAACTATGTTAATTGAGCACTTGAAGGAAGAAAACGAAAAAGCACAGCAAAGAAGTATGAAGAAATGAATTTAGAAGCAATAAGCTTACAGCTTAGAGAAAATAAAGAAGCTCAAGAAGATACGACTACTGAAGTACAAAAGCTTACTAATCTAGTAAGCAAACAAATTCTTCAGGATCAAAGAGATCGTATGGACGAGCTCAACTCAAAAGATATTCTAAAAGATGCTGAAAAAATGGTTATGAAAATCGCTAAAGATGATAGCCAAGGAATGCCTCCTCTTTTAGGTAATCTTTTGAATTTTCTTAAAGGATTAGCTGGACCTCTTGGTCTTGTAGCTTTAGCTGAGCTTACTGATACTGATGCATTTCTTCGTGCTCTTGGCATTCCCAAAATGGTTGGCGGTGTTAAAAAAGTTTTAAGCGGTATTGCAAATATATTTGACTCAATTAAAAATTTCGAACTGCCTAAAGTTGCTCTAGCATTTGATGACGGAAAAAAGCTTAGATTAAAAATACCCGAGCTTCCTAAACTATCATTCTTCACTGCTGCTGGAGAAGCTATAGTTGATAAAATAAAACTAAAGCTACCAGAAATACCAAAACCTAGTTTTGTAACTGCTGCTGGTGAAGCAGTTGATAATTTAAAATTAAAAATACCAGAACTTCCTAAGTTTTCTTTTGCTAGTTTTCTTGGAAAAGTTTATAATGCTGGTGAACCAATTAAACTAAATTTACCAGAGTTCCCAAAGATTACATTACCTGATATTAAATTACCAGAAATGCCTAAACTTCCAACTCTTGAAATAAATGAAAAAGCCTTTTCTATTGTAGAAAAAGTAAAAAACATTATTGGATTTACAGCTGAAGGCGCTGAAGGTGGAAAAGGTTTACTTGGTTTCTTTGGTCGAGTATTTAAACTACTAGATCCCGTTCTAGCTCCACTTAAATTCGTGCTCAAAACTGCACTAAGACCTTTCACACAAATAATATTAACAGTAGTAGATTTTGTCAAAGGTTTTTATGATGGATTCACCGGTGAAGAAGGAACCATGAGTGATAAAATACTTGCAGGTATTGAAGGTGGATTTATTGGTGTCATTAAAGGAATCACCGAAGCATTTGATTTATTGTTTGTTACAATCCCTGCTTGGTTACTTGAAAAATTTGGAATGCAAAACGCTGCTGAAGTCTTAAGAGGATTTTCTCTTACAGCATTAGTAGATCCTATCTGGGCAGGTATCAAAGGCATTGTAACCTTTGTCGGTGACCAGTTCATAAATATGAAGGATATTATTGTAGGCTCATTTACTATCCAGCTAACAAGAATTGTAAATGGGTTTAAAAAAGGATTTGAACGTTTATCTAATTTCATTGCTAACTTAGGCGATGAACTATATTTAATGATTGCAAAGAATTTTAGATTTAGATTACCTGAAGTATCAATTGATATGCCAGGTTGGCTAGGTGGTGGGAAGTTTACACTTATCCCTAAAATTGATGTCGGAGTTGGTACTGCGGAATCTATCGCTGCAACTGAAGAACAGATTGATCGTCGTAATGCTAAATCTGAAATGAAAATTCGTGCATTAGATAAAGAAGTTGCAGATATGATGAAAGCCCAGCAAGATAGACTTGCTGAGCTTAATAGTGCTTTCCAAAATCAGGTAGTTAATGCTGTGAATAATAGTACTAATACTCAGAATAATACTCAGAACACAGTTCTTAACGCACCTCAAATGCCGGCGACAATGGATGTCGCACAACCATTTTAGGCTGCATCATCATTAATTAATTTTGAGAAGTATGACATGGTGTCATCATCATCGTTAGATGATAACTCTTCTGCTGTAGAAGCAGGAGTTTCTTTGAATGTTGGAGCAGGTGCTTCTTCACCCAAACGAATCTCATCATCAATCTTAGGTGCACCAGCTGAGGCAGCTGAACCTAACACTGATTGCAACTTCGCTTGCAACTCATCATAAGACTTATATTGCTTAGGATCAGTAAACTCACGAATATCATGCATAGAGTTATAAATCGTTTCTAACTCATCATCATCTTGACTCAATGGTGATGGATTAGCAAATTCTGATTTATCATAGTTACGATAACCTTCAACATCACGAATCTTTAGTTTAAAGTTAGCACCTTCCCAAAAATCAAATGGGTTAAGTGGCGATTCATCTGCAAACTCTGGTTGCATAGCATCCATAATTTTATCAAAGATTTTCTTACCATATTGGAAAAGAAATACCTTACCTTCATTTGCAGGATTACCAGGATCACTTACTACATAAATGTTTGAAACATAATGTAGTCGACGTTTTTGACGACGAGCAGTTTCCTTATCAGACTCAAGTCCAGTATTCCAAAGACGACTATTTAGTTCGCCTACAGGATCTTGTTGACCGATAGATGTAAGAGATTTTTCGATATACCATTTACCTGTTGGTCCTTTAAACCCATGATCCCAATAACGATTCCAAGGTAAGTCTGAACCTTCAGATGCTGGTAAAAAACGAATAACAGCATAACCATTATTCTGTTTGTCAACCGTGGGCTTCCATAGACGAGTGTCTTCATAATTACTTTTCTGAGTTGTACCAGTAGCTTCTGCCGCTGCTACCAACTGATCAATTTTACCACGATTACGTTTTAAATTTGCAAAACTCATATTTTTCTCCGTATTGCTGAAATATTGCTGTATTATTATAAGTTATATACACTGAAATGTACACTACTATTTATTCAAAATACAAAGTATTTTGACGAGGCAAAAAGTTTAACCGCATTGCCTCAGCTTCAATCTTCTCCTTAATAACAGGAGAGATGAATTTCTTTACGTCTTCAGGGTCGATATTAGTTACATTACATGCTTCTACTACTGCATCAATATATCCAAGCTTTTTATCAACCACTTGCTTTTCGACTATCTTACTAAACTTAGATTTATTCATAAACTCTGCTTCTATCATGCTTCCTCTACTTCTGGATCTAGACCTGTGTAAGTGTATCCTAAGTCTTGATAGAACACACCATATGAATATTTTGGAGTACCATCTTTATAATAAGCAGGCACTACACAACGATAACGAACCTTATGTTGTTGATACTCGCCATAAAACAAGTCAACATATTCACCAGTACTTAAGTACTTTTGAAGATTATTGATGTATGCTTGAATATGAGCTACTTTCGTTTCAGCACCTTTTTCTTTCAAGCGTAATGATTTCTTAGCAGCAGCCAACTCATCTTTCTGAGTCTTAATCCAATTCTGAACTTTACGAAAATAGAACGGATCATCCTCAGGACGATTCAATGCATTTGGATGAATACTCTTATATTGGGGTGGATTCTCACGCATCCGCTTTTCACGAGCTTTTGCTAATCTTTCAACTGCAGCTGCTTTCTGTTCAGGCGACATTGGTTTGCGTTTTTTACGAGCCATTGGCTTCCTCCTTCATAATATAATACTATTCTACCACATTTGTTACCAAATGTACAATAAAAAGTTTTGTTGGAAATCAATTACTTGTCATCAAGTTGAAGAAGTTCTATTTCTCCGTTCTCGTCTTTTTGCCATCTAACAAGATTATTATTTACGAGATACATTATCGTTAGCTCAATTACTTCATCTTTACTTTGATTTTGAAGTTCTCTGCCAATCATAAAACAACATGCAGATGCGGCAGCAAATAACGTCCATAAAATCATAGTAGTAGAAATAATCATAAGCAACTCCTTCTTTTACTAATAGTATTTATAACCATTCCACAGTTACAACACGATCAAGCCTAAAACTACGCCAAGCATCTTTTTCAAGATCCCATACAGCTAAAACCTCATCATTAGCACGACGTTCAGAAATGTATTCTTCAACATCCATTTGATCTGGCAATAAATCTTGCTGTAAAGTACACTCCATCACACGTTCAGTCCCATCCATTTTCATGAATGTAATACGACCTTTACCTTTTTTAAGCTGAGATACTAATTCAGCACGAACATATTCCATCATTTAATTCTCCTATAATCCATCTATGCGTTCTAAAACATATTTTAATTTTTCAACTTTATTTTTTCCTGCAAAATGCCAGAATCCTGCATACTTATCTTCTTCTGTCCATTCTCTATCTTCTATATTTTCTAATAGATAATTGTAATGCCTATCAAGCATTTCTGGCTTAATTTTTTTATGATTGGTCATCCATTGTCCAACAGTACGCTCATCAGTCGTATTGTAAAAAATATCATCATAAAGAATATGATCCATCATTCTTTTTTTAATATAGTTTGCTAAATCTAAAGCAGCTTCTTTCGTTAAGATTTGAATCCCACCTTCACACGCACTAAATGTTTCTGGATCTTCTCCTTTAGCCCATCTTTCAACAGCTTCTTTTGGCCAAACCACGCCTTTAATATAATTTGTCTCTGGTAATGGCTTGGCATGTTTAGTCAAATAAAAATCAGAATCTAAAAAAACAATATAATCAACATCATCATCTTTATGCTTTAAAGCTGATAATTTATCATGATAAAGATTTCCAAATTTATTTCCACGTTTTTGATTTAACATTTCAATTAAATCATACTGTTCTCTATGAACAACGTGACTATACCCATTTTTTTCACAATACTTATCAACTGAAGGTATAAGCAAATTGTTATAAAGATAATCTAATTTTTCGGGAGCGCCACCCCATGATTTATCTTTATGCTCAGGATTAGGGTTTCCCCACCAAGAACCTGTTTCTACAAAAGATTGAATAATTAAATACTTTGGCATTAACCTAGTCCTAATTTTTCCATTTCATCAAGAGCATCTTGTCGAATACCACGATAAATTATTCCGCGACGAGGTTCATCAACACTATTTGACATAATACTATGCATGCAATTACCATAAAAACATGCAAAGCCTCCTACTTCGACAGAAGGTTGAATATAATTATCTTGAAAGAATTGAAAATTAACCGGCTTTGCTTCATTCCACTTTGCAGTATCCCAAATATATTTATGAGTTCCACGGACATAAGCAGTCGCACCATTTTCTACAGTAAAATCTACAAGAGGAATCATAAAAGTCAAACTAAGAATGCCAGGCTTAAGATACTTTGCCATTTGACAATCAAGTTTCTGCGGCCATAAGTAAGGTGCGTCTAAATGTGGCTGAACTCCAAGCTCATGCTTATAATTTGTCATGACATAACGATTTGTCATTTGCCAGCCCCAGTCTTCACCATCAAATACTTTATCACAAATGCTGGATAATACCGGAAGTATTTTTTCGTTAATGATTTGATTATCTTCAGGAGTTTGAGACCAATGATATAACCAATCAACCTCAGTCAATAAATCATTTGTTTTAGCAAGTTCTTGCACAGCAAGATGATTATGCCAACCTTTATTTCTAATATTACCAATTGTAGGTTTTAGTTCACTAGCTACATTATTAAGTGAGCAAATTTCATCTTTGTCAAACATATCTTTAAAAATAGTAAGACCATCTTTTTCTAATTCTTTGAGAAATTCTTGCACTAGTTTCTCCTCATCTGTGCAGCATCAATTGCTGCTTGCTTGTTATCTTTACGAACAGGCATAAGATTCGATTTATGTGTGGTAACAATACCAGCGATCTCATCACCAGTATATTTCACAGTATCACGCTTAGTACCATTACCACACACAACGTCAGAAGTCGGAGGCATGACACGATCTGTACTATAATCGGGCATCGGTGCTCGCCATTCCGACTTCTTACCAGTAACTCCCATCTTCTTCAAAAAAGCCTCATGATCAGCCTGTGCTTGCTTCCAACCTGGCTTACGCTTCAACTTAGACTTACCGTGGACTTGTACACCACGAATCATATGCATACTCATATTTATAAACTCCTTTACTCAACGCCGCTGTTCATCGACGTGATTGTCTGGGAGAGTTTAGGCCCGGTCCCCTCATCTCCACGACGCTGAGTAAAAAAGTCTAAGACTACTTACTGGATACGCCCCTAGTATCTCCAATCTCACCGCACGGCCTTATTGACATTGCCGCTCTAGTTTGATCGAAACTAACTAAGATGCTTTTAGCTGATCAACGCCTCTACACGGACGCATCCAGAAAATAGTCTTATTCAGCAAGATAATACTCGTCAAACACTCCATACATTCTTAGCTTAACATTCTTAATATGACTACACGCTATACGCGGATTCTTTTTACATGTACAGCTAAATCCTTCGTCATGCATTGTAACCACACCTTTGCTGTAGATCCATTCAGTACCTACAGCCCAGTGATTCTCAGTATTCATTCCACCAGCAGGAAATATGTTCATAATCTAGCCTTTCCCGCGCCGCAGGCGCGCCGCACCTTAATCCCAGTCATTATCGAAACGTGTTGTTTCGTACATAGTCTCACCATAATACTCCTTAGCATACTTTGATGCATCAGTCCACTGATAAATGTTAGACTCCTTAGGAATATCCATAAATGAACGATCGACCTTAGGAGCACGTACCTTACGTGTCTTAGCCTTTACAGCAGCTAGCTTTTTCTTACGCTCAGCGATTTTTTTAATAAGTGCGATACGTTCGTCATATGTAGTTGCGATAGTCATAATATACTCCTTTATCTGATAGAACTAATCTACCACAGTTTTTAGGGAATGTAAAGGAAAAAGTTTCGTTTACATTCAATCACTTACGTTTTTTTTATCGAGCACATATACACCTTCAGGTAACTGCCACGCTTTCATAAGCTTTAGATACATCTCAGGCTTTAATGTAATAACATCGAACATACCGATCTTTTCATTCCATTGACGAATATGACAGTAATCATCATATAGAAGAACACCGACATCTTCTAACTCACCGGTATCATCCATGACATTAATAAATGTCTCGTCTAAATCGAACTCGATCGTAATCATAGAGAGCACCAGTACTGATGTACCAGAGTCTCACCATTCACTATACGTCTGCGTAACTCCGGCACAGAGATACCGTAATACTCAGCGATCCGTGCATATAACTCAGTTACCATTCCTTCTTATCTCCTCGTTCTTCGTTCTCTTCATAGCCAGCATGATATGCCTCGATCTCATCCATCGTCATACCATCACGACCAATACGCTGAGAAGTCCCAGTTCCGCCAAGATAATAATGAGGGTCAATGCCACGACCGTAGTAGCTATCAGCGCCTCCCCGATCGAAAGGTCCGCCATGACGTCTATCATATACTTTATCACGTTCTAAATCCTTCATATATTCACCAGCTGTTGTAAACTTCAGATCCATTAGTAAACCTCCATTCCAGTAAAACCTTCCTGTGTCCAGCCACGAGCAACAGCATGATCATAAACAATTTTCCAATATGCTAAGTTTGGCCACATACCATTCTCAACACCCCACTGTTTCATATCTTTCTGAACCATAATAGACTGCTCACCCTGAGCAATACCAGCATTGATACGATTTTGCTCTTCTTCAATAAACAACATATCACCAATATTCATTATGCTACTCCTTCATAATCATCTGCTAATACATCGAAACACTCGTCAATGTACTGTGCGTTATACCAAACCTTCAAATCAAAATGCATATCCGCATTCACAAAGTTCCAAAAGTCAGTAGTACCAATACCTTGTTCGATATTCTCTGGCTGTTCAACTGCACGCTTGAAAGCTTCAATTACGTCGTTCTTGATTGCTGATCCATTTGGTAGTAACATTGGTATCTCCTTCATTCCTTATATATCTAATCTACCATATTACAATCCGATTGTAAAGGAAAAAATGCAACTAAAAACCTAATCAAATCAAAGGCTTACGTTTTTTATTTTCCTTTACTATCAACTACTTAGTATACTTATCAGGTACAGCAGAGGCATCCCATACCCACTCTCTATAAGTAGGATCTCCATATACTACTACATCCTCGGGTCCAACCTCGGTATCTACTCTAGCATCATTCCTCTTGTGGTAATACGCAGGTCCTCCGAATACTCGCCGAGCTCTCTCATAAGTATCATAGTCCATTCCTACATAGTGTACTACTCTCATCCGACGAACCTCTCGATATCCGTTTTTTGCTCGTGAAAAAATTTTTCCATGAACCTCTGGAAAAACATTCTCGTCTCCGTATATACAGCCGTCCGCTCTAGGCCATAGAGGCAGATGGCCCTCAGATAATACTATTTAAAAGCCCCTTTTTTTAAGAGGCTTCTAGGATAGTATTCCACATTTTTTGTGCACCGTCATCTTCAGTAAAGCCTTCCTCTGTAGCGAAGTCCATAGAGGATGAACCGTATACTGCAGAGGCTGTACCGTACTTTTTAACGAAATAAACACCGTCCTCGATGCTATCTGCTCGGCGCCAGATCTCTCCGTCTGCTGTGTCTATGCAGAATGTTAGTCCACCGGTGCATGCAGAAACGTAGTTGATTGCCATGTTGTTCTCCTTTGTTCTGATACTAGTCTACCATATAATAACAGTAATGTAAAGGAAAAAGTTTTGTTATATATCAACCACTTATAAATAATATCGAAGGAAAAGGAAGTAGGTATGATAGATCCAGTCACAGCAATTGGGCTAGCTACATCTGCATATAATGGAATAAAATCAGCGATTAGTACTGGCAAAGAAATATCCGAAATGGGTAGTACTTTATCGCAGTGGTCTAAGGCGATATCAGATCTAGACTTTGCTCATAAAAAAGCTCAGAATCCACCTCTGTTTAAAAAGATGTTTGGTGCTAGTAAAATAGAGCAGGATGCTCTAGAAATCTGGGCACAGAAACAAAAGGCTAATGCAATGAGAGAAGAGCTCCGTTCCTATATTAGTCTATACTATGGTCCATCTGCCTGGGATGAAATCGTAGGCATAGAAGCCAAAATGAGAAAGGAACAGCGAGAGAGGGAGTATCAGGCCATTGAACGTGCAGAAGCAATAAGGGAATGGATTATAGGCATTCTGTTATTCTGTGTCACTTCTGGGGTCCTTGGTGCCATATTCTACGTGATTGGAGCAAGCCAGGGGAAATGGTGAGGCTGCAGCCGAATGGCAGTTTCCCACTTGTTTTCATATGCATATGGTTAGTTATAGATTAGATTTTTTGTATAACTAGATAGTAATGGATTGAATATCTTGCTTGAAGGTTATTCGATATAGTGTATTTCGAACCATGTGAGGAGATTGATTGCTTGATCGTTGTCGATATTGAACCATTCTCCTTTTATTTTTTTGTAGTTGATTTCTTTGTGTAGTTTTGATTCGAGGATTTTGACTTGTTGTTTTGGTACTGGTATAGAGTGTAGTAGAGTGAGAGTGTGGATATTGCCTGTTTGTAGTTGTTTGAGGCGTTTGAGAGGGTCGTTTGAATATCCGAATTTGCAGTGGCCGTTGTTATCGGATATGCAGTATAGGAAAGAGTTATCCATTATAGATTTTTTGTAGCATGGATTCGAATTCTTCTACTTTAGCTAGTCTATTAGGCCATAGAATGTATTCTTTTTCTGGATTTTTCTTGAGATTATTGAGTAGTGGAACGACTGCATTATATAGAGAGTCGAGTCTTTGTTGTGTGGATTGGGCTGCTTGTTCTGCGTCTGATGCGAGTGCTTGAGTTGCTTGGACAGCAGAGAGTTCTTCTTCATCTACTGCAGTGAATCCAAAGTCGAATATGTCTGACATTTTTATTCCTTATGTTATTCGTCTTTCTCATAGATGTAGTGGAAGTCTTTTTCAGATTTACGAAATCTTGATAGAAAGAGGTTGATTCGCATCTTGAGAATGAAGAGGTATTTTTTCATGTGTTATCCGTATAGTTCTTTATATTTATTGAGATAAAGATTTGCAATAAGTTGTTGGCCATTGGCGTTTGGGTGGGGGTCCCATTTGTCTGGTACGAGGTTTGTGAAACCGACTTCGTGATCTGATTGTTTGCCTGGGACGAGTTTGAGGACTGAGTTTCCTCCGAGTTCTCGATGGCCGGGCCATCCTATGAAGTGGTTGGTATTGATTTTATGAAAGAGGTCGACGAGAGAGAATTCAAGGTATTCTTTACGTGCGGTGAGGTTGTTGATTTGAAGATCTTCGAGGTGTTGAAAGATCATGGGTGGAGTTCCGTGAGCGAAGATGTATTTTAGATTAAGTTCTTCGCATAGTCTTTGTAGTGTATAGACTTGTCTTGTGAATGTTTTTCCAAGAGTGTAGCCGAGGCCGCCTGGGTCAGGTTTTCGATTAAAGTAGTCTATGAGGTGTTTCGAAATTTCGTAAGGATCAGGAAGGTACATGTATCTTTCATGATTTTGATTGTGTATTGGATACACGTCATTCGGGCCGTTTTTTTCAAGGTTTAGCCAGACTCCAGGATTATATGACTCAGTGTCGTAGAGCCACATTCTTAACGTTTGACTCCATGCAATTACGACGAGTTCGATGTCGTTGTGATTATCGAGAATGTATTGAACTGATTTTTGTAAGATATAGTCATTGCCGTGGCCACCTAGGCCAAGATTGACGTCAGGTAGATCGAGTTCATTTCCAAGAAGTTCTGGCCACATTGGCCAGCCACCTACGCCTTTTCCGCGTTGTCTCCAATTTTTCATTGTAAAGCTGCAGCCGCAAGCGTATATGTGTTTTGTCATTTTTCGTCCTGTTCGTAGATGTAGAGAGAACCTGTTTCTGGCGTTTCTTTTCGAAAACGTAATTTGAAAAGTCTCCACTTTATTTTTATCTTATTCATATATCTCTTGATATTTGTCATAGAAAACCTCTGCTATAAGTTCATGTCCTTTTTTATTTGGATGGTGATCTCCTTTATCAGGTGCGATACGCTCTTTATCTGTTAAGATCTCAGCGCCTAAGCTCCAACCATTTATGTATGGGTGAAATGGCCAACCAATAAGAGTATGGTTGTCGACTTCATTGAACTTTGGAGAGTTTTGGATCATCCATGCCCACTGATCTTCGTTGTAATGAAATTCTTTTCCTAAACTTTTTACGCAGTAAATATATCTGCCTTGATGAAATGCATTTAATAAATTAGCTGCTATTAATTTAATCTTATATTTTTTACAAATTTTTTGTATTCTTATGATCGTCTCAATGTGATTATTGACAATGATTTGAAATAAATTTTCATTTTGTTGATAGTGTTCATTTGCAAGTCTTTCTTCAATCATAAATCGATAATATGGAATTGATTTTACTCTTGAAGCAGTGTCCCAGTGATCGCTCGTTCGGTCTTGTTGATCAAACCAAGCGAGAGGATTATGATGCATTAGATTATAAACACTATATCTCCATGTTTCGGTAAAACCTATTACGACGAGCTCTATGTTATCACTGTCGCTTATCACTCTATTAATGATTGATTTTTCAATCCAATCATTCGAGACTCCACATTCCGCTACGTTGACTACAGGTTTGTCAAGCATTTTTCCAAGTAACTCCGGCCATTTTGGAAAATCTTTGTGCTCTACAATATTTGATTTAAAATTTTTATCAGTAAAGCTGCAACCCGAAGCTAAAATGTATTTAGAAGACTCTGACATTATATTTTTCCATAAATTCTTGAGCATGGGACCAAGTGTCTACCATAGGTTGACCTTTAATATTTAGGCTCGTGTTCAGAAGCATTGGGACACCAGTCTTTTCATACCATTCTTCAAGTATAGGACGTAATATAGACTGGCAATCTTTACGAACTATTTGCACTCTTGCTGTACCGTCGACATGTGTCACTGATGAGTAATCGTGTTTTGCTTTTGCAACAAACTGCATATACTCGTTCATTGGGCCTGAAAAATATTCTTCAGCATATTCTTCCAAGATTGCGGGTGCAAAGGGTCGAAAGAGTTGTCTACGTTTAATTTGATTAACAGTGTCTTTAATTTCTCGTCGAGGATCAGCAAGCAGGCTACGATTGCCAAGGGCACGAGGACCAAACTCTGC
>Ga0181577_10003638_pt1 | contig 11953 bp, 5 predicted proteins | sample 101ome_21_FD_132468 | JGI IMG/M metagenome (GOLD analysis project Ga0181577, IMG submission 132468) | Coastal salt marsh microbial communities from the Groves Creek Marsh, Skidaway Island, Georgia - 101413BT metaG (megahit assembly) | ecosystem: Environmental > Aquatic > Marine > Intertidal zone...
CGCTGACTCAAAAATTGGATGGGCTAAAGCCTACAGAGAACTTATTAGCTTGCTCTATTCGGGTCAGCTTCCAAAGTGGGACGTATCTGGAGTACGACCTGCAGGGGCAGCGCTTAGAACCTTCGGCGGTAGAGCATCTGGTCCAGAACCTCTTGTCGATTTGTTTAACTTCACCATTGAAGTCTTTAGGGAAGCTCATGGCCGTAGGCTCTCCTCAATTGAATGCCACGATCTCTGCTGTAAGATTGCACAGATCGTCGTCGTCGGCGGGGTTAGGAGAAGCGCTCTCATCAGTTTGTCTAACCTCACTGACGATAGACTCCGACGATGCAAGTCAGGCCAGTGGTGGATCGACAATCCTCAACGTGGTTTAGCCAACAACAGCGCGTGTTACACTGAGAAGCCAGATTTTGAGGCGTTTTTAAATGAGTGGAAAAGTTTATACGAGTCCCGCTCCGGAGAACGGGGTATGTTCTCTAGAGTCGCAAGTCAAAAGCAAGCTGCAAAAAACGACCGACGAGATGCTACCTATGATTTTGGAACTAATCCATGTAGCGAAATCATCCTCAGGCCCTATCAGTTCTGCAATCTATCAGAAGTTGTTGTCAGGGCATCCGATACGTTGTCAGACCTCAAACGAAAAGTACGTACTGCGACTATCCTTGGAACTCTACAGGCTACCCTAACGGACTTCCGCTACTTGCGTAAGGTATGGAAGAACAACACAGAGGAAGAAGCACTGCTTGGTGTTAGCTTGACAGGAATCATGGATCACCCGACGCTATCGGGAAGGAAGGACAAAGGTGTACTCAAGACATGGCTTACTGAGTTACGTGAAGAGGCTATCAGAACGAATAAATCATGGGCTGACCGACTGGCTATTAATACTAGTTGCGCTATCACCGCCGTTAAGCCTTCTGGTACTGTTAGTCAACTGGTGGATTCTGCTAGCGGTATCCATCCACGATACGCACAACAGTACATCAGACGAGTACGAGCAGATGCAAGAGATCCACTGTGTACAGTCCTTGAGGCCGCAGGAATTCCCGTAGAAGACGATGTAATGTCACCCAGTACCAAGGTATTCAGCTTCCCTATAAAGTCTCCTGACGGGGCTGTAGTGGCGTCTGAGATGGGCGCAATGGAACAGTTAGAACTGTGGGAGATTTATCAGGACTATTGGTGTGAACACAAACCGTCAATGACCTGTTACTATCGTGATGATGAGTTCTTAGAGGTAGGTCAGTGGTTGTACAACAAGTTCGATAAGATCAGTGGTGTGTCGTTCTTGCCATACAGTGAACATACATACCAGCAAGCACCTTATGAGCCTATTGATCTAGAGACTTATGAGAAGTTGAAGGCAGAGTTCCCAGAGACTATTGATTGGAACATCTCTGAAAACTCTGACAATACTGAAGGGTCACAGACGTTAGCCTGTACTGGTAACAACTGCGAGATTTAGTCTAGGCGTTCGTTGAACTTTTCAGCACCGCCGCCAAACCAGTTGTAAACAATAGGACCAACAAGCGGGACTGCCTTCAAAGTTGTTTCAATATTTGGATCTTCTTTGGGCAGTTCCGTTCCTAGTTTTACAGCAGCATCAATGATAGGAGTAGCAGGAACTATTGTGTTAACCATTGCTCCTTTGATGTCACCTCTAGACAGGTATCTTTCAGACATGTATTGATTGATACCAAAACCGCCAAGCAAAGCCCACAAAGATCTGCTAGGAAGGTCTTCAGGTCTTACATTTCTTCCTAGTAATACATCTTTTGTTACACCTACGCCTGTGTTAGCAGCAGTGAAGTATCCAGCAAGTAACGCTGCGTTTTTAACAGCCTTCATCTTATTACCTTGCTTGTACTCTTTAACGATATTGTTTCTAGCAACGTCGTAAAGCTTAAGAGTAAAAGATTTAAGCATGTACAAAACACGACCGTTAGGATTACTTAAGTATGCTTCAGGCATTTCACTTAGCGTTATGGGCTGCACACCAGACAGTTCATTAAACAAGTAGAACTTAACATTATCTGACATGACCTTAGAATTAAGATCGTCTACAAGAGACTCGAACTCATCTCCAAAGACATTACCCCAGTTCTTACGTAACTCTTGTTGACCTTTCTCTGTGCGTGCTAACGCTCTAGCTCTTTTCAAAGAAGCATTGATAAAAGTTTCTTTTGTTAGTCTATCAACTCTTTTAAAACCAGCGTACTTCAACAACTCATTTAAGCCCCGAGCTGTTTTTCTAATGTTTGAAAACTCTTTTGAGATTACATCGTCTAAACCAATGTCAACAAGCTTTGCTTCTTTAGTTCCTAACATAGATCTAAATGTAGGACTAAGGCCTTTTAACGCAGACGTGATACCAATATCACCAAGCTGAGTCAGCGCAGAGATTGGATTAGCGATTGTACCCATGTAGCCCAGATCTCTAACACTACCTAATACACCACCAGTAGCTGTTTCGCCGCCTACAAAGCGAGCCTGTAACAGATCTCTTAGCTCATCCTGTTTTTCAGAAGGTATATTACCTGCGTCTAATTCGTCAGCAATAAAGCGACCTATTGATGAATCGGTATTGAATCTACCTGCCATGTCTTCGTTAGCTGACCTACCAAAAAACTTACGTCTTTCAATGTCGTTAACCGCACCGCGTAAATAAGACTGTAGTGATTCTTCAGGAGTTGCGTAGTATTTCATCTGCTCAGGAGAAACCTGTTCAATTGTCCGAGGTTTTAAGAATCTAGGCTTACCTCCGTCTGTTGTCTGCTTGTAACCGCGCATAACAAGATCAACAACCTCTGCTCGCTCTTCAGGAGGAACTTCAGCAACGCTTGAGAATCCTTTTGTTTGAGCATATTTCTGTAGTGCTTTCTCAACAGAAGACTTTTTCTTTGTACCTAGCGACTCTAACAATCCTTCAAGATCGTTTACTTTTCTAGGGAAATAGTTATCTAATTTGGTTAAAGAATGACCAGACTCGACTAACTCGTTAGCTGTAGAGTTTAATAGTTCTTTGACAGTAGAAAACTGTGGCAACAACTCTGGGTTAGACACTCTCATCAAACCTTCAGCAGCATCAAAGTTACCGTTGTACAGTGTTCTTGCAATTCGCTGTTTAAACATAGGATCTGTTTTGCCCAACATTTCAATGAAAGGTTTTGCAGCTTTGAGTTTGTTTTGAGTGTTAACGTGGATGTTATACTCGAACTTACGAAGCCTGCCAAAGACAGGTTCTGATATGTTACGAACACGTGTAGACAACGCACCTAGATATTTATCTAAACCTTTGCTTATAGTACGTGTTACTGCGCTGTCTCTAGTAATTGCCTGATTAGCTGCAATTTCAGCGGCATCTGCAAAGGCCGGTATACTTAACTTTTTACCTAGCTTTGCCTGAGCTTGAGCAAGCTTAACCATATCAACGCCAGCTTCCTCTAAAGCCTTTGGCATATCTTTAACAACATAACCCTGAGCAGCTTTTTGGTTAATTACTTTTTGGGCGCTGTTAAATGTCTTGTTAGCGACAGTATCTTGTATTTTACTGGCAATCTTTCTTGCGCCTGCAATAGTAACAGGAACACCTACAGCACTGATAGCACCAGTCTGTACCGCCTCTTTAACATCAATCGGTTTGTTTTCAGCAATGTCTTCGAGTACTTCATACGTAGCACCAAGACCACCAGAGGTTGCCGCTATTGCCTTGTAGCCACGACCAACAGGTACTAACGCAGCTGCCGGATCAGCAACAGCCTTAGCAAACTGTCCAAGCATAGCAGCTGTACCTTCAGCATCTTCTCTAAAGTCTTCACCGTATTCTATACCTAGCTGTTCCTCACGACGTTGCATGATTATCTCACGACGTTGTTCAGGAGTAGCTTTCATGAACTCCTCACCATAACGCTCTGTTGGTGACAAGTATTGAAACCCTTCAGAAAAGTCAAAGCTGATAGCGCCTAACGGAAACTTAGACTCTAGTATGTCGCCTGCGTATGTAGTAAGGTTGCCTTCTTTATCAAAGGCATACATAAACTGTTCTCTAGCAGAAGCATTTTGTTCATCTTCAGCAACAGGCTCACCAAACTCTTGACGAGCATACGCAAGAATCTCTTCATCCGTAGCTGTATCTGGATGAGTTATTTTGTATTTTGTACCGTCCGGCGCTGTAACAGTAGTTACTGGCATAATTAGTCTTCCCTTTCAATAGACCATCCATCGCTTTCAACAACAGAAGATGTCTGCTCAACAGGAGATGTTTGTTTAGGACGGCCATATTCACTAAAGGCTTGCGTTAATGCTTGCAACTTACTTAAACTTGGATTGTTTGTTCTTATTCTTTCAGCCTCGTCAAAAACAACACGCTTTTGATAGTCTATTATATTTGTTCCCCAAAGCCGTCCCGGTTCTGTCGGAAGTAACTGTCTCAATTCTTTTTTATTTTCGTTTAACAAATCATTGTAGACTTTTTCTTCAGCTTTAGTTAGACCGTAGTCTTTAGGCTTTTCAGGTTTATCTTCTTTTTCATATTCATTTAAAAACGTGTAAGCACGGCTAATAGCATCTCGTGAGTCGTTCTCAGTGATGTCTTCTAAAACCATTTTAGCATTTTCGTCAGTCTGAGCTAACTCGGCAAGCTTCTTTGACATTTCAGGAGGTATTTTATTTTTACGTTCTTTAGAAACAAGACCAAAGATTATATCAGCACCTTTAGAAGGCGTAAGAATATTGTCTTCAACAAGAGCCGCTACTTCAGGCTGCTCTAACTGTCGCAATCTAGACACAATACCAGCAGCCCTTGCTTTTTCAGCACTGCGTTTGTTTTGAAATTCTTTAGCTTTTGCAGCAGCTTGTGCAAAACGAATAGATTCAGTTGTCCGTCCTGCTTGTCTTAACATCTGAGCGGCTCTAGCCAAAGCAACAGGATCGTTTTCTTGAATGCCTTTGTTGCCCATAGCAATAGCTTGATCTATATCCGTTTTCTCTTGTTGTTGTTGTTGCTGCAAAGCTTGCATCTGAGGACGCATACCTATACCACGCGCAGCAGTAAACAGACCCTCTTGATAAGAAGGTTGTAACATGCTTTGTAAAAATGCTTGTGAAAACTTAGCCATGATAAACCTCGTTAATCATCAAATGGATTTAGAATTCTAATGATGTCACCAAGCCCTTCGGTAACGCCACCAAATAAGCCGCCTAAGTCAAAACCACCGGCATTAATAACAGTACCGTCTTTAGCCAGTGCCGGTGTGAACATACCAGCAAGGATGTTAGACCCAATACCGCCTAGTAGATTAGCACGCGCTTGTTCTGCCAACAATCTAGACTCCAGACCAGACATTGCAGTCTCTCCAAACAGACCTGTACCGTACAACTGAGCCTGTTGCTGTAGCTCTGCCATGCGCTGTGCTGGTTGCGCTGCTGCCAACAGCTGTGCCTGAGGTAGGTAGCTTGCACCAAGGAACTGTTGTCCTAGTCCTGCTTGTTGCATCTGTTCTGCCTGAGCCTGCTGCATAGCACCTAGCATGGATCGTGTACGTGCTTCTTCTTGTGCAGTTGCCATAGCTAGTTGCTCAGGAGTAGCACCACCGTAGGCAGCTGATCTAGTACCAAGTCTGCCCTGTGCAGCTAGACGCTCTTCTAATGCAAGACGTTGACGTTCCTCTTCAGGACGCTGTGCTGCTCGCATACGCTCAAAGATAGCCTGCTCACGCGCCGTTGTAGGCATTTGTGCTTGTCCGAAGAAGTCACCTGCGCCACCAAACAACTGTTGTTGCATAGCTTGCTCTTGAGGTGATAACGTCATACCTACTTCAAGACCGCCTGTAGTTGGTTGTGGCTCCATAAGAGTTGGTTTCGGCATATAGCTAGTATGCACGAATGGCCCAGTAGGTAAAGCTTCGCCGGGAGCAATTCCAAGACGCTCTTGATCCATTATCGAGCGTTTTAGTTGTTGCATTGCATCTTGTTCTGCGGCAAATCTTGCACCGCCTTCAGGTATTATTGGACTTGCGTCATAAGACCTTATAGCGTCTTGAAGAAGGCTGTCATATCGCGCTTTTAAAGCGGGATCTGTTTGCATCATTTGCGGCAAATCCTCAAGTAGCTGATCGCCTCTTGATTTAAGTTGTCGCAAGCCTGAGCTAATCAAAGGAGAAACTCCTCCTTCGATTGGAGGCAACACCATTGACGGAGGTGCTGCCGGGCTAAAACCACCGGGACTTGTCACTGGCATTGGGCTAACCATAGGCTGACCACCCATACGCGCAGTAAACATAGCGCCGGTAGGAGTAGTTACCGTAAATGGCTTAAACTGTGACTCAGCTTGACCGCGCTCTGCAATTTCCATAGCTCCGGGAACACGTACACCATCTACTGTTGTGCCTAGTATAGACTGTTCACCAATTTTACTAAGCCTGTCATAAGCCTCGTTTGTTAGTAGACCACCTACAACAGCAGGAATTGCTGGAGAAAGCGCAGAGCCTACTTGTTTCAAACCCCCATAAATATCCTGAAAAAAATCACTGACACCGTTACTCATAGCAGTTTACCTATTAAAGCCATTACGTTAATCTCCTGTAGTGACAGTGGTGAGCCATCTATCTCTGACTCTAACCCTACCTGTACACTTGTTCCATATCCGGTGGTATTAAGACTACGTTGGTTTGTTAGCTGACCACCTGTAAATTCTACTGTTGTATACTCACTTTCACCGTAATACCCAGTGATCTGAGTACCTACCGTAAACTCTGTTGTTGCGTATGTTGTATCAAAGTCATAAGCCCATTTCATAAATACAACTGAGTTGTTTGCACCAACCAGTGTAGGCTTTAGCTTTTTTAAAATCTTAATACGTGCGCTATCACCAAACGTAAGACTAGGACTGTAGTACTTAAATCTGTAACCACTGCCGTTATCGCTGTAGCCAGTGTACGTGCTAATACCGTTAACAGTACCAACATATAACGTACCGTCATCTAAGCGTGTATACGCTGTAAACTTAGTAGACGGCCATCGAGTAACACGGTATGATCCATTCTCTAACGTGCCTCGTACGTCAAAGCAGTACGTTACGTCCTGACCTGTAAAGGTTAACAAATAGAAACCTTCTTCAGGGCTATAGACAGATCTAAAGAACTCAGTCTCGTTTTGTAGCGCAGCAATAATGTCCTTGGTAATGTTGCCTGACAGACTACTAATTGGTAGGGACTTTTCTTGTATTGTCCGACCAAAGCTTTTGAGTCCAGTATGTGATAAGAACAACACGTCTGTACCAGTGTACTGTACAGTGTCTCTATCAACACAACCAACACCTGCTACAGTATCTGCAAGAGACATCGTAGCTGGCGCTTCTGCTCCTTGATACGCAACAATGCTGTGCTTACCAAAGATAATCAACAGACCATTGTGTGCCGCCAGCGCAACAATCTCGTCATAACCATCAGGCCAGACTTTTGAGATGTCAATACTACCGCTTGTACCGCCTGACCAATCGTGACCAATTAACAAATCAGACCAGTAAACAGTAGACTTATCTCCAGTAACGTCTGCTGTCCAGAGCCGACCATAGGCCGCTAGGACTTCATTACCGTACATGGCAGACGTGACACCAGCTGCACCAGAAACGCTGCTGAGCGTGATTACAGAGCCTCCTGCGTTGTCATATACAAGAGGTTGATAACCACGTTGAAAAAAGTAAATCTTATCATTAAAATCTACAAGCTTCCAGTTGTCAGCAGTGATGGTATAACTGCCGGGAGTCTCGTCAACCAGTGTAGTCGTACCGCTTATAATTTTATTGTTACCTACAGAAAAGATCTTGGTGTTACCAGCATTGTCCTTGAACTCTTTGATGGCTCGTAACGAGTCAGTACCAAGAACAGTTTTAGTTGTAGTAACAACAGTGTGACCTTTGCGTGCAGCAATACGTCCTCGCTTGTCAATCACAGCGTTGTCTGCAATCTCAGCAAAGGACGGGTCTTGAGCCAACGGCGAGTCTTCGGTGTTAACACCTTTAAACGCCGGGGCAACAAGGTTAATGCTACGTAGTTCTTGAGCCATATCAAATAGTCCTAAATACCATTTCTTCAGGATGCTTTGCTGCGTCAATAGCAATAGCGTCAGACAAGTACTGGTTAGCAATAGTGAAGTACTCAGCAGTAGATGTACCGCCTGTCTCACCACGTTCACGTGCCAGCAACGCTACAGCAAGGTGTATTACTGGCTGTGCAGGAACAAGCAACACATCGTCATTGGCACTAAGATCTGCTTGTCGCTTAACAGTATCTACACGTATGCTGTACACACCGTCTGGTGTCGGACCTACAAGGATCTGTGTGTCACCGTTAGAATCTAGACCGTTATAAGTAAAGTACCGTGGTGCGCCCTCTGCTGCGCTGCTAATGTACAACTGCTCGTTAAACCAATCCTTAGTCTGATACTCCATAAAACAGTTTTCAGTATCGTTAAGCATTGACATAACTTTGATGTTGTCACCACCGCCTGTCAGCGAGTATGTGTTATCTGACGCAGTAGTAGATATTGTTATCGTCTCACGCAACGCAGACCAATCAGCTGCCTGACCTACCAATGTTTTAGCGTCATTAATAAAGTCACCTACCATTTTAACGTAGGTTGTACTGGTAACAGACGATGTTTCCTCTTCACGAAGTCTGCGTAGTACACTGTTCATAAGGTTAAGATATGTCATACCAGCATTCCTGTTTGTCTGCCAATAAATTTATTAAGTTCGCTTGTTGCGTCTTTTTGTTGTACAGGACTTAGCGACAACGGTGTAAGCGGTTGGAACGGACTAAGACCTTTAAGAAACGGATCAAACTCTACAGGCTGTCGAGGCATTGCTGCTGCAATCTCCTGCGCTGTAGGTTGTGCGCCTGCAAGACCTAACAAGCCTATACCTAATGCTTGACCAAGACCTGTTACACCTTCACCAAGACCTGCTATTTGTTCGCCAAGACCTGTTATTTGAACACCAACACGCTCTTCTGTTTGTTGTGCTGTTTCTTCAATTAACTCACGCATAGCGGCTTCTTGAGTTAACATACCTTCTTGAAGGGCTTCTAAATTAACACCAACACGTAAGCTTAACTCATCAATACTAAGACCAAGTTCGTCGTAACGTTGACGGCTTTCTGCGTCCATATCTTCAATACGACCGTTAGCACGTATAACATCTTCAGCAACACGAGCAACATCTGCAGTAAGTGTACCTAGTTGACCGCCAAGAACAGCACGTTCTTCTGCTGCCATTTCAAGTTGTTGACCTGTTTGTGTTTCATATTCACTAATACGTTCTGTTAAGCGCTCGCTCATGCCTTCTATTTGAGCAGCCGTCTCACCACGAATACCTGTAATTTCTTCAGTTATTTGATCGCTTAGTCCTCGACTACTAGCAATAGCAGCAGCTTCAACGTTTGATATACCTTCTAAAAACTCTGCTCTAATCCCTGTTAGCTGTGCTAATTGTTCGATAGCATTAGCATCCATGCGCTCTTCAAGACCAGTAATTCTTTCGCCTGTTCGTTGTTCTGAAGCTGCAATGTCTGCCCTTAAAGAATCAGTAACTTCTTCAAACTGTATACCTTGTTGTGCTAAAAGCGCATTGAACTCTTCAGCGTTTTCTGAAGCTTGTTGTAACAGTCGTTCTTCTACACCAGTAACCTCTGATAATACCCGTATTTCAGTTTCAGACAGGTCTACTTCTGCTCCTCGTCGGAACTCGTCAAGCCTATTAAGAAGTCCTTGATATATTTCAACTCGTGCTTGAGCAGACTCTTCAAAACGCTCTTCTGTTCTGCTTTCAAACTCTTCCGCTTGTTGCTGCAACCTTTCAATATCACTAGATAACTCACCAGTTACTGTGTCAAAAGTAATGTCACGTTCTTCTAAATAGTCTTCTAGCTGGCCTTGATACTGGCTAAGTCTTTCAATTACTTCTGCATCACCTTCTGTAATTTCGGCTAGCATTTCTGATTGAGCCGTCGTAAGCTCTACTGTTTGGCCTTCAGCCATAGCTTGAATAGCAGCAAATAAACCTTCAGCGGTTGTTTCAAGTTCTTCTGACGTTACAAGATCTGCTTGTTCTATTTGTTCTGCTACTTGTTCTGTTACTTCTTCAGGCGTAGTACCCGGTTGAATATTCCTTACTACTTCTTGAAGCGCATCGACTGATTGACGAACACTGTCTATGTTTTCAGTAACTTTAAGATTTTCAAGTTGTTCGGCAACAATCTCTCTAATTTCTGGTGGAAGACTGTTAAGTCTGTCTTCTAAAGATTGAATGTCGCTGCTTAACTCAGATCTAATAGCTTCTTGTCCCGCTCTAATTTCTTGTCTTTCTGTTTCTGCTGTTTCTAAATCAGCCCTTACAGAATCTACAGCAGAGTTTACAAGAACGTCTACTTGCTCTTCTGATAGTGTTTCTGCTTGCGGTGTGTTTGCAACAATTTCTTCAACAATAGCCCTAACTTCTTCTTGGCTAATGTTTGGAGGAAGGTTAGCTAAAGCACTTGCAAGAAACTCTTGAGTCTGACTAATAATTCTTTGCTCTGACGCTGTTATATCAGCACGTATAGGCTCAAGGTATTCACCTAATATATCTTCAGTAATTGTTCCTTCTTCTAAGCCTGTAGCTTCTTGTGTTGTATCAGCGAGTATATCTTCTTCAGGTTCTTCTACTTGCTCTACTTGTTCTGCATCGCCTGCAAAAATGTCTCTAACGCCGTCAACTACAGGAGTTGTAGATACACCTTCACCATCACCAGCGCCTGCACCAGTACCAGTACCAGTACCTGCTTCTTCAAAAGCACTGTTTATAGCTTCTGCAGTTTCAAACCCAGCATCATAAAGCCAATCAGGAACAACGTCTAAAACAGTAGATAGCTGCTCTGCAATGGTTTGACCTTCTTGAATAACGCCACCTAGTTCTGTTGCGTAGGTATACCATTCATTAGCCGATACGCCTGTTGATGAAATAACTTGTCCAGCACTGTCTCTTACTATTTCTCCGATAACGTTACCATCAACATCTAATAACTGATCCGTTGTTGTACCGCCTACGGCTTCTTGAAGACTGTCATAAATACCTGACTCCTCAAGAGCATTTAGTGCCGAACTAGTAAGAACAGATGTTGCTCCAGCTTGTAACGCATCTTTAATATCTAAACTACCAGTGGTTAACAATTGTGTAGCTGAATTTATAATTGAAGAAGCCGCTGCGTTTGCTGCTAAAGCCGCTGTAGATCCTGCAGCAGCAGAAGGAGCTAATGCACTAGCCAAAGCAGGAGTACCTATAACACTAAGCGCAATAGAAAAACCTAATTTAGCAATATCTCCTACGCTTATTCTATTTGAAACATCAACAGTTTTTACATAGCCAGAACCGTTCCATTGAAACTTATCACCAGAATTACTGTAAACAGTAGGAGATACACCGTACTTTTCTAGCAGTGCTTTGTTAACATCAGAGTTAATCCAACGCTCGTATTCGTTTTTCTGGCTTAGTGTTTTAACACGCTCAATATACTGAGGATTAGAAGGATCGTTAGGATCTGCGCTTTGCCAAAGGTCTTCTCCCTCAAGAATCATTAATTGAGTTTCATCTAGTCCTTGCCTAGATTCACCCCAGTTTCCTAAACCATATTCACCAGATTGAATTAACTGCTCCCGCTCAGTCATATAAGCAAGATAGTTATCAAACGTACCAAATACTTCTGGCAACCTGTTTACGTCATCGCTGTAAAAATATTCACGAAGTTGATCTACTGTAACCTGCTCAGGAGGCGCTTGATTCCATAAATATGAAGCGTGTGAGCCTCCACGTTCTCTTCCTTCAATAAATGTAAAAGTCATTTCTTCTGGTTCTGACGTAGGCTCTTTTGTTTCTGGTAAAGGCTTAGGCGGAGCTAACTCTACTTCAGATTCTGTCGAA
>Ga0181577_10003645_pt1 | contig 11940 bp, 10 predicted proteins | sample 101ome_21_FD_132468 | JGI IMG/M metagenome (GOLD analysis project Ga0181577, IMG submission 132468) | Coastal salt marsh microbial communities from the Groves Creek Marsh, Skidaway Island, Georgia - 101413BT metaG (megahit assembly) | ecosystem: Environmental > Aquatic > Marine > Intertidal...
GCATGCCCTGCGCCAGTCTTCGTGAAAAGACACCGGCTATTTCCGGACGCTCGTTGGGGACCCCTGTTTCTTTTTCAACAATCGAAGCGAGAATAAGTGCCTCGTATGGGCCGTTTAGCTCAAGGGTTCGAGCCCGCGCCTCCCAAGCAGCTGCGAGTGCCTCTTGCATCGCACGTCGAGCACGAGTCAGGACATCGAGATCTGTGTCACCCCGCTGGATCAGATAAGTTTCGGGTAGAAACAAACCCTCAGGGGAAGCGTATGGCTGAATGAGACTCAGAAGCCGTTTGTCTTGAGGGTCATCTAACACTCTTGCTAGCTGGGGATGCTCCCAAAGAGCCGTTAAGAACCAACGGAAGGTAACGCCCTCGGGAATGGTGATGGGATAGAGAATTACGTCATTGCGATCCATTCGTTCGAGCAGCTCGAGGACCGACTCGCCCTCAACCAGTTGATACTCGCCCCGCTTCACAACCAGGCTCTTCGACCTTAAACCTAGACCCACCCGAATTTTGGTCGCTGATTCAACGAGGGCTTCGGACTCGAGAGCGTTGAGCACGCGTATCAAACCGTCTCCCTGTCGAACCTCGAAAACACGAACCTCGGTGCCAAGATTAAGAGGGGCATTTAGCGAATTTTGAGCCGACGAGAGGAAAATGCCGGTGATCAGCAAGGCCGAAACTATCAATGCCAAGCTAATTCGTATCAGCATCGGGTTAGGCTCAGCCGAATTTTTTGAATACTAAGGTGCCGTTCGTTCCACCGAAGCCAAATGAATTCGATACGGCTACATCGATCGTTCTTTCTTGCGCCACACCTGGAACATAGTTCAAGTCACAGCCCTCGTCGGGGTTTTCTAGGTTAATGGTGGGCGGCGCAACGCCTTCGCGGATCGCCAAAACAGAAAATATGGCCTCCACCGCACCAGCGGCCCCCAATAGATGGCCAATCATTGATTTGGTCGAACTCACGGCAAGATCGTAGGCGTGATGTCCAAACACACTTTTTATTGCAAGTGTTTCAGCGACGTCGCCGGCGGGTGTCGACGTTCCATGCGCGTTGATGTAGTCGACGTCCGACGGGTTGATGCCGGCATCTGCCAGTGCATTTCGCATCGCCAGGGCCGCACCCCGACCGTCTTCTGGGGGCGAGGTCATGTGATACGCATCGCCGCTCATACCAAACCCGACCACTTCCGCGTAAATCTTAGCGCCACGTGACTGCGCACTTTCTAACGATTCAATCATCATCACGCCAGCGCCATCACCCAGAACGAAGCCATCGCGGTCACGGTCCCATGGGCGCGAGGCGTGCGCGGGATCATCGTTACGCGTCGATAGCGCGCGAGCCGCTGCAAAACCGCCTAAACCGACAGGTGTTGTCCCCATCTCAGCACCACCAACCAGCATGGCATCGGCATCGCCAGCCGCGATGAGGCGAGCGCCCAATCCGATACTGTGCGTGCCTGTAGTGCACGCGGTGACCATAGCAAGGTTGGGGCCACGAAGATTGAACTCGATAGATAGGTTTCCGGCCACCATATTGATGATCGAACCCGGAACAAAAAACGGCGAGATTTTTCTGGGGCTCGAGTTATTGAGTGTTAAAGACATCTTCTCAATGAGTCCGATGCCTCCGATACCCGCCCCCACATTACAGCCGACTCTGTCCTGATTTTCTTCCGTAATCTCGAGCCCCGAGTCACGCATTGCTTGAATGCCGGCCACCATTCCATACTGAATAAACGCGTCCATGCGTTTGGCATCGCGCGGTTCTAAGAAGCCATCGGTCGAAAAATCTTTGAGACTGGCGCTAAACTGGGTCGAAAAAGCAGACGCGTCAAAATGATCGATTGGTCGAACACCATTCTCACCATTAGAAACACCACGCCATGTATTGTTTACGTCTAAACCAAGCGCGGTTATGGCACCCACGCCTGTAACCACAACTCTGCGATTATTCATCTGCGCCCCCAGATTTTCCCAGATTCTCTATTGTATCAGCATAAAAAAAAGCCGCCCTAATCAGAGCGGCCTTTTTACGAGATTAACGCCAGAAGTTAGGAGAGATTCTCGTTGATGTAGTTGATAGCCAGCTGAACTGTTGTGATTTGCTCAGCCTCTTCATCTGGAATTTCGGTATCGAACTCTTCTTCGAGCGCCATGACAAGCTCTACGGTATCGAGAGAGTCAGCACCAAGATCATCAACAAATGATGATGCATTGCTTACTTCGTCTTCTTTCACACCGAGCTGCTCTGCCACGATTTTCTTTACGCGATCTTCAATGTTGCTCATGACGTCCCCTTTTCTGGTTTCCTGCCTACTTTTCCTGTTTTCGCCTGCCCTCAAGCGAATTGGGTGCGGATTTTACCTATAATTGAAAAGATTGAAACCCGCATTTTTTCGCATCACATGTACATACCGCCGTTCACGTGAATCGTTTCACCCGTGATGTACGCACCAGAGTCACTTGCGAGGAATGCAACCATTTTAGCAATCTCCTCTGGTTCCCCCAGACGCCCCAACGGTATCTGACCTAGCATCAACGACCTTTGATCGTCGGTAAGCACCTTGGTCATGTCTGTATCAATAAAGCCAGGCGCGACGCAATTGACCGTAACAGCACGAGAACCTAACTCTTTAGCCATCGCCCGCGACATACCTTCTGCGCCTGCTTTACTGGCAGCGTAGTTTGCCTGCCCCGCGTTCCCCATTTGCGCGACGACAGAAGAGATATTAACAATACGCCCCCATCGCGCTTTCGTCATGCCACGCAGACACGCTTTACTCACTGTAAACAGCGGACTCAGATTGGTGCCGATAACATCAGCCCACTCATCATCCTTCATACGCATCATCAGATTATCACGGGTGATACCCGCATTATTGACCAATATAGTCGGCGCGCCGTAGCGTTCGGTGATCATCACGACCGCTGCCTTAACTGCCTCGCTATCACTCACATCAAGGCGTATGCCCATACCACCCCACTCCGCAAGGTGCGTTGAGATCGTATCGGCGCCCGCATCAGACGTGGCTGTTCCCACAACCGTGTGGCCTGCCTCTGCCAATTCTTTCGCAATGGCTTTACCAATTCCGCGCGTAGCACCCGTGACCAGCGCTACACGACTTTCAGTCGATTCAGACATATCTATCCCTTATAGATCGGTAACGCCAGCGTTAATCGCCGCGACCAACTCAATTGATTTAATGGGTACTGATTTATCGATTCGCTTACTCAATCCACTGAGTACATTACCTGGACCACATTCAACAAACTGAGTGCATCCCGCCTCACGTAATGTCGCCATACAGGTTGTCCACAAAACGGGAGCGGAAATCTGTTTCACTAGGCTTTCGCGAATCGAGTCCGCATCGGTTTGCAGTGAGCCGTCAACATTGCTTACGACGGGAAACTGCGGTGTAGCCCAGCTTGCATCCTCGAACGCTTGCTGCATCACATCAGCCGCGGGCTGCATTAACGGCGTATGAAACGGTGCGCTGACAGGCAGTGGCATGGCCCGACGCGCGCCGGCGTCCTTCAAAGCCACAACCGCCGCATCAACGGCATCCGCATGTCCCGCAATCACAACCTGACCTGGAGCGTTAAAGTTCACGCCACCAACAAAGCTGTCCGCTGAGGAAATACTGTTACAGGTGTCGGTGACCACATCATCGTCAAGACCCATAACGACGGCCATTGCACCCACCCCCACTGGAACAGCGTCTTGCATGGCTGCACCGCGGCGTCGAACCAGTCGCGCACCATCTGCCAAGGACAAAGTGCCCGCACAGACCAGAGCCGAATATTCGCCAAGGCTATGACCTGCACCTGCTGTGGGCTGAAACGAATGGGCCTCACTAAACGCGCGGTATAGGGCAACGCTGGCGGTAAGAATGGCCGGTTGGGTGTACTCAGTAAGACCCAGCTTCTCTACTGGCCCCTGCGATACCAGATGCCACAGGTCGTAGCCAAGCGCATCGCTCGCCTCAGAAAAGGTATCACCGACAATTGAAAACGCGCCGGCTGCTTCCTCAAGCATCCCGACGCGCTGCGAGCCCTGTCCAGGGAAAACGACGCCAAACGACATAGGTTTAGTCGTCGTTGTTTGTATCGATGACCTTCTGGCCTTTATAGAAGCCATCAGCACTTACATGATGGCGGCGGCGCGTCTCACCTGACGTGCTATCCACAGTCAGCGTGGATCCACTCAGTGCATCATGTGACCGACGCATACCGCGCTTTGAACGTGTTTTACGATTTTGTTGAACAGCCATGGTGCTCTCCCGTCTTTTAAGCGACTCGATGTAGGACACCGAATCCATTGTTAAGTTCTATCCTTCTTCGTCCTCGGCCCCGGGCTTGCTTAGTAAAGCACCCAACGCCGCGAACGGACTTTCCTTCTCTTCGGCAACCTCCACTATCGAATCGCCGAACGCTCTTGATACGTCTTCACAGTCACCCACCTCGTGCATCGGCACCGCGGGCAATGCGAGAAGCAACTCTTCCTCAACCAGCGCATGCAAGTCGCTGACGTCGCCTGCTACCAGAGGGTCATACCTCGGCGGTAGCTCTTTAGTCGAATCCTCGTTCCAAACAACGCAGAGGCGGCTTTTCGTTGCCAACTCCACCTCACAATCACTGAGACAACGTTGACACTCCAGCACCACAGTCATCAGCACGTCAACGTCAACCATGTACCTATGTTGCTCGTCTTTCCAGCACCGCAACGTGGCGCGCGCAGGCTTTTCTCCGCTCGCAACTACAGCGTGTAATCGTGGCATCCGAGTCACTAGCACATCACCTTCGACTTCGATGCCGCGAGAGGCCCAAGTTCGCAGCTCGGCCTCGCGTGGTAATGCAGTGTTCGACATGGCGGCGGACTATACGTTCCGCGCCTTTAACTGTCAAAATCGAAAGCTGTCAAAAACTAACACGACCAACATGCGCCCTATAGACCACACCCTCATACTCGCCTCAACCTCAACGTATCGAGCGAACCTCCTTGGTCGCCTCGGAATTCCGTTCGAGACAGTCACCCCTTCGACCGACGAATCACGTCTACCGAACGAGCCATTTGACATGATGGCTGCACGGTTAGCTGAGGCGAAAGCGAAGTCGATTCGCTACTCAAGGGCATTGGTTATCGGATCCGATCAAGTTGCCGTAGTCGGTGATCGGCAGCTTCATAAACCGGGTTCGGCAAATCGTGCTGAAGAACAGTTGACATTCAGCAGTGGCAAAGCGGTTGAGTTTTTCACCGGAGTCTCCCTGTGGAACACCGAGACGGACAACTGCCAAACCCAGGTTGTCCGCTACAAGGCAACGCTCAGACATCTTAGTCGTCAAGAAATTGAAACTTACGTTGCCACTGACTCGCCGTTAGACTGCGCTGGCTCGTTTAAATGGGAAAGTTTGGGGATTTCACTGATGCAAGCGCTTGAGGGTTCCGACCCGACGGCTCTGGAGGGCTTACCCTTAATTACCCTGTGCACAATGCTCCGAAACCAGGGTGTCAAACTACCCTAGCCCTTGGTATCGAATGACTCACAAACGGCCGAAAGCTCTTCATCGAGGTGCGCCTCAAAACTGTAGCGTCGCCCACCGAGACGAAATTCCAGCCGTTGCGCATGCAGAAACAAGCGTTTTAAGCCATGTGCCTTCGCGAGTGCGAACTGCTCCTCGGACCCATATTTTGGGTCGCCCAAAATGGGATGGCCGGCGTGCTGTGCGTGAACGCGTATCTGATGGGTCCTCCCGGTCACGGGTTTGGCCTCGACCAAGGTTGCGCCTCGGTAGCGTTCGACAACCCTGAAGTCGGTAAGACTCCTTCGTCCTTCGGGCGTTACTCGAACAATACGTTCCCCCGATGGAAGTGCGGTTTTTTCGAGCGATGCTTCAACACGTGCCCGATGCGCAGGCCACTTCCCAGCAACAAGTGCCAGATAGCGCTTGTCCACGCCATCACCTCGCAATAATGCATGCAGTTCGCGAAGTGTAGAGGCGCGCTTTGCAATCATGACCAACCCGGATGTATCCCTATCCAACCGGTGTACGAGCTCCATATAGCGTTGGTCCGGAAACATCTGCCTTAGCGATTCGATCAATCCAAACTGGACCCCACTCCCACCATGCACAGCAAGCCCCGTGGGCTTATCGATAACCATCAAGTCTTTGTCATTGTGAATGATGCTGCGATCTATCCTCTGCGACCAACGATCTGGAATACGCGTATTTTCTTCGCGGGTTGCCACCGAGATTGGGGGCACCCGTACAACGTCACCCACATGCAATTTGCGCTCAGGCTTTACGCGTCCCTTGTTCACGCGAACTTCACCTGTCCTGATGGCTTTGTATATTCGCGTCTTGGGTACGCCGTGCAAAATCCGCATCAAGTAATTATCCAGACGCTGACCGGACTCCTCATCGGACAACTCAACGAATTGAACTCTTGATTCAGGTCGAGATTCAGACACGATACTCTTCTTACAACTGTGATTGATGAATCAGCACCCCAGTGCTATGCTCCGCACTGGTTTGCGATGGACCGATAATGTACGCGAAAGCGACCGAAGGGGCACTACCCAAAACACGGACCGCAAAACCAATAGAACGAACTCGAAGCGCCAGCAAATTGGATAGTGGAAACGAAGCACGGCAGCTCAGAGTTATTTGTAACCACCGCGATCCAATGGCGCGGAGAGATTCAGGCTGCGTTACTTTGTAATATCAGCCGCGACAAGACGAACTAAGCAGCAGAAACGTGTTTGCTTTCTGATATGTCGTGCACAACCGTGCACTCCCCCGCTGTTGGGTTGCCTTATGGAACCTGACACATGAAGAAAATGTTGATTAACGCCACCGAGCGCGAGGAAGTACGCGTAGCGCTTGTCGATGGCCAACGCCTTTACGATCTCGATATTGAGAACCGGGCGCGGCTACAAACCAAAGCCAATATTTACAAGGCAAAGGTAACCCGCGTTGAACCTAGCCTGGAAGCCGCCTTTGTTGATTTTGGTGCAGAGCGGCACGGCTTCTTACCCCTAAAAGAAATCGCTCCACAGTATTACCGCTCATCATCGCCCGATGAAGGCAAGATGCGAATCAAAGACGCCATCAAGGAAGGTACGGAAGTTATTGTCCAGGTTGATAAGGAGGAGCGCGGCACCAAAGGCGCGGCACTTACCACCTACATTAGCTTGCCCGGGCGCTATATGGTTCTCATGCCAAACAACCCGCGAGCGGGTGGCATTTCACGTCGTATCGAAGGTGATGACCGATCGGAATTGCGCGATGCGCTCGCGCAACTTGAAATACCGGACGGGATGGGAGTCATTATTCGTACAGCGGGTGTTGGCCGAACAGCAGAAGAACTGCAATGGGACCTCGATTACCTGTTAAAGCTCTGGGCTGCCATCTCCGAAGCGGCAGATGACAGTGCACCACCCGCACTGCTGTATCAAGAAAGCGACGTTATCATCCGCGCGATTCGCGATTACCTTAAGGACGATATCGATCAGGTACTGATCGACGAGCCGCACGCTCATCGCCAGGCTGTCGACTTTGTCAGCATGGTCATGCCCAAGTACCAGAATCGCATCAAGGCTTACAATGATGGACTGCCTCTCTTCAACCGGTTCCAGGTTGAAGGGCAGATTGAAACAGCGTTTCAGCGCGAAGTCAGGCTGCCATCGGGTGGTTCGATTGTTATCGACCCAACCGAAGCTCTGGTGTCAATCGACATCAACTCAGCGCGCGCAACTAAAGGAAGCGATATCGAAGCGACGGCACTTCAAACCAACCTTGAAGCGGCCGACGAGATTGCGCGCCAGTTGCGACTCCGAGACATGGGTGGCCTGGTCGTGATCGATTTTATTGACATGAACGCTTCGAAAAATCAGCGTGCGGTCGAGAGCCGTATGCGTGATGCACTAGAGATTGACCGAGCGCGAATACAGCTGGGTAGGATTTCTCGCTTTGGACTTCTGGAAATGTCCCGTCAGCGGTTGCGTCCGTCGTTGGGTGAAACGAGCGGCATGGTGTGTCCCCGATGCACTGGCCAGGGCTCAATACGAGACACAAAGTCCCTCGCACTCGCTATTCTGCGTCTGATTCAAGAAGAGGCATCGAAAGAGCGGACTGGCGAGGTTCGGGTTATCGTCCCAGTCGATGTCTCCGCATTCCTTTTAAACGAAAAACGCGCTGCCGTCGGTGAGATCGAGCAGGCAACCAAAGTGCGCGTTGTCGTCATACCCAATCCAAATATGCAGACACCACATTTCGAGGTTGTCCGCCTGCGAGATGATGAGATTAACCAGGACGAACGAGAGAGTTTCGAGATTGACCTGAGTGAGTTTGACCGTGAGCCGTCCTATGATGACTCCGAGAAGCCCGTAGCGGCTCCGCAGGCATTGGTTCGAGGCGTGACGCCCGATGCACCGCCACCCGCGGTCGCGCCGGAAGTAGCTCCTCAAGTGGCGCCTACTACTCCTGAAGTTGCGGACAGTTCAAAGCCGGGGTTGTTCCCCCGACTATGGTCTGCCCTTTTCGCCCCTATGCCAAAAGCTGAAGAGGGCTCCGAGGAGGAGTCGCCAGAGACCAAAAAGAATGTGAGTAAGACTGGCACTAAGCCAAAACGTCGAAATAATCGTCAGCGAAAGCGGCCTGCCAAGCAATCACAAGTCGCCGAAACAGCAGAAGAAACCACTGCAGTCACCACGCCTTCAACCACAGATGCCTCCGATGACTCGAGTGCGGACGGTGAACCTAAGAAGCGTCGTAGGCGCGGTCGAAGAGGTGGACGAAGACGCACAGGCGCCGACGCCGCTTCAGACCAGATGAATGCCGATGAGGCGGTCCTCGACGGTGACACATCTGCCGTCGAGACTAATGACGCTGATGCCGAGAAAGAAACATCGTAGGAATCACGTAACAGACCCACGGAAAAGCGCTCTGAGGGACGTCGGCGCCGACGCCGTGGCCCTAAACCTGCGGCGGATGCAGTTGCAGAGAGCGAGGCGATCCCCACTGCGGGCGCACAGTCCACAAGCGCGGCTGAGCTGGCTTCAGTCGACGCCTCCACGAATACGGAGGACACAGACACTTTGTTCGCAACGATTCCATCAGCGCAGACCGCTGAGACCGCTGAGATCGAGTCCAGTGTGAGTGAAGACGCGCCTACTCAGGTCGCTGAAGCTTCTGACAGCGAGCAAGCTCAACGGGAGGTCGATAGCACATCGATCGACAGGTCTGGCATTACGGCTGATGGTCGTGCCATCAATGACCCTCGTGTGGATGCGCGCCCCATCGGAGACGTCGCTGTAAAAACTGCCATCGGTAGCGTGTTCGGGGCCGAGGCATTCCCCGATGCACCGCACTTTGCAAGTAAGGCACCACGAGCCGCTAATGATCCTCGAGGTCCGATAATTGATGAGCCTGCGGCAAATGATGAATTAATCGAGGAAAATGAGGTGGCCGGCGCTTGATCGGGGGAAAAGCCCCGTTATAATGCGGCGCTTCTCCAGACGAGAGTCATGAGAGTTTTGGTGGGCTGGCTGAGTGGTCGAAAGCGGCGGTCTTGAAAACCGTTGAACCGAGAGGTTCCCGGGGTTCGAATCCCTGGCCCACCGCCATTTTAAGGAAACCGTCGCAAGGCGGTTTTTTTATGACTGCTGCAATAGCCGTCACAGCAATTATCTTAGCCCCTACTCTGCAGGCCAACCCCAGTCGCTCACATTGCTGTTTGCGGCCATCCATACGAAAACCAAATAGGCGGCCACGTTTTGGTCCATGGCTGCGGGGTCTATTTTATCGAGTGTGTCGTCCGGAGTATGGTGTAAATCGAAATAGTCACTGCCGTCCTGTACAAAACGGAATCCGGGAAACCCTAGCGAATTCATTGGGCTGAGATCGGGACCGCTAGAACGGACACTATTACTCCCGGGCGCAATACCCAGTGGCTCAACTAGCTCCGCTATTTTGTCTGCGACCGGTTTTGCCTGATCGTTGATACTGCGGGTGATTTTCCAGATACGACCGGCACCAAAGTCGCTCTCGGTACCAATCACGTGATTTCTAAGCGTATCCTTGTGTTTATCTGCATACGCATACCCGCCAAGCAGGCCCACCTCCTCTGACCCCCACAGAACCAATCTCACAGTCCGCCGAGGCTTGAGACCAGCCTCTTTGATGCGGCGTAAGACCTCCATGGTAATGGCAACGCCCGCACCATCATCGATGGCGCCCGTTCCAAGGTCCCAGCTATCGAGATGGCCACCGATGACGACCAGCTCATCAGCCAGGTCACTGCCCGGGAGTTCCGCGACAACGTTACCGCTTTCAACCACGCCCGTGTAACTTGGCGTCAAGGTCAATTTGATGCGAAGACTCTGGCCACGCTCTGCCATTCGCTCAAGCTGATCGGCATCTGGGTTGGACAACGCAGCAATCGGAATGGGCGTAACGTCAGTGGCGTAGCTCATGTTGCCGGTATGCGGCATACGGTGGCTATCGGTACCGATAGAGCGAATCAATGTCGCTATCGCACCACGACGCCCTGCCTCGACAGCACCGGCAGATCGCAGTCGGACAAAGTGCCCGTACGAGGAACCGTCCTGCGTTCGCTTCATGGCGTGACCAACGTAGGCAATCTTGCCCTCCAGCGAGTCATCTGGCGCGGCTCTCAGGGCTGCTAACGACTCAAACAGAACGACCTCTGCTTCAACACCATTTACCGGTGTAGCGACGCTATTTCCCAGCGATGTAATAGCCAGCTTCTGCGGAAATGGAGACACCACCTCAGCCGTCTCCGCGCCCCGCCGCCAGCCTTCAATCATGAAAGGCTCTACCCGAACGTTTTCAAATCCATAACGCGTTAGTTTTTCAACTGCCCAGTCGCGCGCTCTACCTTCAGCTTCGCTACCCGCGAGCCGAGGCCCAACCTCGGTGGTTAGACTCTCGACGATATTCCAGGCGCGTGTCCCCGACATAGCATCGTCACGAAGTAATGTCGCCGTTTCGACATCCGTTTGCGAATACGACCCGTCGGTAGCGGTCAAACCCGCCGGAGCACATAGGAAAGCCAGGATGGCTGCGTAGAAGCGAAGTTTGGTCATGGTCTCTACTCTCCGTACTAAACTAATGTCAGTGCAAATACGTTTTACTGTCACAAGCGCAGTATGATGAAAATCTCGCTCAGTGGAACTTTTTTACGTGTCTCACGTTCAAAAAAGACAGTGCTTAGAATGGATCACGTCATGAAAAACATCCGACTTACCCTCCCGACGGCTCTCATCTTGGGCTTGCTTCTCTCCGTGCCCACTTTGGCTGCGACACAACTGGATGTGAGGGGTATAGGGGTGGTCTCAGTCGCTCCTGATGAGGCAAGCATTACGGCACAGGTGTCGCTGGTTGACCGCGACGCAGGCAAGGCACAGGCGCGTGCTTCTTCGGACATCGATGCGATACTCGTCGCCCTAAAACCGTTTTCGGTAAAACCCGACAGCTTGAACACCAGCGAGCTGTCGCTGGTCCCTGAATATCGATGGGATCGGGCCACCGAGCAACAGCAATTTATGGGATTCAGGGTGACCCGGACCGTGTCGTTCACGATCGATGACATAGCGCGTTTGGGATCTACCCTGAGCGCGCTCGCAAATGCTGGTGCAACCATGATTAGTTCGCCCGTAATGGGCTCTTCGAATGCTGCAAATGCTAAAGATCAAGCGCTAGCCAAAGCGGTTAAGGATGCTCACAAAAAGCTCAATGTTCTCGCGGAGGCCGCCGATATGTCACTCGCCGGCATTACACAGATCTCTGAGATATCGCCTTACTCACCACGACCGCAACCCACCCTGATGCGCGCAGAAATGGCACTCGATTCGGCCCCGTCCAACAATTTCGTAGCCGGGAATCTAACCTTTATCGCCGAAGTTAGGGC